>Ga0247610_10004342_pt1 | contig 15207 bp, 13 predicted proteins | sample 174DNAGHGhighgp2_FD_193483 | JGI IMG/M metagenome (GOLD analysis project Ga0247610, IMG submission 193483) | Sheep rumen microbial communities from Palmerston North, Manawatu-Wanganui, New Zealand - 1742 DNA GHGhigh gp2 | ecosystem: Host-associated > Mammals > Digestive system > Stomach > Rumen... | reverse complement strand
CTGTTATGACTGTTGCTATGAATTTAAGGACCTGAGCAACTGTAGTCCACTTTACTTTGATCATTGTTAATAGGATTTTGGGTTAAACATAATTCAGAGTTATCTCGAGAACCCTCGCTGTCTCTCAAGCGCCCCCTCCTCGTCATCTCGAGCGTAGTCGAGAGATCTCAATGGCAGCCGAAGGAGATCTCTCCATGCGCTACGCTTAGTTGAGATGACAGGGGGCGCTACGATTAATCGTAGGTGACGTCGTCGTCGTTACCACCTCCACCGGTGTTGCCTCCACCGGTATTTCCGCCTGAGGTGTTTCCACCACCGCTGGTGCTACCACCACCTGAGGTATTGCTACCACCGCCATTCGAAGGCGTAGTTGAACCGCTCGCCTTCTGTTTGGTATAGGTCAGGTCCTTGATATTGATGAACGATGCCTTCTTCTTCAGCATCTTTGATGTGAGATTATTCACATCGGTACGGCTGGGTGCAAAGCACAGAAACAGTCCGTCGATGTTGGAACCCAGATTGAAGTCATCCTCCTTTTCGGCACCGGTGCTCTTCACACTGAGGTAGAACACTCCGAGCTCGCCAAACTGCACCTTCTTACCCTCGAGCAACTGCTCCAGCATACAGCTCTGCAATTTGTTGGCTACACCCAGGCATACATCCTCGCCATACACCGAGTTGTGCTCACTCATGTGCTTACACAGCTCAGGATAGGTCATTGTCTTGGTCGAAGCTACACGACCATACCACTTACCAAATGACTTAGAGTCCTTGATCTTGTTTTGAGTTACTTTTACTAAAATTGGCATGATGATAAATTAAACATTAAAGATTAAACATTAAGTTGTTGCATCCGGATTGACACTGCAAGTGAAGTGCAAGGCGAGTGCAGAGCCGTGCTCGCTCGAGCTATGCTGAGCCGCAGCCTTCACTCGGACTCGCAACTTCTTGTTTGCGAGTACAAAGGTACTACATCTGCAGAGGGCGTTGGCGGGTTATGGCGGGATAGCTATGAAAAAAGTTAGAAATCATGTGGAATTTCTGTAACTTTGGTCCATTTACCCTCAAAAAACGTGTTCAGTTGCAGTTCGCGTATCAGTTTCTGGTAGAGTGGTGACGAGGCGATTACCTTCTGATCCTGCAACTCCTGGGGCAGGTCTATACAGTAATCCTCGCAGATGTACTTCACGGCTTTGGGCGGTAGCAGTCGTGCTTTAGGCTTTACCCCCATCGCATCCAGTATCCTGCGCCTACTGCTAAGGTACCGCGAAAAGGTTCGATCAGAAACTCCGGCCAACTGGGCCAACTGCTTTTTGCTGATAAATTTGTGTTTGTCGTAATAGTTTATCATTTACGTTTCGATAAAATTAGATGTCGTAATTCGGGTAGAAAAGTGCCACTATTCGGGTAGAATTATGGCACTATTCGGGTCGTAAAGTGGCACTATTCTCAATGCTGTCTGCCAGAAACTCCAATAGGTCTACACAGCGCTCCTTCTGCTCGGCTGTAGTATGATTCTCAAGAGTGGTGTCAATGCGCAGGTTGATGCCTGGGTAGAGGCGACGGATGGTGTCGCGGTAGTCGAGAAAGAACATATAGTTGTTCATCGCAGGGTCGGTACGAGGATATATCGTAACGTCGCGACCATCCAGCGGAGCCAGCAGGTCGGGCTGCAGGTGCATGGTGGTGGCATAGGCCAGCCAGATGTTGTCGGGGAACAGTTCCGACAGTATAACTGCCGATGATTCCTGTTCCACAATGGCTATCGGCAGTTCGTGCTGGTATATCAGATGCAGGCCGAACAAGCAGTGCTTGGGGCGCCAGTATTCCAACAGTGGTTCCCGCTGTTTCAGCATATACGATATCCAGGTGTCGCCGATGTGCGCATCTAGAGGCTGCAGCATCTCGTCTACCATCCAGTAGATGGGTATGCCGCTCTTGGTCTTCCCCATATAGTAGCGACTGCAGGCATGGTGCATGTTCCCGATGGTAAGTCTTCCGGCAGCAATGAATGGCTGGAAGAAACTGAAGTCGTCGGCTCTGCATGCGTCGATCATCTTCATCGAGGGCATTACTAAGTCGGGGTCGAATCGTGACGGACCTATCTCGCGTCTGAGTGCCTTGAAGGTGTAGCGGAATACTTCTTCTAATTTCATGCGCTAAATAATTAAATTAAAATTAAATTAAGCCCCTATGGGGGCTAATTAATTAAATTAATAATTAAATAATTAAAGGCAGCGAGCCGTCGTCGAGCACTATCCACGTCTTGCCGGTTTCGGGATGAGTCTCCTTGTGAATGATTTCCAACTCCTCTGCCTGGTCCACATAGTGATAGAATGCCTGAGCGTTTATCACACCGTACTTCTTCAATGCTACTGCCATCACTTCGCCGAATGGGCGCTGCATCTTACCCTCCATAGCATTCGTAAAGAGTTTGAGCAGGTTTTCTGCGTTAGTTTCTGTAGCAGGATCTGTGCTTATCCATCGCCCCTGTTCATCGCGAGGACGCTCATGATAATCTGCCAATAACTCGGGCAGTCCCTGTTCGTTGATTCTGTAATATAATTTCTGATGCATTCTCTTCTTTCGAGAGTATGCGTGAGTAACCCTGAAAGTATCGCCCTTGCCAGCGCAGTCGCCGAACACATCGCACTGGAATACCTCGAATGCCTTGTTGGTAAGCTCTGTACCTATCGAGCCACGCATATTGCGATCCTGCTCACTCTTGTTCTGGTGCAGCACACATACTATGCAGCATTCGTTTTCTTTGGCCAGAGCCATCATTTTCTCCATGATGATTGTAGCTTGTACTGCATCGTTGATGTCAGTCATCAGGTCCTTTATTCCGTCGATAATCACGATGTCGGCTTTGATTGTTTTGATGGCTATCTCCACCATCTTCTGGCGCTTCTCAAACCCTAGTCCGCGCAGGTTGAATGCGTAAAACGTAGAGTCCAGATCTGGCACGTTCCCACCTGCCAACGGAATGATTCTGTCGCGCAGTATCTCTTGAGTGCTCTGCTGACTCTGCTCTGTGTCTATCCACAGTACTTTTAGCGGACTGAAGTCAGACGGCTGAGAGTCCTCTGTCCAGCCGTATCGCTCAAGTTCCAGGACCTTCTGCGACAGACAGGTAGCCATCAGTATCGACAGAAAAAACGTCTTGCCGCTCTTAGCCTTACCACCATCGGCCACCACTTCGCCACGATAGAAACACGGCACGCCGAACATCTGCATCAGTGGCTGCATAGGTGGTAGGTCGGTCTCCGGTGTTATACGTTCATTGTAAAGTTCGTTTATCTCCTGCTGAGTGGGCTCAACACTGGCAGCAGTGGCAGCGCCCTTACGTCGCTGCACACTGCTGTTTACCAGTTCAAATGCATCATTTGCCATGGTTTGTAACGTCATTTGTTTTTAATGTAGACATATTGGGACTCATTGCTATAAGGAACTCTAGATACTCCTCTTCAGTGGCGCAAAATCCTAGGATTGCTTCCAGAATTTTTATGAGCTTAGAAAATGGAATGTCGTATGGTTTGTCAACCAGCAGAAACTCTCCGTTCACCCCGTTGTGCTGAATACATCTTGTCAGACCGTAATGGTCTTTGATTAAACATAAAAACTTGACCATGGCACTGCGTGCCTCTCCTTCCTCCAGTAGCTGGGTTTTCTTGTTGCTTTGTTGCATTTTAATTTGGTTTTTTAATGTAAATTATTCGGGAGTTACGCGCCCCCATATATTATCGCTCGCAAAAATACAACTTTTTCCCCAGAGCATGATGACGGGCTATAGGTCGTCATCAATGTTAAAAAGTAAGTGGAATATTTAACGTTTTTAATATTTGTAAACAGCTTTTTCTGAAGTTTTCCCTCTTGCCTATTGTTTTTTACCAAGATAAAAATGCTGTTTTCGGTATTTGTTAATACATAATGTAAGCCTTAAAGTTCCAAATATTTCGGGACTTTTTTTGTTGCACGACGATTTTTCTTGCAAAGTTCTTCTTATTCTTCGTTTATTTTTGTACCTTTGCACCATAAATATAAAGGTATGACTAATAAGACTAAAAAAGAAATCATAAACAACAATGAGGAGGAATTACCCTCATTAGCGGCTCCTGTCGCAAAATGCTACCAGTCAAACGTAAACATCACAGATGTTGATGCGCAAAATGTTCCATTGGGTAATTCTAAGGAAGATATAAGGGTACGCGAGAAACTTATAAAGGACTTTTATGCTAAATGGATATCTCAGCATCCAGATAAGAAGGTGTGGAATAAGAACCTTGGAGCTTTTATTAATGTAAAATTCCTATCGATTAACGAAACATATGAAAAGGCTTCTAGAAATCACGAGTCTACTCGTGCAGTGTTCCGTCTTTCTGAAATTCTAGAAGGTGCGGTGCTTGTGAGCGAGAAACCAGCAAAACGCAATAGCCGCAACCAGAAGCAGTTTGAGAAGTTGCTTATGATGAAGTATGGTGAGGTGAAACTTGTTGTTGGACTTCAGCGCTCTAATCAAGATCTAGTCCAGTATTGTATAACTGTTCCAACTCTGCCTCAGAAATAAACAAAGCCATCACAAAAGTGATGGCTTGTTAAGGTGAGGCTCGAAACGACCATAAAGGCCATAAAGGTTGTCATCCTTTCTGCGAAATCCTCTTTGACGGTGCAAAGGTACGAAGTATTTCTGAAAGTTCCAAATATTTCGGGACTTTTTTTGTTGCCAGACGATTTTTCTTGCTAAGTTTTTCTTTATTTCCGATTTTATTTGTACCTTTGCCGATGCATAGCGGTATATGCCAGATTGATTATATTAATGCTTTTGACGCTAAAATCTAAGATAACTTGTAAATGACCTACGACGGTGGTTTCATATTGCAGAAAGATGTAAACTGGTCTCTTCTCAAAGAGGGCTTTACTATCAATGTGGCCGCATTTGAGTTGTTCCAGGCATGGAATCCCGCAATATTAGTTCATGGTACCAAGCGGCCGATAAAGATTAAGGTAGGCGATATGTATTACGATGCAATGCTGGTGAACCAAGATTTTAAGCAAGACGTATATAGTGGGCATCGCGACGTAATACAGGTCCGCTATTCGCCAAACTCCAATCTTGCCAAGGCTTTACGAATGATATTTCACAATAGCTACACGTATTTCGATACACAGAGGCAATTGGCAGGAAAATCTAAGAAACAGATAGCGTTGTATAGCGATCTGCACGAGTACATCAAGTTATATTTTACGTCAGAACCTGACGTGTTGGGGATAGAATGCTATACCACAGAGGATTATCAGAAGTTGGCTAGTACGTTGAGTGCCATTCCTGAGGAGATGTATGAATCTACTGATGACGATAAGTTCTTTATACAAGATGGAAACGCGTCGATTGAGGAAAAAGAACGTCTGGTTAAATACCGCAAGATAGATCGCAGCATCATTGAGATGCTGAAGAAGTATTATAACCATTGCGATGAGATTAGTGGCGAGAAGATTGGCAGCGAATACGATGACAGTGTGGTCGAGGCCCATCACATCGACTACTTTACCCGTTCACAAAACAACGACTCCACCAATATCATCATCAGTCCAAACTACCACCGCATCATCCACAAGAACAATCCGCTCTTCAATCGCAAGAAGCTCCAGTTCGAGTTTGCCAATGGTGAGGTGCTGAGGCTGAAGTTATATGAGCATCTGAAGGTGGGATAGATAATGGAATATATGAGAGAGATTAAATACAGATATTGTCTTGATAAAGATACGAAAGAGCTGATTTACATTGGTGATTTGACGCAGGAAACAAGATATGCTCATACATATGAATGCCTAGAATGTGGCAAGGAAATGGAGGCAAATATGGGACCTGTTAACCGACGCTATTTCTCTCACAAATCGGGATGCGCTTGTAATGGTGAATCGTACCTACACAAATTGGCTAAAAGAAGAATAAAGGCGAAATTTGATTCGCCTGAACATTTCCCAATTGTTTTTAAGCGTGACATTCCTTGCTCTGAATATGAAACTTGTATGTTTAGAGATGACTACTTTTGTAAATTCCATAATAAAGTCATTTCTCACGATTTGAAAATTTGGAATGGTAAAACTTTATATAATTTTTGTCAGGAGGAGGTCTGGTGTGATGAGTTTAAGCCAGATTTATTACTAACGAGTACTATAATCTCCCAATTGCCACCTATATTTATAGAGGTTTACAAAACTCATCAGTCTAGTGATGATAAGGTAAATTCAAAGCATAAGATCATCGAAACATTCAAATTGAAATCAGAATCAGATATTGATGGAATTTTGGAAAATGGGTTTGTTGAAAACGATAATTGCAGGATAATTGGGTTCAATCCCAAAACGGAAAGAATAAGAAAGAAAGATATGGTTGTAACGCGAGTCGTCGTATATGAGACAGGACGATGTCTTTTTTATAATCATGGAGAAGTCAAATGTGATATACTGAATATAAAGTACGATCCTAAATCTAAGTATGAGTTTAATGTTATATCCACAGGACGTATGACTGCTATTTCTCCACAATGTAACCTGCTGCCACAACAAATCGGCTTGGCTTGGGCGGAGAAAAAGGGGATGAAAATTAGAAACTGCATGTTATGTAATTCATACAGGTATAATGAGTGGTATGGTAAATATATGTGTATAAGTTATAAAAAGCTAGGGCAGGATCATATGTTCCCTAAAACATATATGGCAACTACATGCGTAGAGTATCGTCACTCGTATGAAATAGAAAAACTTACAATTGCAGATCTTCAAAGATTTGCATCGGAGGTTATTGAAACTAATTAGGTATTCTTTTATTTATGAACTGCAGGGAGATATTTAATACAATATATGAAAAAGACTTGCCCAAGGTAATATATAGAACAAAATATATGTTGCCGAAGATAGCAAAGGAACTAATGAAAGAGCGTAGATTCCCTGCTTGGCGTATTTGTGAATATATAGTCCCCGAATCTGGTTTTAAGTATAATTTGTGTTTTTACGCAGAATTTCCTGTTAATGCTTACTCGCCTACGAATATGCATTATTGTATAATGGATACTGATGGAGGTAAAGCTATTATAAGGGCAATTAAAGGTCAATGCATAAAACCTGATGGTGTCCTTGCGGAGTTGAGGCAAGTACATTTATATACGTATCATTTCTTGGAACAATATAATAAACGTTTTATAAATAATGATGCTTTATCACATGATGAAATAGCATGTATTTTCTCGTGTAGAAACAAAATTATTACGCCAACCAGAATGAATGAGAAGGTGAATAAAAACTACAAGAAGCATGGAGAATTCAATTCGCATATTTATGAAGTGAGAGATGGTGTGTGCTTTGCACGCACAGCTTTTGAAAAAGCTGAAGATGAGCATAGTAATCTAATTCCAGGTGATGAAGGATCATTGCTCGTTATTTATACAACCTTCATGAATAAGGATGATATGTGCGACGAACAGCTTCAAGGAATAGATGAGGAGCAGCAAATACTTTTCGAATCAATACGCGAAATATATCATAAATAATTAGCATATCATGCAAATTCCGCAATCGGACATGTTGAGTACGGGGCGGTTGGGGAATTTTTATTCAAATACGGTTGCTGCTTACAGGTTCTTCTGATCTGTATCGATAATTCCTAGTAAACAGAAGTATTAGTAGTGTACTATAAAAAATCGGGGAGCGAACATCACTGTTGGCTCCCCTAAAACTAATAACTTGATTTTTCTACATTAATTTCATTGCCCCGCGCATCACTGCGAAAAAAGGGCTTCAACTATAAACCTTACATAAAGAACTTATAATGGTTGCAAAGGTACTGCTTTTGGGGGGAATTATCAGCATTATCTTGAATAAAATGATATTTTTTAGGGTAAGTTGTTCACATTTTTATCTCGAATGGCTCATAATCTCGAAAATTTTATCTATATTTGCACCATGTATACATAAAGAATTATTATTTAGCAATAACAAAAACCGATAGTCTATGAGAAAATGGAAATTAGCAGCCTTGATACTGTTGCCTTTGCTGCAGGGCATGATGGGGTCATGCTCTAAGGGGAGTGATGATGGTGAACCAACCCCCAGCAATGGTAGTGATAGCCTGAAAATGCTAATAGTAGCATCATGTCCCAATATGGCTTGTGAATTGATTGAAGCCTCGCAGGATGGCAATGAGGTAAACACCAGATTCTCTGCTAAATGGGGAGATAAACCCACCAGTGAGGTATGGGCCAAACAGAATGACAAACTGGTTTATCTCGGCAAACAAAGTATTTCCTTTACGTCAAGTGAAAAGGATAAAGGCGCGATAAATATTGACGGCACGGGCAAAATTGATGCTGGCAAACCATACGAAATTATAGGGTTGAGTTGTTCGTGGCGTCGAGATGGTGACGAACTGTTTTATAGGACAGATCTGCATCGCAGTGGCAGTTTTGGAACATATTTCAAGACTGTTGGCGGCAAATGGTTTGTCGAGGCGTCGTCAAGAGTGGCTGGAACAGTGGAGATTCTTTATGTCATCAATAAAACGGATAAGCCCGTCAAGTTCCGTCATAAGGGGTTTGATGTCGAGAATAAGTGGTACTATACCCATGCTGAAGTATCGATAGACAAGGGGACTATTGTAAATACGGAGCAGAATGGCGATGCTATAGGTGAAGAGGGCGAAATGCCGGTATTTACAGGAAAGAATGCATTGAAAGTATACTCTTTCTATGTGCCCAATGGCAACAAGATAAAGGATGCCCAACTTATTGCTGAAATTGACGGTAAAGAGGTACGCTCTGTAAACCGCATCAGTAGTGACATCACTCTGCAGACCGACCACACCTATGGCATCTTCGCTGTATGGGACGGTGAGAAACTGACGCTGGGAGACGGTGGGGAGCCTGTAGTGTTAGACTTGACTGACCCCGAGAAGTCTGATATTTCAGTTGTATCATTAGACAACCAAGGAACGATGAGTATTATGACAACTGAAGATAAAGCGCCAAAGGTGGGCGACTACTTGTGTTCCGGCCCAACAGAAATGGCACCTTATGGATATATGCTTCGTGTAACAGAAGTTAACAAAGTGGCTTCTTCACGTGGTGTGGCAACTGATAAGTGGATGTTTATTATAAAGACGGCAGCTGCTGCATTGAACGAAATACTCGGAAACTATCATTATGCATTCCCCATTGACCTTAGGGATATCAAGATTAATCAGGTGTACGACAACGACGGAAATAGTCTAGAGGTGATAGAAAAAGAACCTAATGAATGGAAAATTCCCGTAAAACTTAATCTCGGTGATAATCTGACGGTTACTCCTGAATTACTTATTAGACCTAAAAAACTGATCCCCTATATAGACACCAAGAACAAGCAGTTTGAGAAGTTTGGGGCAGATGTTGAAATGGAAGTTAGTTTTTCTCTCCAACTTGATGCAAAGATAGATGGAAAATTCAAAAAAAAGATACCACTTTGTTCTGTATTGTTAGACCCAATAGTAATTTGTGATACACCACCAATTGTACTCTCTATTGTTGTGGAAGTTTTTATTGAGTTCGATGCCGATGGTCATGTCAAGTTAAGTTGGGTTCCCATCAGAAACACATGGTTAGTCAATGCCGGTGCCTACTACGATTTCCAAAGTGCGAAAATTAAACCAAACGTAGGAAGCGAAGGTGGTGAGAAAAAATACATTACTACAAAAGTCCTGGAAGACTCAGGTAAGAGCGCCGACATGATAGAAGGCGGTTTGTCGTTTAACGGATCAGTGAGTGCCTCGGTAGGTGTAGATGTCTCTGTAGGTGTGAACGGATGTAACTTGCCTGGTCGTGTTAAATTCTTTTCCAGTTTACTCGATTGTATAAAAGATGTGCTAACACTCGAGATAGGAACAGATGTCACTAGAAAGTTTTCAGCTACGTTGGGAATAGACAACTTTAATACTGATGTTTGGAATGACTTCCATTTCAATGACAACTGTAAGTTGGAATTCTTCTGGAAGGCTTATGTACAATTCTTCATTCGGATATTGAACCCATTTAGTAATGAGTTTTTAGGGGTGGAACCAAAGTTAGAGAGCCAGCCTGTGCCTTTCTACAATGATGCCTTATATCCAACACTATTCATCCCGGATTTTAACAAAGTGAAGGCTACTATTGCTGACCGGGCAATACTTGTTTCTGCGGCAAAATACAAACCGTATTTTGGTAATACTCTTTTTAAGGAGGAATTATATGGCTTCCGTTATGGAAAATATGTTAATAGTTATACTAAAATTACTGATTGGGTCGATGTACCGATAATTAATGAGCGACATGTCTATGAAGACCTTATTATAATGGTTCAAGGTGCAATCCCAGTGGATAAATTAGAAAAAGACTGTACATATTTTGTATGTCCATTTAGCTATGAACATACCCCCCTTGACACATATAATTATTTCCATAGAAAAGGAATTTATTTTCGCGTGCACAATGATGGTACAATTACCTTCAATGAGCTGCCGAATATTCCTGGCGTAGATTTATAATTGACCAAAACATGATTAATATGAAACGTACATTTATTGCTATATCCATCATTATACTATGTGGACTGTACGGATGTAAAGATGCTGAAGATTTGCAGACCACTAGCCGTTTACGTACGGTAACAGCCTCCCTCGGTCGTAGTTCGGGTACAAGAATCGGACTCACCCAAGATTCTTCTTCGAAAGATATTATAACTAAATGGCAGGCCGATGATAAGGTTAGAGTAATCATTACCCATGACGCAAAGACCTATGACATTGGTGATGTGTCGGTATACGACATTTCCAGTGACGGGAAAAGTTGTACCTTCCAATATTTGTTGCCTGAAGAACTTGAAGGTATTGTCGAAGGCTATCGCTTGTCGTGCTTTACTAGCAACTGTAATGGAAAAGTACAAGATGACAATGTCTTATACAATGCCTCAATTGACAGGGCTCCCATTAGTAATTTCAAGGCTCGCGTAATGTTCGACGAACATGTGGACGAAGAGAATTGTTTTGTGACGTTTAATCATTATGGAACATATGAACTGCTTCATATCACGAACAAATCGGATAAAAGCATTTCTTTCTCTCTCAACGGATTTGATGCCTCACCACGATGGTACAGAGAGCATGGCGCTATGAGCCTTTACAATAATAATCAATTTGTAACGGATACTTCTTTTGAAAGTGTAGAGCAGAGCCAGAAAGTGACTATACCGGCAAATGAATCTGAAATTGTTGTGTCATGGTACATCCCCAATGGTCAAACAATTAACAATGCCACTATGGTTGCTATGATAGACGACAAAGAGGTACATTCTTCTAATACAATTAGCTCGGAAGTGACCTTGTGTACAGGTATTGCCTACCACATGTATGCTACTTGGGACGGCAAAGAACTGAAGTTTGAAAAACAAAGCGGTAATCCATCTGTCGAAGACGGTGAATTGGATGACGTATCTGGTTATGAACTATAAAACTGAGAATAATATGAAACAGATAAAGATATTTTTAGGATTGATACTGCTTGTCGTTCTTGTATCATGCAACGATGAATCTTATTATTATAACAGTTCGCGACATGTGGTCATCACCGCTGAACTTCCAGATGCTCATCAGACACGGGCCTGTCTTATTCAAAAAGAGGGCTCGCTCGACATGATTGCCCAGTTTAAGGACGACAATATTTCTGTATTTGCAGAGCAGGATGGTAAAACATATAAAATAAATGGATCAGACTTTTGGGGGAATATCCCCTTGGTGATTTCGGAAAATAAAAAGTCATGCACCTTTGAGTTTGACCTTAGAGAAGAAATCGACCCCAACCGACCATACAAGTTGCATGGCGTTAACAACGTTATGACCACGGTCATAGGAACTATTTCTGATGAAGAAAGTGCTGCTACAGCCGTTGGTAGTCTTTATCGGGAAGAAGGTCTAAATGGCGTTCCCTTGTATTTTGAAGTGGAAGATGGTAGAGATATTAGTAAGGTAGAGTTTAAACATTTTACAGCATACGAGATTCTTCATGTCACCAATACCAGTGATGAGCCCATAGTTTTCCAATATGGTGGTTATGAAGCCGATGAGCTGTGGTATTATTATTGTTACCAAATTATTTTTCATAATGGAGTAGAAATATTTGGAAATGACAACTACCAGGGCAATGGATATGGAAGTCAAACTGTTATTGCTCCAGGAGAGACAAAGGATTTCTTGTCATGCTATATTCCTACGGGAAAGAAGATGGTTAATGCCAAACTGAGAGCCAGTGTCAATGGAAATGAGATCTATTCTTCGAACACTAAAAGTTCTGATGTCGCTATAAAAGTTGGCAATGCGTATCACTTGTATGCTACCTGGAACGGCAAAGAGCTTAAGTTCGGTAAAGAAGATATACGCGAAACCATCATCTATCCCACATCAAGCTATCAGTTGTCGGAAGATGGAAAAGCGCTTATCAAGTGGTTAGGGACAGAAACGGAAATCGATATGTCAGCTGACCCTGCTTTTGATAATGTCGAGAGAATTGGTTGTTATGCTTTTTCCTCAAATTATTGGGCAAAATCAATCAAGCTTTCTGATAATGTTAAGGAAATAAGGGAGTATGCATTTGAAGTTGCAGAAGTTGAAAGAATATATTTACCAAAATCATTAACGTTTATAGGAGCAGATGCTTTTAAAAATAGCTATTGTTTAAAAGAAGTGCATATTACCGATTTGTCTGCATGGTGCAACATCAGGTTTTCTCAGGCAATGTACAATCTTAGTTGCAATCCTCTGACATCTGCCCATTCACTATATCTTAATGGTGAGAAAATTGTCAATCTTGTTATTCCTGATGATATTACTAAGATAGAATATGGAAGTTTTAGCGGTGCTGATATAGAAACTCTTACATTATCAGATAACGTGACAATACTGGATGATTATGCATTCTCGTCGTGTCAGAATCTTAAGACTATTCATTTCGGAACGAAATTGACAGAGATCGGTCATAGGGTATTTATAAATTGCAAGTCACTTGAAGAAATTATACTACCAGAATCTTTAGAGTATATAGGAAATTTAGTTTTTGACTTATGTGATAATATAAAGAAGGTTCACATTGGTGAAAACTTAAAAACTGTAGGAACAGCTTTTAGATGCAGCAATCTGAAAGAATTTGATGGATCATCTCAAAATAGATATTATTTTGTTAAAGATGGAATTCTATATAGAAATGACTATTCATATTCTAGTGAAGCAAAAGACTATTATTTAGAGCATATATGTCTTGCTCAGGTTCCTGGAGGTCGTGAACAAGATAGTTTTGTCGTTCCTGACTTTGTAACTGTGATTGATGAAAGTGCATTCTTACAATGTAAGAATCTGTCGTCAATAGTTCTTCATTCATCAATTAAAGATGTATCATTCATAAATCTCATATTTTCTAAAGATGAAGTGCCTAATTTGAAAAGTGTTGAAGTCCTTGCTACTACACCGCCGTCCGCTTGTTTATTGGGATATGGTGATTATAATGGTGCGTATAGCTATGCATTAGCCATAAATCCAGATGCTACGCTTTATGTTCCAGACGGGTGTGTAGACTTATATAAAGCACATCCATATTGGAGCAAGTTTACTACAATCCTTTCATTAGGTAGTGGTATGCCTAGTGACGATGGAACTGTAATAGATGACGATTCACCAGAGGATCCGTTTGGAGATGATTAACTAAATACCGGTGTGATTGTAAAGGAGAAAAAAAATAATATGAATCTACTATTATTGACATTACAAACATTCCATCTGGAATCGTCAGATGGTTTATGTATAGCAGGTATGGGATTTTGGGGGTGGCTGTTTACCTTGGTGATAGGCGGTATGATACTGTATGGTGTTATGCTGTATATTGTTGCAAAGATAGACGAGAAACATGAAAAGAAAGTCCAATTCCAAATAGATGAATTTGAAAAAGATATGAAACAGGATGAGAATGTCTCGACGATTGAAGGCACCAATTTCATGGGCAGCCATCTGAAGCTGTACTACAACAAAATAAAGCATAATGTAATCGTTGTGGATTTTACTACAAAGGCACATTATGATAAGGAAATTGAGAATTTTGATATTGACCAGTATGTGATTAATTCGACAAGTTGCTGCGCACTTGACGAATGTCAGCGTCTGCTACTTATCGCGAATGCTGGTGGAATGTTAAGAGGGGCTGACGTTGTGCCTATGCCTGCGGTTACAGATGAATCTGAGCAGATGGTTAAAATGGAGAATGTAAATTTCTCTCCGTTTATTTTTGACATGCCTACTAAGCAGCTGCTGATAGTCCAAACTACTTCTTTCAGGGCTTATCCGATCGAGACAATGCCATCTGAAATCAGTCAGTACGGGTATGATAAAGCATTCATTTTCTTCGATCAACTAAATAAACTTTTCTTTGCTGACAAATCAGAGCTTTCGGATTATAATTATTCGGATATTCATATCACTCTGGATACTTATGATCGGTATTCTTCCGTCTCAACTACACATACATATACTCATCACGAGGAAAACAAAACTTTGAATGCTTTCACAGAGTTGGCTTTCAATTATAAAGAGTATACGAAAGTAACTACACATAAGAAAATAACAGATAACGTATATAGTAATAGCGACCTTCTGATTGAGGTGAGAATAGGAGACAAGATACTAAAGAAGGGTGAAATCTTTAATTTCTATGAGGGTAGTCGCTTAAAGGGCGACGTTTATCAGTTCTCAGAATTTAATCATGGAAAGATACATGATATATTACAGACGGAATTAGGTAAGTTGAAATCGCTTTTAATTCGTTGTTATGGACAGGGTAATTTCGTGGTAGGTCGCTTACCTTTTAATAATGATGAAATTTATAACTTCATGGTTGAATAAGTAAAATCCCCAGCATGTGTAGGTGCTGGGGATTTTTGTTGTTTTAGTGGGCTATGAATTTCTTGTTGTTGCGGATGAAGATGCCTTTCTTTTGCTTGGTGTTGCTGTGCTTGCGGCCTTGCAGGTCGTAGATGGTATTGGCTGACTTGCTGTCGGCCGAATCTGTTACGATGTCCATGCCTGTTGGCATCAGGGCCTTCTCCTCGTCGGTGATTCCCTGGATGGCAACTGTGGGGCCGGCCCAATTGTCAACAACAGGCAGT
>Ga0247610_10004341_pt1 | contig 15208 bp, 15 predicted proteins | sample 174DNAGHGhighgp2_FD_193483 | JGI IMG/M metagenome (GOLD analysis project Ga0247610, IMG submission 193483) | Sheep rumen microbial communities from Palmerston North, Manawatu-Wanganui, New Zealand - 1742 DNA GHGhigh gp2 | ecosystem: Host-associated > Mammals > Digestive system > Stomach > Rumen... | reverse complement strand
AGCACGCGAGCATCACGGGACCATCTCCCGAGAACAAAGCAAGAGCGCACCAAGAAAAATCGGTGCGCTCTTACTTTGTATGATAAGCGGAAATTACCGCTTGTAGATGATTGTCAATCCGTCACGCAGCGGCAGGATAACCTGGCTGACACGCGGATCGTCCGCCACCATGCGGTTGAAGGCGCGCAGACCGACAGTCTGCTTGTCGCGGTCGTAGGCAGGATCGACAATATGTCCGTCCCACAAGGTGTTGTCAGCAAGGATGAATCCGCCCTGCCGCACCAGCGGAAAGACCAACTCGTAATATGCGCAGTACTCGCGTTTGTCGGCATCGATGAATACGAGGTCAAATAGACCGGCTTCGCCTGACAGAAGAGAGACCGGCTTCGCCTGACCGACCGTTGGCGCTGACAGACCGCTGGCGCTGACAGAAGACAGATCGCTGATGATCTGCTTGGCATCGCCGATAATGAGCTGTATCTGTTTGCCGAGCGGCGATTGCGACAGGTTGCGGCGGATAGTTGCCTCCAGCTCGTCGTTGTGCTCGATGGTGATGAGCTCGCCGCCTTCAGCCAACCCTTCTGCCAGGCACAGGGCGGAATAACCGGTGAACGTGCCCAACTCCAATATACGCTGCGGACGAATCATCCGGCTCAGCATACGCAGCAACTCGCCCTGAACCTGACCGGACAACATGTGCGGATTAAGAATATGCAGGTTGGTGTCGCGCGTGATCTGCGCAAATAACTCCGGCTCGGGAGTGGTGTGTTGCTCGATATATTCGTCAAGTGAGGACATAATTGTTGTAGGTTGAGTGACAAAATGATGATTTTTCTATCAAAATGTGCACAAAGATACAAAAATATTTGCAAATATGCAAAAAAATTACTAATTTTGTAGCGTTTTAGATAGTAATACTAACAATTTGTCAGATTTATGGAAATCATTGACGATTTAGATAAGAAAATCTTGACTATTATCACGCACAATGCGCGTATAGCGTTCAAGGATGTAGCCGAGCAGTGCGGAGTGAGTCGCGCCGCCGTTCATCAGCGAGTACAGCGGATGTTTGACATCGGCGTGATTATCGGCTCAGGATACCAGGTTAACCCGAAGATGTTAGGTTACAACCTGTGCGTATATGTTGGCCTGACGCTTGAGCGCGGACACATGTACCGCCAGGTGTGTGCCGAACTGGATAAGATCCCCGAGATCGTGGAGAGCCAGTTTACCCTTGGGGCGTACTCGATGCTGATTAAGTTGTACGCGCGCGACGACAAGCACCTGATGCACCTGCTCAACACGAAGATTCAGGCTATCCCGGGTATAGCGAACACCGAGACCCTGACCACGTTGGACGAGAGTATCAACCGTTCGTTGCCCATAGATAATCCCGCTTGGTAATGAAACGGTTGTGGAGCATAGGATCGGTTTGCCTGTTGGCATCGGCAGCCGTCTGTATGATACAGGCGGATGATTATGTCGAGGATGTGTACTACTGGCAGGACACCCGTTCGGCTCAACTCGGCGGTGAGATAGTGCCGCACTACAACAAGCGTGTGAAAGAGATTGTGTTTATCGAAGATTCGACAACGCTGCAGCACCCCGATACCGTGCGGGCTGTCATACGCGAAGTGAAAAGTGAAAAGTGAAAGGTGAAAGATGCCATAGTAGATTGCTGGGACTGATTGTTCTGTTGGTATTAGACGTTCAGTTCTCTGCTTCCGTAGCCCAGACTATTCATCCGTACGGCCTGGCTCAGATGGTGGCAGTATCCGACGACAACATGTCCGGCACGGCACGGTTCATAGGATTGGGCGGCGCAATGACCGCAGTGGGCGGTGACCCGACGGCTGTCAAGCAGAACCCCGCAGGTCTGGGCATATACCGCCACAGCCAGTTCTCGATAAGCGGTGACGGTAGTTTCAGGCGTTTCAGCCAGGATGGTTTGGGATTACCCGACCCGTGGTACAGCCGCTGGCACCTGTCGCAGGTGTCGTACGTGTTCGCCATAACGCACCCTGAACGAGTGGCGGGAGTGGTGAGCAACAATATAATGATCTCCTACGCCAAGCGTTCGGATATAATGCGGATTATCACCCTCAACGACGGTAGCGGAACAGCCGCCACGCCGGGCAGCATACGGACGAACATTGACGAGTACGGCTACCGCCATGACGCAGACGTGCATTACGCCATGAACATCAGCAACCGCGTGTATTGGGGTGTGGGACTGACCATCGAATGGATGCAACTGCGGCAAACGATCAACCGCCGGGAGTACATGTTGGCTGACAAACGCGGCAGAGCCTGCCAATACACCTTGAACGAAAATGCCACCGGCAGAACGGTTGGGGTAGGCGGAACAATAGGTCTGATTGCACACCCCGTACAGGCTGTACGTATAGGTTTGGCGGTCGAGTCGCCGGTAGTAGGCAGAATGCGCGAGACGGATTATTATACCGAGGAGTTCTACTATCCGACAGCAAGTTCGGATAACGTGTTGGTTTATGACTCGCCGGATTATATCAGCCGCTGGCAGGTGACCTCGCCCCTGAAGGCAAGTGCGGGATTAGGTCTTCAATGGCGGAACCACGGCTTGCTGTCGATGCAATACGACATGCAGTACCACAAACTGATAGGCGTTGCCCACACCGCACGCGTAGGAGTGGAGGCCGCGATAACCAATCACTGGATGATTGAGGCGGGATATAACTATTCGACTCTGTATGCGCGGCAACGCGTGTCGCTGGGCGTGAATTATATGGGCAAGTGGCTGCGTGCAGGTTTGGCGTACGCACATTCGTGGAGCAAAGGGCAAGTGATTGATTCGGTCAACTTTACCGGCCAGGGCGTGTACAACACGTGCGAAAACAAGTTTGTGTTGACCTTCCAGTGGAACAGTTGACAGACGAAAAAGTGACAATTGCCAATTTACAAATCAAAAATATTAATTTTTAATTATATAAATTACTTACAGACACCGTGTCGGTTAGAGACCGGAAAACTCATCAAATAATTCAAACTTCCGAGGTCCCTGGCGTATCAATGGCGTGCCGATACTCTACGCCGTGACCCCTTCCCTTAACAGGGCTCCCAACGCAACGTAGTTGCGGCGGGAAGAGCGGAGACAAAGTTGCGCCCTATGTCGCTCAGCGACATCTGCTAAGCAACTTTTGTCGAACGCGAGGGTAGCGATGAGGTGGTCGGATTACAAAGGTGCGTGAAACCTCAAATCCTGTTAATAGGAGTTTTCTCGCGTAAAACGGCACGGTGTCTTTTTGTGTTGAATATCAAATCTGAAATCATCAAATTATATATGTTACTGCAAGGAAAAACAGCATTGATAACCGGTGCGTCCCGGGGAATAGGTCGCGCTATAGCTATCTGCTTTGCCAAAGAAGGCTGTAATATCGCGTTCACCTATCTTGATTCCGCCGAAGATGTGTCAGCCGTTGAAGCCGAACTGCAGGCTCTCGGTGTGCGTGCCAAGGCTTATGCAGCGGATGCTGCACGTTTTGACCTGGCACAAACGGTCGTGGAGCAGGTGATGGCAGATTTTGGCGCAATAGATGTATTGGTCAACAATGCCGGCATTACGCGCGACGGTTTGCTGTTGCGTATGACCGAGGAGCAGTGGGACGAGGTGCTGCGCGTTAATCTGAAGTCGGTGTTCAACTACACGCATGCGGTTACACCTATTATGTTGCGCGCGCGTAAAGGCAGTATCATCTCTCTTGCCTCCATCGTAGGTGTGAGCGGTAATCCCGGTCAGGCTAACTATGCCGCGTCGAAGGCGGGAATAATTGCGTTTACCAAGTCAATCGCCAAAGAACTGGGTACGCGTGGCGTTCGTGCGAATGCCGTAGCGCCCGGTTACATCGATACAGCCATGACTCAGGCGTTACCGCAAGAGGTGCGTGACGGGTTTGTGCAACGTATACCGATGCACCGTGCCGGCACTCCCGAAGAGGTGGCGCAAGTGGTGCTGTTCCTGGCATCCGACATGTCGTCGTACGTATCCGGACAGGTGATTGCCATTGATGGAGCTATGGGGTGAGCGTTGAGGGTTGATGGTTGAGAGATAAAAATAACCGGCTTGGAATCCAAGCCGGTTGTTTTTGTGCGGTGTTGCGACTTAATGGAAGCGATAACGAACACCGAGAGAGAGACCCTCGAACAATCCCCAATGGTTGAACCAGTTGCTGCTTGCATTGGTAACACCAACGTTCGGACGCCAGTCAATTGAGAGCTGGAGCGGGAACCAGAAGTCGTACTCAACACCTACGTGGCCTGCTACACCTGCATACCAGAACGGAGCCTTGTAGCCGTAGATACCACCACCGGCACCTACACCCATATACCAATGCCACTCGCCCTTATTCTCCCAAGGGAAAGCAGTGTTGAACGGATCAATCCAGTCGTATGTTACACTGGCACCGATACCCGCAAAACGAGGAACATTGACAGCAATGTCCAACATGTTCTTCTCACCAAAACCATGCTCATACGAGAAACCTACCGAGTAACCGATATTACCACCGATTGCACGCGGCTGAGCATAAGCCATTGTTCCGCATACTAATGCGAACAAAGCAATAAGTAATGATTTTTTCATTTGTTATTTTTTAAGTTTTATTTTAGTTGGTTGTGTTGTTATTCTGTATTGTTATTCAGTTTTGCCTTCTGCCTCCGGGTTGTCGGATGTAACAAGGTAGCAACCTTGCGTCAGCTGCGGCACACCGTAACGGTTCTGAATCTTGCCATATACTACTACTATATCGCCTACCTGCAACTGACTTTCTGATGTGAACTTGGCATTGTTGAAACTCTTGAGCCGGTAGCAGATCATCTGGCGGTTGGAGATCTTGTTGGTAATGATCGGCGATACATTGCCATAGTTGACATCAAGTGTCTGATAGAACCCTTTGACCGATCCGAGAACGTAATAATTCTGAGTTGACTGACCGCCTACGGGTAACTCAAGACCGAGACGTATAGCCTCGGCAACGTCTATCGTGTCGCCGGTAGCCTCACGCAAGTTACGAATAGTGTCGTATGCAACACGACCTTGTGTAATACCGTTAATGCCCATCTTGTCAGACGGAATGGCATTATCATCACAGGCAACGAACAAACCGATTGCTGCAATCAAAAGAATAGTGTGACGAAATAATTTTGTCATATTAGATATTTTATAAGGATTAATGTCAACCTATGTCCGAACCAATCGGAATCGACTACAAAGTTACAAAAAATAATTGATATATGCAAATAAAAATGCATAGATTTATCTATTTTTGCCAAAATACCCCGATTATAGTGCATATTTACCTGTCAAAATGAAGTTTTTTGTAGAAAAAGCAGTGAAACATTTGCTAAAACGGTAAATTTTTCGTACCTTTGTGTCCGAATTCATAGCAAACGCTATAGCCGTTCCGCTACGGAGGTTGCAGATACCTGTTATGTGCAGCCGGTAGGTGAGCGCGGTATAGTGTTGTGCTGTGGAGGAAACCAACCCTTATAGGAGGACAAAACTATAGCAACAAATTTACCCCGTACGCCACGCGACAAGCGCGGACGTGTTGAAAAAGAATTGCCTAACCGCATCAATGATGCAATACGCGGCGTGGCTGAGGTTCGTCTGGTGGGTGACAATGTACAACAAGGTATTTATTCCTTGAGTCAAGCCATGCAGATTGCCGACGAACAAAACCTTGACCTGGTGGAGATCTCGCCTAATGCCGAGCCTCCCGTGTGCAGAATACTGGACTACCAGAAGTTCTTGTACCAGAAGAAACGCAAAGAGAAAGAACAGAAAGCCAATTCGGCCAAGGTCGTTATCAAGGAGATACGCTTCGGACCGCAGACCGATGAGCATGACTACAACTTCAAACTCAAGCATGCGCAGGAGTTCCTGAAGGACGGCAACAAAGTCAAGGCATACGTGTTCTTCCGCGGGCGTTCGATACTGTTCAAGGAGCAGGGAGAATTGCTGTTGGCGCGCTTTGCCAACGACCTGGCTGACTACGGCAAAGTGGAAGCTGTGCCCAAGCTGGAAGGCAAACGAATGATTGTGAACATCTCGCCAAAAAAATAATTGCAAATATATCAGCCAAGATTGGCTGATCCGAGAAATAATCGTAAATATATCAGCCAAGATTGGCTGATCAGAGAAACGGTTTCAGGGCTTTTGTGCTGCCTTGAGCCGATTATTAACAAAATTAAATATTTAACAAAATGCCAAAAGTAAAAACTAATTCCGGTGCCAAAAAGCGCTTTACGCTTACCGGAACAGGTAAACTGAAACGCAAACACGCGTTCAAGAGTCACATTCTGACCAAGAAAACGAAAAAGCAAAAGCGTAACCTGACGCATGTTGCACTTGTCGATCACAGCAATCTCCGCTCGATTCGCGAGCTGTTGTTGCTGCGCTAATGTCTAACCATCAAAATTGAGTATTGAATTATGCCAAGATCAGTAAATCACGTTGCTTCGCGCAACCGTCGTAAGAAGATCATGAGCCTCACACGAGGCAATTTTGGTGGCCGTGCAAACGTATGGACTGTCGCCAAGAACACATGGGAGAAAGGTTTGCAATATGCTTACCGTGACCGTCGAAACAAAAAACGCAACTTCCGTGCACTGTGGATCCAGCGTATCAACGCTGCCGCACGTCTGGAAGGACTCAGCTACAGCCAACTCATGGGTGCGCTGAAGAAAGCAGGTATCGTAATCAACCGCAAGGTGCTTGCCGACCTCGCTGTTAATCAGCCCAAAGCATTCCAGGCTATCGTAGCCAGTGCAAAGAAATCCGTCGGATAAGGATGTGCAGAAATAAGGTGTTTCCTTAGCCGGGAAACACCTTATTTTGTTTTTGTAGAAACGATTATTTCAAAAATTCACGCTTTGATTCCCAAGCATTGTATGACCATGAAAAGAATACTTTCTCTGTTGTGCGGAATATGTCTGTGCACGCTTGCAATGAATGCAGGCACGAACATTCAGGTGTACTACGATTTTGGTTCAGAAGGTACAGCTTGTGCGAATCAGCGCTCACAGCGCGTTACGACTACGCTTGAACTGTTTTACCCCGACAATTGGGGTAATACCTTCGCGTTCGTGGATATGGACTATGCCATTCATCCCAACGACCCGAATAATACGCCGTTCATGGCTTATATGGAGATAGCACGCTGCCTGAACTTCTGGCAGAACACACCTGTCAAAGATCTGAGCGTACAAGTGGAATATAATGGCGGAGTAGGTGTCTGGAAAGACCAAAGCAACGGTGCGTTTCATGGATATGGAATCAACCATGCGGCTTTGGTAGGACTCAACTATTGTTTGCATACAGCTGACTACAAAAATATATTCAACCTTGAACTATTGTACAAGTACATTGTGGATGACTATAACAAACTGAACAATGCCGTACCATTGCAGTTCACGTTCGTGTGGGGCTGTGACGACTTTTGTACCGCGCCCGGTTTGCGCTTCTCCGGATTTCTGGATATATGGGGGCAACGCACAGCTGCCGGACAATCGTGGGTAATGATCACCGAACCGCAACTGTGGTACAACGTGGGAAGGTGGTTCAAGTGCCCGAACCTGAATATTGGTACGGAGATAGAATTCAGCTACAATTTCTCCGGCTCAACCAGCAAAGGATTTATGTGCAACCCGTGTTTGGGTATCAAGTGGTGCTTTGACTAAACAATTAGAATACAACATGATAACGAAACATAATTATGACACCAAGCGTCCGCCGGAGAAAGAAATGATCTTCGGCATACGCGCGGTGATTGAGGCTATAGATGCCGGCAAGACTCTCGACAAAGTGTTGCTTCGCCGCGATATGAGTTCTGCTCTCGGCCGCGAACTGACTGCCAAACTGGCAAATGTGCCCACGCAGGTGCAGCGAGTGCCGGTAGAGAAACTCAACCAATATACCGACAAGAATCACCAGGGCGTGATCGCTTTTCTCTCGCCCGTTGAGTTCACGCCGCTGGAGTCGCTCGTGCCGATGCTGTTTGAGCAAGGCAAAGTGCCTTTCCTGATGGTTTTGGACGGCATAACCGATGTGCGTAACTTCGGTGCTATAGCCCGCACCTGCGAGTGCGCGGGCGTGGACGGCATAGTGATTGCCGCACGTAGCAGCGTGGCTGTTAATGGCGATGCAATCAAGACATCCGCCGGAGCCTTGCACACGCTGCCCGTATGCAAGGTGGCGAACATGCAGGACGCGTTGAAGTACCTGCGCGAAAGCGGTCTGCGTATCGTGGCAGCTACCGAGCATAGTACGCAGAACTACACCGAGGTGGATATGTGTCAGCCGCTGGCTATCATCATGGGCAGCGAGGAGCACGGCATATATGAGGCGAACCTTGACCTGGCTACCGACAAGGTGCGTATCCCCATGTTGGGCAAACTGGAGAGCTTGAATGTTTCTGTGGCTGCCGGTGTTATGATTTACGAGGCAGTTCGTCAGAGGAATATGCAATGATTATCGAACCAATCCTAGACTTTACTCGAATGGATAAGCAAACTAAAACGTATGTGGACGCCTTTATGGCGGACTTGATTAAGAAGAACCCCGGTGAGAATGAGTTTCATCAGGCGGTTCGCGAAGTCGTGGAGAGTGTTGCGCCCGTAGTGATGGCGTATCCGTATATGCGTGAGCAGAAAGTGCTTGAACGTATGGTTGAACCCGAACGCGTGATAATGTTCCGTGTACCCTGGATGGACGATCAGGGCGAGGTGCAGATTAACCGCGGCTTCCGGGTGCAGATGAATAGCGCTATTGGCCCGTATAAGGGCGGTATTCGCTTCCACGCGTCTGTCAATCTGTCAATCATGAAGTTCCTGGCTTTCGAGCAGACCTTCAAGAATGCGCTGACCACCCTGCCTATGGGTGGCGCCAAAGGCGGTTCGGATTTCTCGCCGCGTGGCAAGAGTGATGCTGAGGTAATGCGGTTCTGCCAGTCGTTCATGACTGAACTGCAACGCCATATAGGTGCTGACACCGATGTGCCTGCAGGAGATATAGGTGTAGGCGGACGCGAAATCGGATACATGTTCGGGCAGTACAAACGTCTGCGTGACGAGTTCACCGGTACGCTTACCGGCAAAGGTCAGCAGTGGGGGGGCAGCTTGATGCGCCCTGAGGCTACCGGCTACGGTGCATGTTATTTTGCCGAGGCTATGCTGCGTACGCGTGGCGAGTCATTTGAGGGCAAGCGTGTGTGCATATCCGGTGCGGGTAACGTTGCGCAGTTCGCTGCACAAAAAGCCATGCGGCTCGGAGCAAAAGTCCTTACGCTCAGCGACTCCGACGGGTTCATCTATGATCCCGAGGGACTGAATGAAGAGAAGATGAATTATGTATTCGAACTGAAGAACGTTCGTCGCGGTCGAATCAAAGAGTACGCGCAGAAGTATCCTCAGGCACAATACTTCCCCGGTGAACGTCCGTGGCGTATCCCGTGCGATATAGCAATGCCTTGTGCAACGCAGAACGAGATAGAGAAAGCCGATGCGGAGACGCTTGTCAATAACGGTTGCTTCTGTGTAACCGAGGGCGCTAATATGCCCAGTACGCCGGAAGCCATCGCAATCTTCCAGGGCGCAAAGATCCTGTACAGCCCGGGCAAGGCAAGCAATGCCGGTGGCGTGGCTACCAGTGGCTTGGAAATGACGCAGAACTCCATGCGACTGAAGTGGACAGCGGAAGAAGTTGACCAGCGTCTGCGCACGATTATGGCGGATATCCACGCCGCTTGCCTCAAGTACGGTACAGAGGAAGACGGCTATATCAACTACGTCAAAGGTGCAAACATCGCCGGATTTATGAAGGTGGCGAATGCCATGGTCGAGCAGGGACTTGTATAATAGTTACTTATTGACCGAGCGGACGCGGTAGCCTGCGGCACGAAGTTGCTCAAGCAGTCCTTTCTCACCGCCCAGGTAAATGGCGTCCAGCGTGATGAACGCACCGCCCTCTACCAGATAGTCCCTCAGACGTTTAACCCATTCCTTATTGCGCGCAGCGTATATCTGATAATCGGAATACGACTGCGTGCTTTGGTTATCGGGCGATACAAGCAGGTAGGCTATATCGGTCAGTCTGCCCATGCGGTACATATCGGCAATAGTGCGTTCCTGACGCACCTCGCGCTCGGGATAATCGATGATCTGCAGCAACTCTTTGCACTGCCAGTGAAACGGCTCGCGGTCAAACAGCATGTACATCGTTTCACCAATATCGTCTATGGCGCGCACAGGAATACCTTTGTCGGAGGCTATAGCCTGATAGAATGCTTCCATGGAGCGCTGGTCGTCGTAGTCCAGCCACTTGTGCAACAACTCGTTGCGGTACATGGCGGTCAGATATGAAGGCTTCATGCGGCATAGTTTATCCATACCCATGCCCAAGGTGAGTTGCATCGTTTCGTCGATCTTCTGATACTCCTCGGTTGTGTAGTAGCGATCCAGGCGGATAGAGTCGGGCAGCAGTGCCGCCACTCGCAGTGTGGCAAGCGCTTCGTAGTCCTGCATCGCAAACTCGGTCAGTACGACTTTACATTGTGAAAAGCAGCGGAGCAGATTAGGCACGCTGTCCAGAAACTCGATACCCACAATCTTGTTCGTCGCAAAGATATACGAAGGTGCTTTGGCAGAGTTGCCGGATATCTTGTACAGCACTTGTGCCGGTGCACTGATGCTTATCGTGAGTAATATGAATAGTATGCTGCGCCTCACTGCAATCTCGTGATTATATTGTATGCCTGATAGATGCCGAGTTCGCCGGCACGCGACAAGTCCTGTAATCCCTCTTGTTGCTTGCCGATGTATATGTATGTCAAGCCGCGGTTGAAATACGCTTCGGCAAACTCGCTGTCAGCGTGTATAGCGTCATTATAATGCCGTATAGCGGCTTCATAGTCTTTTTGCTGGCATAGGATGTTCGCTTTGTTGTAATAGGCAAACGCAAAGTCCGGCAGGCGGCGGATAACCTGATCGTAATCCATCAGCATGAGTGTGAACCGTTGCGCCGCGGGAGCGTTGCGTTGCTGAAGTGTGGAGCCGTTTGCGAGTGCATTGCCGGAGCTGATGCCGGAACCTGTTGATTGTTCGTTGTAGAAATTCTGGTATTCGAGCAGCCGGTAACGCCAGTTGGCTTGGCAGAAATACATGATTGCTACCATTGTGTTGTCCAGACCGGAAAGTGTAAGTGCACGCGTACAATCCTCGATTGCCGAAGCATAATCCTGCACGATAGCAAACTCCACGGCGCGCGAGAACAGGAGTGTAGCAACGCGTGTGGCTTCACGCTCGGGTACGGAGCGCAAGTCCTGTGGCAGCGCATCAATAGTGTTCGACAAACTGCTGATCTGGGCAAAATGGTGGGAAACCATTTCAGCAGACAGAGGTACTTCGTGGGTGGTTGCCTTCAACGCATCAGGCAGCAATTGCAGGCGGTTGAAGGCTGCGAGTGAATAGTTGTATTTGCTTTGCGATTGCGAGTAGTATGACAGTACAACACTCGGCTCGTTGATCAGATCTTGGTACTTGTCCTGTACCCGCCCGCGTGAGGCGGAACTGTACTTTTGCTCCTGACTGTCAGCTTCGCCGTTTTGCGCCGCACGTTGCGAGAAGAGCTTGCGGTAATCGCGCCGCCCTTGTTCTGTGCGTGCCATTTGTACGTCCGTATTCAGATTGCTGCCGGATTGCTGCTGCGTATCGGCTTTCTGCCGTTGCTGCTCCTCAAGTTTGTAGGCGCGTTGCAGACAGGCCTGTGCCTGTTTCTTTTCTCCCAACGCCGTGTGTGCGCGCGAAGCAATATAATACGCGGGCATGAACGTAGGGTGGAGCACCGTGAGGGAGTCAAAATCATGAATGGCATCTTTCCATTGCCGCAGTTGCATGGATACCATTCCGCGCTGATACAGGATAGGTCCGAGCAGTTCGGAGGTGGCGGTTGCCGAAGGCGATAGTTCCATCAGCTCCAGCGCGCGGCTCAAGTCATCGTATGCGCGGTTATAGTCTCCTACCTCCTGACGCAATACACCGCGGTTAAAGAAGCATTGCGCCTCGCGGGGCGATAACTCGATAGCCTTGTCGTAGTCGGTCAGTGCAGCGCGGTAATTGTGCTTGCGGTAATAGATTATACCCCGGTTGATATAGTCTCCTGCGTATTTTGAGCCAAGATTGATGGCTTGCGATATGTCGGCAAACGCCGCGTCCTCGTCTCCGGTCATCATGGTTACTACGCCCAGTGCTGACCAGTTCTGCGCATTCTGTGAGTCGTATTTCACAGTCGCTTTAAACTCCTCCAACGCGCAGGCGGTATCATTCTGCTGCATGCAAATCACTCCCCGCTCAAAATGCAATGATGCGGACTCGGGTTCGCGGCGAATGAGGTAATCAATATCGGCTCGAGCCTCGTCGTATCGCCCGAGCTGCGCGCGAGTGTCTGCACGTAATAGAGTATAGGTCTTGTTTTCCGGGGAAAAAATGAGTGCTTCGGTAAAGTCTTGTTCAGCCTTCTCATGTTCGCCTAACTGGCGGTAAACATATCCGCGGGTATAATATGCCCCGGGCTGAAACGGGTTGCGTTCGATGGCAGCATTGCAGTCACGCAACGCACCTTGGTAGTCGCTGAGTTGTATCTTGGCAATGGCTCTGAGTTGGTAAGGTTCAGCCAGATAGGGCTTGAGTTTGATAACCTGATTGAAGTATTGTATACTCAGTACGTAGTCCTCAAAGTAAAGCGCATTTCGTCCGATAGAGGTGATACGGTCCGTATTCAACTGCGCCATTACAACGCTTGACAGCATCAATATGCTGCCAAGAAGCAGACTGCGTATGTGACGAAAATACATCATTATCACATTTTTTGCGGCAAATTCTGTGCCATGTTTTGTTTTCTGAAAAAAAACTTAAAATTAGTTTGTCTATATGACAAAATTTGAATATAAAAATTTTTCTTCACGAAAATTTGCATATTTCATAAAAATGTTGTATTTTTGCAATTGATTTCGTTCGAAAATAACGAAAGTTTCCCGAAAATTTAACGTACAAACTTGATAACGAGGAAGATAACGTTTTTGGAGTAGTGCGAAAGTTGTCCAAAATGGAAAACTTTGTGCCATGGGATAGTGCCGATTGTTGTCAGTTTGTGAAAAGAAATATACTACTAATGGAAACAAAAATTATCAAACGTGATGGAAAAGAAGTGCTCTTCTCCATCGACAAAATCAAGGATGCTATCAGTAAGGCATTCATTGCGTCCGGTACATTTGCTACCGAGGAAACATTAACCGCAATCCTTTCACACCTGCGCGTGCACTCCGGAATGGGTGTTGAGGATATCCAGAACCAGGTGGAGGTAGCTCTGATGACTGAGGGCTATTATCAGGTTGCCAAGAACTATATGGTGTATCGCTATCGCCATTCGGAAGACCGTGAGACATTGGAGAAACTGAACTTCCTGATTGATTACTGCTCGGCATCGAATGCCGCTACGGGTAGCAAGTACGACGCTAATGCCAATGTTGAGAAGAAGAACATTGCCACACTGATCGGTGAGTTACCCAAGAGCAACTATATCCGCTTGAACCGCCGATTGCTGACTAACCGTATTGAGAAGATGTTTGGCAAGGAGGTTGCCGATCAGTACATCAATCTTCTGCACACACATATCCTGTATAAGAACGACGAGACATCGCTCGCCAACTATTGTGCTTCGGTTACAATGTATCCGTGGCTGCTGGAGGGAACAAAGGCTATTGGCGGCAATGCCGTTGCACCTACCAACCTCAAGGCTTTCTGCGGAGGATTTGTGAACATGGTGTTTATGGTCAGCTCCATGCTGTCAGGCGCCTGCGCAACCCCCGAGTTCCTCATGTACATGAACTACTTCTGCGAGAAGGAATATGGTGAAGATTACTACAAGCGTGCAGATGAGGTGGTAGAACTCAGCCTGAAGAACCGCACGATTGACAAGATCCTGACTGACTGCTTCCAGCAAGTGGTATATTCCATCAACCAGCCTGCCGGCGCACGTAACTATCAGTCGGTGTTCTGGAACATCTCATACTACGACCGTTACTACTTTGAGTCAATCTTCGGCGACTTCCGTTTTCCTGATGGTGAGAAACCTCATTGGGACAGCCTGAACTGGCTGCAGAAGCGGTTCATGAAGTGGTTCAACAAGGAGCGCACGCGTGCCGTGCTGACCTTCCCGGTTGAGACCATGGCACTGCTCAGCGAGAATGGTGATGTCAAGGACAAAGAGTACGCCGACTTCACCGCCGAGATGTACGCCGAAGGACACTCGTTCTTCACCTACCTGAGCGATAACGCCGACTCACTCGCTTCATGCTGCCGTCTTCGTAACGAGATTACTGACAATGGATTCAGCTATACGCTGGGTGCAGGCGGTGTAAGTACCGGTTCGAAGAGTGTGCTGACCATCAACCTCAACCGTGCTATCCAGTATGCAGTACGTCAGGGAATGGCGTATCCGGCATACATCGAACAGGTGGTTGACCTTATGCACAAGGTACAGCTCGCTTATGACGCCAACCTTCATGAGTTGCAGAAGCAGGGAATGTTGCCCTTATTCGACTCCGGATTTGTTAACCTCAGCCGTCAGTATCTGACCATCGGTGTGAACGGTCTGGTGGAAGGTGCAGAGTTCCTCGGCATCAAGATTACCGACAACGACGAGTATGCACACTACGTACAGGAAGTGCTCGGAATCATTGAGAAGAAGAACAAAGAATATCGCACAAAAGATGTGATGTTCAACTGCGAAATGATTCCTGCCGAGAATGTCGGTGTTAAGCACGCCAAGTGGGACAAGGAGGACGGTTATGTCGTACCGCGTGACTGCTACAATTCATATTTCTACATCGTAGAGGATTCAACTCTGAATGTGATGGAGAAGTTCAAACTCCACGGTCGCCGTTATGTAGAGCACCTTACCGGCGGTAGTGCACTGCACTGCAACCTGGAGGAGCACCTGTCCAAAGAGCAATACCGCAACCTGCTGCGTGTAGCTGCGGTTGAGGGAACGAACTACTTCACATTCAATATCCCCAACACCGTATGTAACTCCTGCGGTCATATTGACAAACGTTACCTGCACGAGTGCCCCGAGTGCGGCAGCAAGGATCTGGATTATCTGACCCGTATCATTGGT
>Ga0247610_10004338_pt1 | contig 15216 bp, 23 predicted proteins | sample 174DNAGHGhighgp2_FD_193483 | JGI IMG/M metagenome (GOLD analysis project Ga0247610, IMG submission 193483) | Sheep rumen microbial communities from Palmerston North, Manawatu-Wanganui, New Zealand - 1742 DNA GHGhigh gp2 | ecosystem: Host-associated > Mammals > Digestive system > Stomach > Rumen... | reverse complement strand
AGAATGTGATGGTATATGCGAATCAGTAACATTAGTGAAATCAGAGAGGTCAGAATACTGTAAAATTATAGATGAAGCATTTCTTAATTATAAAATAGATTTAACAAAAACAAAATAAAAAAAAAATAGAAAGCAATACGCTTTCTATTTTTTCTATCTTCTTCTCATCATTAAGAATAGTTTTGCACTATCAAAATCGTCTACAGAGAAAGTAAATTTAACATTATCTGTTCTTAAAAGATTTCTCATACTATCTGTACCAAAAATATAAAAAGCAAATATATTCTTTAATGAAGGTTCTTTGAATTCTATTTCATCCCAGATATATATTAAATCTAATAAAGCATACTCGTTTACTCTTGATAACACCTTAAGGAAATCATCACATGCATTATATAATAAATCTTTATAAACTCCTTTTCTTTCATTAACATCATCAATAAATTCTAAACATGATATTATTTGTGATATTAAATCTTCATTGACGTATAAATCAAGAGATTGACGTAATTTTGTAATTGGAATTAAATAATCATATAAAATAGTTTTAAAATTATTTTCTTTTAAAATACCTTGTCTGAAAATTTCTAATCCAATATCATATTGACCTTTAGTTGTTTTAAGTATGTAAGAATCTAATCTTTCTAACTTTTTAAAGTCAATATTATCAATAATATCAAAATGTTTTGTACTGTTTAAACAGCGTTGATATTCATCTAAATCTATTGATGTTAAATCTTCAATATTTAAAAATGAATTTAATTCACTAGTTACCTTCTTTTTAGTATACTCTTCACCATTTTTTAATAAAGCATTAACTAACTCTAGTTTATCTTCAGGTGATGCAGATGAATTTACAATAGTATTAATTGTGTTAACTGTATCATACTCTCTTGTAGTTTCTTCACATAAATCACATTCATCATAACATTCTTTGCCGTTATTTTTTATTTTTGAAATATTACTTTTCACAGTTCCTGTTCCTCCAATTCCATATGTACTTGCATTTATATTTTTTAATAAGCCATAAACTAAACTAACTTTTTGGCTGTTTGTTAATTTTCTATTTTTTCTCATTTGCTAAACCATCATCTCTAGAATTTAACTCAGTTTCAATTTCTATCTTTTTATTTAATATCTTTTCTTTTTCATCTGTAGATGTTACTAAAAAATAGAAATTGTCTAAAAGTTTTACATATCTTCTTAATGATGATGACTTACATTCTTTGATGACAACAAGTTTTTTTGAAATATTGTCTCTCATATAACCTTCTTCAGGCATTTCACGAAGAAATTCTCCAGCCTGTTGAAGGTTTTTTACATTCTTCTTTAAGGCTTTTTGTGATTTCTCAACATTTGCCCAATATTCTTTTCTCATTTAATATCTCCTCCTATATTGTTTAATTTTTTGTTTACATAATTATAAAATTCTAAAATTGCGGAGGTGTTATTATTAGTTCCTCCTTAAATAACATTGATGTTATTTAATGTTTTGAATAATTTAAGTTCATCTTGAGAGTTACATAATAATGTAATTTTAAAATCATTTCTATCGTTACAAAACGTGAATTTAAATTTCTTTTCATTATAATCATAAGTGATATTTAAAATATCTTCGTTTTTAAAACAAAAATGTATTTGTGTTGAATCAACAGAAACACGGAAATATGCTTTTTGATATTTACCTTTGCATAATCTTTCAATATCTATTTGTATATGTTTAGTGATACCATCATAATCTTTGAATTCTATAAGAGCATACTTATTATCTCCAAATACTTCTTTACACATAAGTTTTGTAATTTCAGATAAACTTAGTTTATCTGGAAGAATTTCTGTTGTAATTCTTGAAATCACATCATCAGTAATTTCTTCTTCTTTTAAATAGACTAATATCATATCGTCATAACTTATGATTTCATTTTCCTCTCCCAAATCTACGTATACACCTATATCCTCTTTTCTAATAAGATAACCTGAACAAATAAACTTGTCATTAGCAGAGATTTCATAAACAGAAGAAGTATCTTTTTCTTTTCCTTCTTCTTCAGTTATAATTCTCATTTGTTCCATAAAAAGATTTTCTGTACCGAATTTTTTAACTAGTGAATCATATACTTTATCTCGCATAGATATTGCATCTTCAATTAAAGATTTTTTTAATATTTCATCCATGTTTGATGCCCTCCTTATTTAATATTAGTTTTATCAAGCACTTTAAATAATTTAAGTTCATCTTCAGTATTACATAATAATGCAATTTTAACATTTCTATTTTTCATACCATCATTAATTGTAAATTTAAACTTCTTTTCATCATAATCATAGCTGACGAATATAATACTTTCTGATTTGAAACGGAATTCTAATTTTAATGGGTCACCTATTCTAATAAAGTATGCACTCTTATATTTACATTTACATAGTTTTTCAATATCTATTTGTATATAGGTAGTGTAAGGTTTACTTGTATAAAAATAGGTTACTTCTATAAGAGCATATTTATTATCTCCGAATAATTCTTTGCACATAAGTTTTGTAAGTTCAGGTAAATTTATACTCACTTCTGAAAAATCTTCTGTTGTAATTCTTGAAATTACACTATCAGCAATTTTTTCATCTCTTATGTACGCAGATATTGTGTCAAATTTTAGATTAGATTTTCTTCCATAAGCAGAAAATCTGTGATTATCTTTAACACTTATTGCAATGTCTTCTCTTTTAATAGGATAACCTACTGAAATAATTTTATCCTTATCATCGATGTCACTATCATCACCGTATGTGCCACTTTCAGATTCAATGTATTCTTCATTTTTAGTTTTAGTTAAAACTCTCATTCGTTTCATGAAAAAATTTTCTGTACCGAATTTTTTCAACTAGAGAATGATATACTTTATCTTTCATAGACTCCAAATCTAGAGTTAAAGATTTTTCTAGTATTTCATCCATATCATCCATATTCTAAACGTTCCTCCTTATCTAGTCTTAGTTTTATTTAATATTTTAAATAATTTAATTTCATCTACAGTATCGCATAATAATGCAATTTTTTCTTTATCACTAACTTCAAATGTAAACTTCTTTTCATTATAATCATAACCAATAAGTGCTATAATTGTTGATTTAAAATTAAATCGTAAATGTAAAAAATCACTACCATATGCTAAATCAAAGAATGCACTCTCATACTTACCTTCACATAATTTTCTGATATCTATTTGTATATAGCTATTTTCATGAAAATAATTTTCTAATTCCATAATAACATATTTACTATTACCAAACAATTCTCTACACATGAGTTTTGTAAGTTCAGGTAAATTTATTGTATCTGGAAAATCTTCTGTTGTAATTCTTGAAATTAAATCATCATCAATTTTTTCATTTTTTATAAAAGCTTCTATTCCATTTCCATCGTCAGTAATTTCATCAAGTTTTTTTCCGCAAGAACTAAATCTACCTGCATCCCAAATGTATATTCCTATATTTTCTTTTTCAATAGGATAACACAGAGCAAAAATCTTTTCGTTATTTTCTTTATTTTTATCAAATGCTGCAAAGTCAGAATCTACGTATTTTCCCTCTTTATTTTTATTTAAAATTCTCATTCTTTTCATGAAAAGATTTTTCGTACCAAATTCATTAACTAATGAATTGTATATTTTATCTCTCATAGTCTGTAAATCTGCATTTAATTCTTTTCCAATATTCATATTTTCAATATTCTTCCTCCAATTTCTAAGTATTTAGTTTCTTAAAGAGTTCCACTTCGCTCCATTCATCAGCTTCATATAGAACTTGGTAGCCCCCTTCTAGACTAAAACGTAATTCATCATTTTTTATGTTATATCTAATAGAACCTAATTGTTTATTTTTATATAAAATATATAATGTTGAATTAGCATAGTCATACTCAGGACTACTAGTACCAAACTTAAGTTTCAAACTTGACATTTGAAATTTATCATTACAGAATCTATATTTATCTAACATAAATGGTTTTACATGACCATCTTTCTTACCCCAAATATATTTAAGAAGAACATATTTTTTCTTTGTAATGTTATCAAAGAACATTTCTAAAAGTTCTGATACTTTATAAACTTTTGGTAAAGATTTAGTAAATATTTCCTCAAGGTCTATTGTTCCACTTCTAGACCTTATCAAAACATGATTTGAATCCACCATAACTGTATTATTAGCAGACTTGCTAAAAGATATTTCCATCTTTTCTTCGTTACTATTTCCTGATAATTTCAAGAACATGTCTTTTTTACAAAAAGGGGATACAAAAGATATTAATGATAAATTATCAACTGATTCTCCATTAGAATACGGTATAAATTTCTCTTCAGATTCTGTTCCTTCACCTGCTATAATATATTTTGCTGGTTGTATTATATAATGAAATCCTTTCTTGTAAAATATTTCATTAAAAATTCTGTCAATGATATTATTTGTATCCGGTATAAAGCCAGTTATATCAATTTCTGTCATAATATCCCTCCTATGGATTCATTTCTATAAACAATTGAGCACTGTCTAAATCATCTGTTTCATATTCAACATGTTGTGTTTGTTTGCAACGTACTTTAAGTTTAATCTTATTAATAGTTATTTCATTATCAAAAGTATAAGCAGCAGTACTATCTTCTGGAAATAATTCAATCTGAAATGCGTTATTATAAAAATTGACGCTAATTCTATCTGTATCTGCACATACTCTAGAAACTCCTAGTGTTCTATCAACAATCATCTTAGGACCATAACTTGCCTGAACACAACAATATCTACTATGAGTTTTGAAGAATTTTTCTATAATCTCTTTTCTGACAACAGACAAAATTTCTTCTGTCGTTCCAATAGTTATCTGTTTATCTATTAATTTAAAATCATCATCAATAGATTCACAATCTTCAGTAATAAGCATATTGTTTACATATACATAATAACTTTCAAATGAAAAATCATCAGAGTCAAATGTTTCTCCAAGAATGATATCTCCATAATCTTCATAAAAAGTTTTTGTATATAAACCATTAGCATAATTACAAAAATTACAAATAAAATCATAAGCAATGTTATCTATTCCTTCTTTATATTTAGATAATGATTTTAATATATTATCATTTGTTCCCATTATGAGCTCCTTTCTAATTCAAAAAACATTTTAACTTCATCATAATCATCTGATTTATATAATATTTGTACTCCTTCATATAAATCAGAGATAAAAGAATAATCCATAATTACATCTTTTCTTAAAACAAAAAACTTTTGTGAATACATACTAAGAAAGATTTCTCCATAACCATTTATTTCGAAAGCCATTTTATCAAAAGGTAAATTAAATGTATCAATAAGAGCATCTTGTGTGATATTCCCTGATACCTTTCTTAAATATACATATCTACAATCAAAATATTTAGTAAACATACTACTTAAATGAAAACAAAATTCATCATTGTTCGAAATTGGTGTTGGTTCGACATACAAATACAATTTTTCTGCTCTTCTTAGCCTTTCAGCAATCGGAGTTATATCATTTGTTATAGAATTAAAATAATATTTATCAAGCATTACTCGATATGTATGTTTTTTTAAATAATCTATCTTAAATTTAATTCCAGCAATTTCACCTTCAAAAAGTATATCATCATTCCAAACAATATAAAAACTTATAGCTTTATCAGCTGTTATAGGTTCAGAAAATGAAATCATCTGATTCATTTGATTTGAAACTATTTTACTATTTGTACTTAAATATGGTTTTGTTATCTTGTAAATATATTCATACTTTCCAAAACATTGGTCTTGAATTGCTTTTCTAATTTTTTTAATATCATTTAATGTAAGTTTATCAGGAGTCTTTTTTATTTTAATATAAAAATCATAAAAATTTACAATAGGAAAAACATCATTACCTCTAATTTTTTTATCTGATTCTATTCTCAAGTATATCACCTCATTCACTAATAACTAAATTCATTGAAATTTAATTTAAAATATAAAATAGCACTTTCACAATCATTAAATTCTAATGGTTTAAAAGTGTCAAACATTCTGTTTTCTAAAAAATCTAACATTCCTCCAAATGTTTTTGACTGAAAAATATAGTCTGGGAAGTGTTCTGTTCTTTCAATATACTTTTTAATGGAAAATCCAACATTAATTTTTTTACCATTAGGGCATGTAATACTAGCAGAATCTGATAATTCAATTTCAGCTAAACCATATGTTTCGATTATTTCCTCATCAGGAGATTCAAACTTAGAATAATCATGAATCGTTCTACGAATTTTAATTATTACAAAATACATATTCAAAATAAAAAATGTTATTATTCAAAAATGAATAATAACATTAAATTTTTTCTCCTTTAAGTAGCATATCTAACTGTAAAGGATACATTGTAAATATTTTCGCATTAGCATCCAAGAAATAATTCTTGTTTCCAACTGGATATGATTTAGAGAATTCTGCAAATATTAATGCCTTATTTGAATATAATAATTCATCATTTCTAATTAGTTTATAATTAGCTTCTATTGCATCTTTCTTTTCAATTAGTTGCATATCAGATTTTTTTGTTGGATTTAATTTTGTATAATCTATTGGAACTAACATATTGTCAGTATCTTTAATAATCTCTCTTTCTATTAGAGATTGAATAATTTTAACTGATTTCTTTTCAGCAACATTTGGAAGCGTGTTTGGAAATGTATATTTTTTATTTCCACTTAAAGATATAATTAAAGGAAACATTGCGGAACTCATTTTTACAGAAGGTTCTTTAACATAAATTCCAACACAATTATCCATAGTTAATAATTCAGATTTAATTCCTTTCAAATTTAACATAAATGTATGCTTATCTAAAAGTTGATACATTATAGGGTCATTCGATAGAATTATATTTAACTCATTTGACTTAGTTTGTTCTGAGATTATATATTTTGCATATATCAATTCATCAAAATTTGAAGTATCAATAAACTTACAATTTGGAACATGAATTAAAAACTTTTGTGCTACTGACATAACACTCTTTATTAACTTAATTTTATATTCTTCTGATTTATCATTAAAATATCTTGAATAGTAATCTTTCTTATAATCATGGAAAATCTTTTTAATTGCTTCACATTCATTAAATGAATATAAGAAGTAAAAATTTGTATATTTTCCTTTTTTAAAGAAATAATTTCTATAATGTGCTACAATATTTATTATATCAGAAGATATTTCTTCAACTGTTAAAGCTCTTGTCTTGTTTTCTTGAAGCATTCCAGGACGGAAGAACTTTTTAATAACTTCTTTTAAATCTACAATAATATTCACTTGTTGCGAGAATAAAATGCTTTCAAGTTGCGAGCTTAACAGTTCATCTAGTTTTTCATATTTTATTTTTGATTCATTTAAAATTATCATTGTCTTCCTCCTCAAATTATAAACAATTTTTAACTTTATCTCTAAGAATAGCAATTGTATCGTGATATAAATACTTTACTTTATGCTTGTCTAAGATTTCTTTACATTGAGCTTTATTTAAAGTATCAACATCAATTTTAGGTTTTCTTGTTTTTGTAACCTTTTTAGGTTGTTCTTTAACAACTTCAGATTTCTTGCTTGCAGGTTTAACTACTTTTTTCTTAGTTTCTTTTATAATTTCTTGTTTTTCTGATTTTATTGTTTCAGATTTTTTCTTTTTAGATTCTTTTTCTTTCTTCTTTTGTTGCTTCTTTTTCTCCTCAGCAAGAAGGGAACCAGGGTAATCATCATAATTACCCTTAAAGTTCTTTGGAACTAATATTGTACATGCTTTTGCATTGTCATCCCATATCTTATGATGTTTTGGGTCATCATATTTTTTCTTTAATTCAAATGCTAATTCAGCATCTTCTTTTGATAGATTCTGATTTTTACATAAAACATCTAGAGATAACTTATCAACATGATTTAATATAAAATCTCTTGTTAATTTTGCAAAAGCTGAAACTGGATACCATAAATATTTTCCTTCATAGTCTATCAGTTCTTCTATCGTAAAATCATAGAATGTAGAAATATAATTCCAATTTTGTTTATCTATATAATCTGAAACATATTTAATTTTAAATGCAGGAGATTTTGCCATAAGAAGCCATTCATAACTAGTTAGTTCATCTCCATGCTTCTCTACCATTCGTTCAAATTCATTTTTTGTTGTTATTTGACGAATTTCCCACTCATATTTATGTTCCATATTACTTTCTTCCTTTTATATTTTTATAATATTTATATAATTGAACCCATATAAACCAAAATGCTACATTCATCAATGGTACGAAGACAGAGCTTAAAGCTATTGTTGATATAGCATCTGATGAAAGTCTATTATATATTTCTAAATCATTAATTATGGACAAAACTATAGTTATTATCATTGCTATATTAAAGAAGAACATGCCTATAGTAAGCCATATTAATTCAACTAAAATTGATTTTTCTTCTTTATTCATTAGTATCAGCTCCTTCTTCTTTTTTCTTATTTGCCCCTTTCAATAAGAGCATCCTTTCAATAAGAACATCAGACAATGGTTTCCCATCATATTTTTTGATAACTTCCAAAAAGTCTTTAAATATTTCATCAGTGTTATTTGGAACTCCTGATGCAACATAATGATTAAACTTTTCTAATAAATCTGAAAATGCTTCAGCCTTTATATAATAAGTTTCAGATTCACATTCTAATCCAATGGCTAACATGTTTGCTGAAATTCTGTCAATTCTTGAACAACGTACAGCACATCCTGATTTAGTTTCATAATATAAATCCCAACATGTCATATTACCAAAAATATCACTGTTCTTCTTAGGTTCATCTATTATTTGGAAGACCCATGCAATAGAATCTCCTTCTGTTTCTATAAAGGCTCTATTGAGTTTAACTAAAAGAGAACCTGGTTTATAACTAATTTTACTATCTTTATAAGTTTTTAATTCTTTTAATAGCCTTTCTTGTCTTTCTAATAGACGTTCTTTATATGCTTTTAAATCATTTATATCTCCATCTACTTTATCTAAATCTGAACTAGTAGAAGCGATTTCTCTTTTTAACTGTTCAAATGCATCTAAAGTTTCTTCCATCATAAATATCACCTCTATTTTATAGATTTTATTTTGAATAAAATATTTCCAGGAACTGAAAATATTGGTTCACAATATACTTCAACTTCATTTCCTACAGAAATATTAGCAATTGTATTATCACTGTAATATTGGAAAACAAAATCTCCAACAGTTACTTTGTGTTCTTCATCATCTATTGCAGTGCAATTTCCTTTATAATATAAACATGGTTTTCTAAAAGAGTTTCCAAATACTACATATTTCATTAATTCAGTTAATAAATCATCTATAGTATCATCTGCTATTTCAATAGCGATTTTTTCTTTCTTAGTAAAATTATTCTTTACATCTTCATTTAGAGCTTTTCTTAATAAGGCTAAATTTTCTTCGCTACCATCAAATTTAAAACCCATTGCTCCATCGTGTCCACCACCAGTTATATTTAATTCAGGATGTTGTTCTTTTATTCTTTGCATTGCATCATAAATAGAATACCCTTGAACACTTCTAGATGAGAATTCATAGAATCCATCAGCTCCTTCATAACCAACTAAAGATGGCTTATTTTCTTCAGAAGAAATTTTATTAGCCATTAAACCAATTAATCCTTTTATTGGGAATGAGAATTCTGAAGTATCTAGGAAATCAATAGAAACAGGGTCTGAAGTTCTAACATGCCAATTGACTAATTCTCTTGTATTATCTTTTCTTTCTATGTTAGCTTCATAATATCCGTTGATATATTTTCCTTGTCCATCACATTCAATTATATCTTTAACTAAACTAGTTACATCACCCCAAACTCTTGACACTGCATTTATACTTGGTGCAATTTGGAATGACAATAATTCTTCATTAGCAAGTTCATTAGACTTTAAGAAATTTCTTCCACCTAAACCAGAAATTACTTTTAATAATCTTCCAGCCCAAATGTTTTTACTCTTATAAAAGTCTATTGTGTCATATGCAAATCTTATTAAAAATCTATTTTCTCTCTGTAAAGGCATCATATCTGCAACAGTTGCAAATGCAGCAAATGCAGCATTTTCTTTAACTAAATTTGATATATCATAACCTTTTATATCAAATAAATTTTTAACGTTTGATTCTCTTAAAATTAATTCATACATTAATTTAAAAGCAACATATGCTCCACAAATACCGATAAAATCATCATTATTGTAAGCTGGGTCTACAATTAAACAATTAGGAATCGTTCCTTCTTCAGGTAAATGGTGGTCTGTTACAATAACAATCATTCCTAATGATTCTGCATACTCAATTACTTCTTTTAATGAGATTCCACTATCAACAGTTATAATAACTTCAATTCCTTTAGAATGTAAATCGTCAACATCTGCTTTATCTAAACCATAATGTTGAGTTAATCTATTTGGAATTTTAAAATCATCTGAAGTAATATTATAACCTAATTTCATTAGTGTTGTAATCATAATTACAGTGGCCATAACACCATCAACATCGTAGTCCCCTGCAATTCCAAACTTCTTTCCTTTTAAGGACATTACTTTTTCAACAAATTCGTCTGTCTTTTTTAACTTTTTAATATTTCTTAGAAATGTTGAAAATATTTTTCCATTAAATCCGATAATCAGGAATTATTTCTTGAAATTGATTATAATCTATATCATTGCATTCACATAGCATTCTAGCTACTTTTTCTGCATTAGTATTTCCAACAAATCCATTTAAATTTTTTACTTTCATTATTTTTAATTCTCCTTTCATCCAATTAAATAATATATTCTAGAAATGAATTTTAACCGAACAAAATATTATAATAAGAGGAGGAATTAATATGGATACTATAAGAAAAATCATTCCTGCTGAAATTTTACTAAATTTAAGAGTTGGAGAAAAAATTCAATTTTCAAAGATTAACAAATTTAAATTAAGATATAATTTTCGAAAAGATATAAACAAACTATATAAAGAATTAGATAATATTACTTATGAATTCTTTAGAGAGAAGATATCATTTATTGAAAATAATAAATATTTTGATATTAAAGATGAAGATGTTGTAGCTTTAGGACATGGATTCTCTATATTAGAAAAAGATAAACTAGATGAAGAATTAGACAAAGTGGAATTCGAGAAATATTACAGTTTAATTAATATACTTTCTGTTGTTGCTGAAGATATTGTCACTACAAAAATTTTACCTGACGGGTCACAGAAAAACCTTAGAGCTCTGTCAAATGAGGTTGAAAATTTGTCTAAATTATTTTCGAATATCTGCGAAAAAAAGAATATTATCAGATATAAACGAATAGAAAGAGAAACACAAAGTGATATAGATGTTTTAACTAAATATCTAAATTTAATTTTTTAAAATTACACCAACAACTGATTATGTTATAAATCTAAATCGGAAGGAGAATATTATATGGAAAAAGAATTTGATTATGACACACATATGATTGAGCCTGAAGAAGAAGAATTTTTTGACACATCTGAAAAGATTTTAAAACTAAGCGATGCATTGGCAGAAGAAATTATATTAGAAAACATTAGCGAACAATTAGAAAATGATGTTCAACCTTTACATCAAGGAATTAATTATGTAAGTTTATTTAAAGAAAAATACTCAGAAATTGACCCATCAGATGATTTTTATGATAAAGATTATATGATGCAATCTTTAACTAATCTTTGTACTTTAGTTGAGAACGGTATCAAAGAGAAGTTCGGAGTTGAAATTGGAGAAGGAATTGATTTTGCTCTACCTTCAACTCACCTTAAAGATATGGAAACATTATACGAATTTTTAGTTATTAGACATTTTGAAAATTTAAAAGATTATTATATTTTTAAGTTAAAGAAAGACCGCGCTCAGTTTGTACAAAAGTACAGTAAATTAATTCAAGAAGATGAACATGCTAAAGATTTATTCGTCATTCAAGCTAAGAAAAAATTTAAGAATGAGGATGATGTGGTTATCCTTCATTTTATAAATGAAATTATCGAAGATATAACAGATGAAACTATTTCTGCATATCTATTATTTGATACTATCGTAAATATTGACTTATTTGAAGAGTATAATAATAGAATGTATGAATTATTACAAGATTATGGTAATAAGATTGTTTTAAATGAAGACCAATATTCGGCCGAATTATATTTAAAACCATTAAAAGACCCAGCAATTAAGAATGAATTAAGAAACGCTATAATTGTTAATTATTTAGAATCTTGTGAATTAGAAGATTAAAAAAAAAAGAAGTCACTGTTTAGTGACTTCATTTAAAGAGGTAGAGTATGAAGAAACTAGAAGAATTACAATATGAAGAATTAGTCTCTTTAGTTGAATATTTAAGAAGTATTTCTACAAGTGAAGAAGAAATGAAAAATCAAGATGTTTTAATTAACATTGAAAGATTCTTCCCAACATTGACAGCAGTCCAAGAATTAGAGTTTAATAAAATTATAACTGATATTTTATTAAAAGAAGAAACTGCTGAAAAAGATTTTAATGATTTTAAAGAATTAAATCCTAATGTTGAAATTGACCCAGATGGGAAATCAATTCCAACTAAGAAAAATTATTGGGAAATAAATATTGCAAGTTTAGATAATATTTATCTAATGGCTCTTAATATTCTTAAGGAGAACAATTTCAAAGACCCTAATAAATTTAAATATAACACTCAAGTTTATAATGCTAAAAATCTGACACCTTTTATCAATAGAGGTAAAATTACAAGTAATTATATTTTTAATAGGCAACTTTATCTTAAAAAGAATGAAAATCAGCTAATTAATCAAAAGGCTCTAAGAAGATATGAATCTCTTCTTAAAGAAAAAGTTGGTTCAGTTGATTTATTAAACTCTCTTTTAGATTATATAAAAGATAAGAAATATGAAGAATATAGTTTATTTGTTAATCATTTATTTGAAAGAATAGAATTACTTTGTAAAGATGTTAATTTGGAGCATCCTTCAAATAAAGAATTCTATGAGAAAATTCTAGAAATAAAATAAAAAAAAAAAAGAAATCCTTACACAAGGATTTCTTTTATATTTTTTATTACTTTGATGCTATTGGAGCAGAAGTTTTTCTTGAAATTCCTGCATATTTGCAAAGATACATTTCAAGAACATCTGCAACTCTGTTATAAGCAGTAAGCTCTAATTGAGAAAGGCATAAGATTGACTTTCTACTTGTTTCTGGCTTCTTTCTTAACCAGATAACATCCTTTACTTCAACCTTGCCATACTTATTCCAGTTAAGAATAAGTTTACTTCCATCCTTAGCAACAATTCTTCCAGAAACATTTAAATCATGAATCCAGCCGTAGAATTGAGCAATAGAAATATTATGTTTATTACATAATTCTCTTGAATTGATGTCAGTAGTCATATACTCATAAATAATAGCACAAGCTTCACTTATAGTTGTGTTTTTGTTAAAATGAGCAGTTGCAATAACAGTTGGCTTTAAAGTTAACTTAATACCCTTGCCATCTGCGGTACATCTACGGTCAACCATAGTTCCTGCAGATTCAGAGAAAGTCTCCCAACCAAGCTTAACAGCGCCATAAGGAACTTTTAATTCCTTAGCTACGTCAGCGAAATCTTTTGTTGTAATGTGTTCTTTACCTAAACCTTGTAAAGTGTCTACTGCCTTACAACGAGCAGTATAATGTGAAACATATTTTCTTTTTGCCATTGTCTTTTCCCTCCTATATATTTGTGCAAAAATAAATAATTTATGAAAAATAGAAGGGATAAATTATATCCCTTCTAATTCCATCATTAGTTTTAGCTCATCCGATGCTATTTCTTTTATTCTTGTAAGTAATTCAGTAATAAACGAAGTATTATTACTTCCAAACTGAACTTTAACTTTCTGGTTTTGAAATATAAAACATATAATCTTTGTTTCAGTTGCATTTGTTTTAATTGTTTCAATTTCAATTTTTAATAAAGTTTTCACATTTATAAAAACTGTTTTACGTCCTAGAAAGATTACAGCATGATTACCTTTTTTTAAAGATTCACTATCAAATATTTCTTCTAAAGATGTTCCTATATGAGTATTTGAATCGTCCAATTCAAATACAGTTAAGACACCTAAATCTGATGAATACACTAAAAAATTAGAATTATTGAATGAAACATCAAGCTTCTTTTTAATATCTTCACTAATATTTTCATTCATTGCTTAATCTCCCCAGGTATCTAAACCTAATAATTCTATTTGTAAATATAATGATTCATCATTTTTTTCTTTAGCTTTTTCCACAACCATTTTTCTAAAGTCACTAGGTGTCATGACAATCCAAGTTGAATCATCAACTGTAGGGTTATCTAGTATTGCATTGTCATGGATAACTGCTGGCCCTTGTATTGAAATTAAACGAAAATCAAACATAGAAACATATTTTTCTATTAGACAATCGTCTAAATCCATTTCATAACTCAATTCCCTGACTGGTCTTCCAGATTCTGTGCAACATCTTAATTCATAAATCATTAATGTTGATTAAAGATTATGCTTTGACCTGAACGTAGATGCCAACACATTCTACATTCTTCGCAACTGCCTGCACAGATTCTTGCAGTCTTACCTTTAACTTCTGGAAGAACAGGATTCTTTTCTTTATCCTTAAAATCTACAAATGTTGTTGGTAATTTATGTCTATTATCAACAATAAAATCTTTATCCCAATTACTAAATAATATTTTTAAGTTCTTTGGTAATCTATAACCTTTATCTAAATATTCATTTACAATTTCAAACTTCTTTGTATATGCTAAGAAATTAACATTCTGATGAGTTTTAGCAACCTCAATCATACCTTTAAGATATTCTTTATCAACAATATCTCCGGCACTATGATATCTAAAATAATTTGTATTTGGATGTTTATCAAGATATTCATTAATGCACTCAAAATAATGTGAAGGACTTTCTATATATGCTAGAAAGTTCTCTTTGTGAGATTGCTGTACAGATGGAAATCTATAATTTCCATTCAACGCATAACATCCGTTTTAAACATGGAGCTCCTGGTCTACAACTAATGCCAGGAGTTAGATTGATATTTGCAATTTCTCCTAGTTTAGTATTTC
>Ga0247610_10004337_pt1 | contig 15217 bp, 13 predicted proteins | sample 174DNAGHGhighgp2_FD_193483 | JGI IMG/M metagenome (GOLD analysis project Ga0247610, IMG submission 193483) | Sheep rumen microbial communities from Palmerston North, Manawatu-Wanganui, New Zealand - 1742 DNA GHGhigh gp2 | ecosystem: Host-associated > Mammals > Digestive system > Stomach > Rumen... | reverse complement strand
GACATTGAACCAGAATGGTGACTACGGCATTCCTGTTCCTGACTATATCGAAGAGAATGTCTCTACCAAGGTCGTAAAGATTATCCAGAGCTATGTGGGTATTGTAAATAAGATGGTATGGCGAAAATTCTAGTAACAGGCGCAAAGGGGTTCGTTGGTAAGAACCTGTGTGCACAGCTGAATAATATTAAAGATGGTAAGGCACGTTGCTATGGTGACGTGACAGTGGAGGCCGTGTATGAATATGATCTTGACTCAACTCCTGAACAACTGGACGAATACTGCAAGAATGCGAACTTCGTTTTCAATCTCGCCGGTGTTAACCGTCCGCAGAACCAGGAAGAGTTTATGCAGGGCAACTTTGGTTTTGCATCGACTTTGCTTGATACATTGAAGAAGCACGGTAATACTTGCCCTGTGATGCTCTCCAGCTCACAGCAAGCTTCTCTTACTGGTCGTTTTGGTAACAGCGAATATGGCCGCAGCAAGAAAGCTGGCGAAGACCTCTTCCTGCAATATGGCAAAGAGACAGGTGCAAGAATGTTGATTTACCGTTTCCCCAACCTCTTTGGAAAGTGGTGTCGTCCAAACTACAATAGTGCAGTGGCAACATTCTGCAATGCATTCGCCAACGATTTGCCTTATACAGTTAACGATTCTAGCGTAGAACTGGAATTGCTGTATATCGATGACCTCGTTGATGAAATGATTGCTTGCCTGAAAGGTGAAGAGCATCATTGTGAATTTGACGGGCTTGATGTACTGCCGTCAGCAGAGGGACGTTACTGCTATTGCCCCATTACCCATCACGTGACGCTGGGTGAAATAGTCGAGCTCTTGAAGAGTTTCGCAGAACAACCCCAAACCCTGATGATACCAGAGATACCAGAGAATAGCTTTGCAAAGAAGTTGTATAGCACATATCTCAGCTACTTGCCCAAGGAAAAAGTTGCTTTCCCATTGAAGATGAACGTGGATGACCGCGGTAGCTTTACCGAATTGGTTCATACCCTCAATGCTGGTCAGGTGAGCATCAATATCTCAAAGCCAGGCATTACAAAGGGCCAACACTGGCACAACACCAAGTGGGAATTCTTCATTGTGGTAGCTGGTCATGGCTTGATTCAGGAACGTAAGTTAGGTACTGACGAAATCATTGAGTTTGAGGTGAGTGGAGACAATATCCAGTGCATCCATATGTTGCCTGGTTACACCCACAACATCATCAACCTCAGTGAAACAGAAAACCTCGTCACAGTAATGTACTGCAATGAGATATTCAATCCCAACAAACCGGATACCTACTTTGAGAAGGTATAAATCAACAATTAGAGAATTTGAGTATTATTTCAAATGGCGCTACTTTATCCTGAACTTAGCAAGAGGATTCTTGGACTTGCGATGCAACTGCATCGTGAGATGGGATGCGGATTCAAGGAGAAAGTGTATCAGGATGCCTTTGAGGTATTGCTCAAAGAAGAAGGAGTAAAGTACGAAAGAGAGAAACATATTGATCTGGTCTTTCACGGAGTAAAATTAGAGCACGACTTCTTCTATGATTTCTTGATTGAAGATAGAATAGGTGTAGAACTAAAAGCCGTTTCTGAGATAATCGGAGAATTTGAATCACAGATAATCAATTATCTGCATGTGAGTAATCACAAGTTAGGCTTGCTGCTTAACTTTGGGGTCACCAGTCTGGAATACCGTTGGTATCCGAATGAATGGCACCATAGAGAATGCGCAAGCATAGGTTAAATTCTCTAATTCTCAAATTCTTGACAGAAAAATAATTAAAGATAGATACAATGAGCTTATTTAAAGACAAAGTCCTCCTCATTACTGGAGGCACAGGTAGTTTTGGTAATGCAGTGTTGAACCGATTTTTGAAGACCGATATAGGCGAAATTCGTGTCTTTAGTCGTGACGAGAAAAAGCAAGATGATATGCGTCACGACTTCCAGGCACGTATGCCGGAGGTAGCCAATAAGATTAAGTTCTACATTGGTGACGTGCGCAATAAGAGTACACTGAAATACGCCATGAAGGGCGTGGACTATGTGTTCCATGCCGCAGCCCTGAAGCAGGTGCCCTCTTGTGAGTTCTTCCCAATGGAAGCCGTCAAGACCAACGTGATTGGTACCGACAACACGCTGGATGCCGCCATTGATGCTGGTGTTAAATGTGTGATTTGCTTGTCAACGGATAAGGCTGCTTATCCTATCAATGCGATGGGTATCACCAAGGCCATTGAGGAGAAGATTGCGGTGGCCAAGAGCCGTCTGAGTGGCGACACCAAGATCTGCTGCACCCGTTACGGTAATGTAATGTGCAGCCGTGGCAGTGTGATTCCTTTGTGGATTGACCAGATCCGCAAGGGTAACCCTATCACCCTCACCGAACCTAAGATGACTCGTTTCATTATGAGTCTGGAAGAAGCTGTTGATTTGGTGCTCTTTGCCTTTGAACACGGCAAGAATGGTGACATTCTGGTACAGAAGGCTCCAGCTTGCACTATTCAGACACAGGCTGAGGCTGTTTGTGAGCTGTTTGGTGGTAAGAAAGAGGAGATTAAGGTTATTGGAATCAGACACGGAGAAAAGATGTATGAAACCCTCCTCACCAAGGAAGAGGCTGCCAAAGCCATTGATATGGGCAACTTCTATGCAGTTCCTGCAGACAATCGTGACTTGAACTACGATAAGTATTTCAAGGAGGGTGACGTGAAGCGTGCTACCATTGATGAATTCAATTCTAACAATACCAAGCGTTTGAATCTGGAGGAGACCAAGGAAAAGATAGCGTCTCTAACTTATATTCAAAACGAACTGAACGGTATTCCTAATTTAGTTTAAGACGCGGTAGCCGAACTAGTCGAAGCTCTAGGCACATTTGCGGGATGAACCCGCAAAAGAGCCTTCCGCTAAGAAAGCGGTACAGCCCAATGGCCGCTGGCGCGTCCATCCGGCTGTGAGTTAACAATTAATATTAACAAGTTAACATTCAATATGAAGACGATACTTGTAACAGGTTCTGCTGGATTCATAGGTTCCAACTTGGTGAAGCGCCTTTTCAACGATATGGCCGAAGGCACTATTGTAGGCGTTGACAACCTCAACGACTATTACGACCCGTCACTCAAAGAGTACCGCCTTCGTGAGTTGGATAAGGCAAAGCCCGCAGGCATCAACTATCAGTTCGTAAAAGGCTCCATTGCCGACCGTGAACTGATTAACCGCCTGTTTGCCGAATACAAGTTTGACATTGTGGTCAATCTTGCTGCTCAGGCTGGTGTGCGCTATAGCATTGAGAATCCTGATGTTTACATTGAAAGCAACATCATTGGCTTCTACTACATCTTGGAAGCCTGCCGCCACAATCCCGTGGAGCATTTGGTATATGCCAGCAGCTCCAGCGTGTATGGCGGAAACAAGAAAGTGCCATTCAGTACGGACGATAGGGTAGATAATCCTATCAGCCTCTATGCCGCCACCAAGAAGAGTAATGAACTGATGGCCCATTGCTACTCAAAGCTCTACAACATTCCTTCAACAGGACTCAGGTTCTTCACCGTTTATGGCCCTGCCGGCCGTCCTGATATGGCATACTTTGGCTTTACCAATAAGCTCTTGAAGGGTGAAACCATTCAGATCTTCAATTTTGGTAACTGCCGTAGGGACTTCACGTATGTGGATGATATTGTTGAGGGCGTTTACCGAGTGATGCAGAAAGCCCCAAAAAAGCAGACTGGTGAAGATGGCCTGCCCATTCCACCTTATGCCGTTTACAACATTGGTGGCGGTCAGCCCGAAAAACTGCTGGATTTTGTGAACATCCTGCAGGAGGAGTTGGTTCGAGCCGGCGTATTGCCCAAGGATTATGACTTCGATGCTCACAAAAAGCTCGTCCCTATGCAACCCGGGGATGTTCCTACAACCTATGCGGACTCTGAGGCCTTGCAACGGGATTATGGGTTCACGCCAAAGATTACGTTGAGGGAAGGATTGAGGAAGTTTGCTAAGTGGTATAAGGAGTATTACAAATAAGGTAAAATGTAATGAGAATTTCACTCTAGGCTCATTCGCGGCGCAAGTCCACTCTCATTATTATTAGACCTGTCTTTCGCGCGTCTTTAGATTTGTAACAAAAATATTAAAATGAAACAAATATTAAAAAGAATAATTTCTCCTCAAATAATAGCCTCTGTAAGGATATTAGGAAAGGATATAAAGAGAATAATACGTAACGAGCGAAAAATCCAAACTTGTTATAGTTTACGTACTTTTTCGGACAAGTTTTCTGATACTTTTTTTGGCTATTACGATATTTCTCCTTTTAATAGTAAAGACGAGGTCTTATATATTGAGAAAGAAGAGAGTGAAGATATTGTACGTATTGTTCTGAATAACATAGACGATACAAACAAGCGTATTGTTGCTAAATCTAAGGCGTGGAATTGGCAGCAGGGTTCAAGATTGCGTTGGATGCCCGGGTCTGATTCTGTTTTGTCATTTAATGATTTTGATGGAGTTCAATATTTCAATAGGATTATTGATACTGAAACAGGAAATGAGAGAAGAATCAATTGGCCCTTGTATGATATTGATCATACTGCTAAACTTGGTTTATCATTAAACTTTGAGAGGCTTGGCAAACTCCGCCCTGGATACGGTTATACCTGTAGGGCTTATTTTCAGGATACAAATGCTTTAGCTGATGAAGGTATTTTAATAATAGACCTTGAAAAGAATATAGTTGAGAGAAAGATTACATATAACGATATAAAGACCAAATGTAATGATAATGAAGAACTGGATAATTACTATATTAACCATTTGGCTTTTTCTCCGTCTGGTCAGAAATTCCTCTTTTTTTGGATTCATATTATTGACGGATACCATAAAGCATCTTTAATCGTTTATGATATCAAAATGGATAGGATTATACCTCTTGAACTAGAGATGAAAGCGTCACATTATGTATGGCAAGATGATGATACTATTATTTGTACTTCATATGATAATCAAGGGGATTGTCGATATTATAAATATCACATTTCAGATAGAAGCAAGCAAGAGATTTGCCCTAATTCCTTAAGAGTGGACGGTCACCCTTCTTTTTATAAGACTACCGACATCCTTTTAACAGACACATATCCTGATATGTTGTATTTCCAACATTTATATTTGGTAGATATTGCGGAAGATGTTAAGAAGGAAATACTCAAAATCTACAGCGATCCTCGTGTTAGAGGTGAGAGACGTACTGATCTTCATCCTAGATTTAATAGAGACAAGTCTTGTATAGCGTTTGATGCCAACGTAACAAATCATCGTCATTTTTATATAATTTCTTTGAAATAATTTAACAATGTTAGCGATTGTAATTACTGCATATAATAGAGCAGAACCATTAGCTTCTTTACTTCAGAGTCTTAATAATCTTCAGGTTAATGAAGGAGTGTCAATACCATTGGTTATCAGTATAGATAATCATGGAACTCCAGAGGTTAATAAAATAGCAGAGGACTTTAAGTGGAAATATGGCGAGAAAGAGGTTATTATACGTCAGGAGAAATTGGGATTGGTAAAGCACTTTATGTGGGTTGGAGACCAAACTGAACGGTTTGAGCATGTTGTTTTTCTGGAAGATGATTTGCTCGTTGCGCCCCATTTAATTGATTATGCAGAACAAGCAATACGATTTTATGAAGACATTGATGAGGTCGCTGCAGGATCTCTTTATAGTCCAATGCTAAATGAGGCAACAAAGACAAAATTTTATCAACTAGACGATGGAAATGATGTCTTTTTTCTGCAGCACCCATATTGGGGGAATATTTGGTTTAAAAAGAAATGGTTGTTATTTAAGGAGTATTTGAAGACATATAAAGAAAACCCTTCTATTTTGCCAAGACATTTTAGGAAATGGCAAAAATCCTTTAAGAAGATATATGTCCAATACTTGCTCGAAACAGGACGTACAGTTGTTATACCACGAAGTTCATTGGTAACAAACAACGGTTGTGGAGGTTTGCATTCCGACGTTGGTCTATATCAGTATCAAGTAACAATGAATCTTGGTTCAAAGAAATACCAACTTATTGCCCCTGATAAATCATATTCAAAATATGATGCGAATGAGGATATTTACCCAGACATTCTTAAGCATTACAATCCTATGTTAATGGATTATGATTTCTTGGTTGACTTAACAGGAGAAAAAGATTATTATAATACTCCGTATGTGTTAACAATTAAGCCATCAAAAAAAAACATATTATGCTTTTCTTCTTTGATGAAGCCAACCGAGTTAAGTGTATGTCTTAATGAGAAAGGAGATAACGCTGTCTGCTTGACGAGAACTGAGGACATAATAGAAAGTTCAGACTTCTATAAGCATCGTTTATTAAAAGACATGTTTAAAAACTATTATTTTTCGCCTTCTCCTACGGAGACATCAATAATACTCAATATGTTTTTTAAGAAAGCTATGAATTGTATTCTCGTTAAACTGAGAATTAAGAAATGATATACGGAAAGATTTGAGGCAAATGAACGATAACTTAAAAATAGCATTCAATAGCGGGGTAATCTTTGTAAGGCTGGTTTTATCCACTCTTATAGGAGTTATAACATCACGCGTTGTATTGGATGCGCTTGGCGCTTCCGATTACGGACTCTATAATGTGGTTGGTGGAATTGTAACATTGCTGAATATTGTTAATTCTGCAATGCTTTCAACCACATATAGATATATTGCATTCGAGGTAGGTAAGAAGGAAGCTGGGGATTCCAATAAAGTTTTTAATGCAAGTTTTATTATCCACGGCGGTTTTGCTTTAGCTATTTTGCTATTGGGACTTGTTGTTGGTGATTGGTATATCAACAATTATCTGAATGTAGAAGCGGGTAAACTGCCAGATGCTTTATTTGTATTTCATGTTTCGTTGATTGCTACTTCAGCTTCAACTCTTTTAGTCCCATATCAAGGTGTTATTGTTGCCTTTGAGAAGTTTACAGTAAATGCAATAATTGATATTAGCTTTAGCATCCTAAGGTTTGTTTTAATATTATTGCTTATAAATGGGGACGGTAATCGACTGAGAATATATAGTGTTATAATGATGGCGACAACTATTCTTTCTTGCGCCACGTATCTCATATATTCCTATAGGCACCATCGTTCAATTGTAAGCATAAGGTTACAATTTGATGGGAATCTTTTCAAAGATATGATGTCTTATGCCTGGTGGACATTATTTGGTGCAGTGGCTATCATTGGTAAGGATCAAGGAGGTAAAGTCTTAATTAACTATTTCTTTGGTACGTTAGTAAACGCAGCATACGCTGTGGCTAGCCAGGTAGAATCAATGGTCTTAACTTTTGCCAGGAGTCTCAGCCATGCTGCAGTTCCGCAAATAACTAAAAATTTTAGCGGGGGAAATGAAACACGGTCAATAACATTAACAAGCTATATTTCAAAATATACCTTTTTTATGATGGCAATGGTCGCTTTCCCTATTATTCTGAACATGGATTACCTACTCAATTTATGGTTAGTTGATGTTCCAGAGGGAGCAACTCTTTTTTGTGAGCTTGTTATTTTAAATGCTTTGATAAGTTGCTTTGGAGAGGGTATTCCGGCATTGGTAAATGCTACAGGAAATATTAAAACTTATCAATTAGTGTATCAGTCTTTCAATTTCTTGGGATTGCCTATTGCATTTATTGCTTTTAAGTTAGGGTACAACCAATATGCTATAACAATAGTATATTGTATCATTAATTTCCTATGTATTTTCGTTAGAGTCTTTCTCCTCAAACGCATATTTGATTTTGATGTAAAGAAATTTGTTTCTATTTCTTACTTGAAGATTTTCTATATCAGCGTTCCTTTGATAGTATTCTTCTATTTTTATGATGATTCTGGTTTTTCTCATATCCAACATTTAATATGGATGGTGATAGCTGAAACTTTTCTTTTAGTAACTATATATTTCTTGGGTCTTGATAAGAAAGAGCATCAACTAATTAATCAATATTTCACAAAAATAGTCCAAAGAAATCGTAAATGATTATTGATTAAATAGTAGTGTAAACAGTTATTTAGGCCTGTCTTATTCTGATTTGTATGTTTTGGATTATCTTCTTTATCGGAGCGATTATTCTTACTATACTTGGTACCGAGAAATCTCCCATCAAGCATTATAAGTTTGTAAGAGCATTGCTTGTTTTATTTGTCGCTTTTGCTGCATTATTACAAAGTAGTAATGGCTCTGATATAGATAATTATAGAGCGCGTTTTGATCAAGGTGATAGCTGGGAATCTTTGGCTTATTCATTTGTGTTCAACGAAGGATTAGATGTAATAGAAGTCGGGTATGGTCTGTTATCTTTTGTTTTTCATAAATTACATTTGGGCTTCTCGTCTATGTTGCTCTTATGTTATTTACTGATTAATGGAGTTTTTATACATTTAATATATCGGTTTAGATTTCCATTATTAGGGATTGTTGCGTTGCTTGTTTCCATTTCGTTTATACAAGAGATAAACATTCAGCGTCAAATGATAGCGATTGCATTGTTTTATCTTGGCATAGAGCAAATAGAAAAAGGAAGTCTTGTTAAATATGTGATATGTAATTTGGCCGCTGTATTATTTCACGCGTCCTCATTATTCCTTCTACCATTTGGAGCATTGCTATTATTAAATCCTCAGAGACATTTTTATATTACAAAAGTTACTTGTGGTATAGCTTGGGGCTTATCAATTCTAATTGCAATTGGATTTTTAAATATAGGTGGAGTATTTGGAGTGCTTATTAGATTAATGGGCGATACAGGTTATGAGGAATACCTGTCATACAAGTATACAGGTATGGGGTCTGAAGTATCTCTATTGTATCAGTTTTTAATGTTCTTTATTCTTATTACAAAAGGAAAAAAGAATTTGGTATATGTAATATTATTTTCTATAGGAGCAATTTTCGCAAATATTGCGTCAGCAATGCCATCATTCGCGAGATTTGGGTTTTATTTTACTGCTTTTCTGCCCTTATATGTAGCTCAATTGGTGGATGAGAATATAAACAATAACTATAAGTTTATTTCAATAGCATATTGTGCATATTATTTTGGATACAGAATCTTGATAACGGCGTTAAATCGTGTAGACATGCTACCTGATTATTCCGTATTGCACAATTTTGTATAAATAATTCAGGAAGTTAGCAATGAAGAAGAAATTCTACGTAGTTTTTAACAACTATAGCCCGGATTGTGCGCCAATTAATAGACTGTTATCTTATCTCAAGTCATGGTCTCAAATGGATGTAGAGATTGTATTGGTCTTTATGCTTCCTGATCCCACATATTCGCGTCTAACTATTAAATATGACAATGTAAGGGTTGTTTATATGTGGGATAATTGCAAGAGTCGTTTATATCTATTGCATCATTTTCTATTATTCTGGTATATTCACTTATTTAAAACGATGTTAAGAACGGGTGATAATGTGTATCTGTATAGTCAGTTCTTTTTGGCAAAGAAATTATTGCAAAGAAAAGACATCTCAGTCTATATGGAAATCACTGAACATCCGAAAGCCTCTAATCCAGGACACTGGCCATATAAAATATCTCATAAATCAGTTATATCCGTTTTTAAAGAGCTTAAAGGTGTATTTGTAATATCTACTTCCTTAAAAAATTATTTATGTAATAACGGCGTTGATGCGTCAAAGATTCGGATTGTTAATATGACAGTCGATACTTCGCGCTTTGATGGTGTTATAAAAGATATAACTTCTAAACCCTATGTCGCATATTGTGGTACGGTATCAAATAACAAAGACGGTGTAGATAAACTGATATATGCATTTTCGTCTATAAAACACAAGTTCCCAGAGTTGTACTTATACATAATAGGGTATGTTTCACCTAATGATGAGAATGTGTTATTAGTTAAGAAACTTGGGATTGAGGATCGGGTTGTTTTCACTGGGTTAGTATCATATTCTGAAATGCCGCATTTTTTAATCAATGCAAAAATCCTGGCACTCTCACGCCCCAATAATCTTCAGGCTCAGTATGGTTTTCCTACGAAATTGGGTGAGTATTTGCTTTCATCCAATCCCGTAGTGGTTACTAATGTGGGCGATATCCCTTTATTTGTGAAAGATGGCGTAAATGGAATGGTGGCTAAACCTGACGACACAAATGAGTTTGCTAAAAAAATAGAATGGCTTTTGGATCATCCCGAAGAAGCGAAGAGAATTGGGGAAAACGGCCGTCTTTTGGCAATAGAGCAGTTTAATTGTTTGAATGAAGCTCCTAAGATTGTAAATTTTATTTTTTGTAAATAATCTTTTTGTTCAATGAATTATAATGAATTAATCTTTCCTAAGAATGCATTATTCTTAGTAACGGGAGGAGCTGGTTTTATTGGTTCCAACCTTTGTGAAGCAATTTTAAAAATGGGTTATCGTGTGCGTTGTCTCGATGACCTTAGTACAGGTAAACAGGCCAACGTTGATTTGTTTAAGGACAACCCCAACTACGAGTTTATCAAGGGCGACATCAAAGACCTTGATACTTGTATGAAGGCGTGCGAAGGTGTGGATTACGTGATGAACGAAGCCGCCTGGGGTAGTGTACCTCGTAGCATTGAAATGCCACTGTTCTATTGTGCGAACAACATCCAGGGCACTCTGAACATGATGGAGGCTGCCCGCCAGAAAGGAGTCAAGACCTTTGTGTATGCATCGTCCAGCTCTGTGTATGGTGATGAAGCACACCTGCCTAAACAAGAAGGTGTGGAAGGTAACCTTCTATCTCCTTACGCACTCACTAAGCGTGCTGATGAGGAGTGGGCAAAGCAGTACACCAAGCACTATGGACTGAAGACTATTGGCCTCCGCTACTTTAATGTCTTTGGCCGTCGTCAAGATCCTAATGGAGCATATGCTGCTGTAATCCCTAAGTTCATCAAGATGCTCATCAATGACGAACAACCTACCATCAACGGTGATGGCAAGCAGAGTCGCGACTTCACTTATATTGAGAACGTGATTGAAGCCAACTTGAAAGCTTGTTTGGCTCCTGATGAAGCCAGTGGTGAAGCTTTCAATGTGGCTTATGGCGGTCGTGAGTATCTGATTGACATCTATTATGACTTGACCAAAGCTCTTGGAAAGAGCATTGAGCCCCACTTTGGTCCAGACCGCCCTGGCGACATCAAGCATAGTAATGCTGACATTAGTAAGGCAAAGCGTATGTTGGGTTACGACCCTCAGTATGATTTCGCTCGTGGTTTGAATGAGGCTATTGAATGGTATAAAGCTAATCTTTAAATAATTGTAATGTCTTTCACCTCATTTCCTTTCTGGCTATTATTCCCGTTCATCTTTATGTTCTACTGGGCAATTCCTGCTAAGTGGAATATATGGCGCAAGATTTTCCTCCTTTTGGTGAGTTATCTGCTCTATATGAACTGGAAACCAAGCTTTGCTTTAGTGCTTTTGGGAGTCACATTTGTGACTTACTGGGGAGGTCAAGTTTTAGATAGTAGAGATGAGTGTGAAAACAAAGAAAATAGAAACAAGAAACAGTTGGTGTGGTTATTTGCTTTGCTTGGACTATTACCACTACTTGTTTTCAAGTACTATAATTTCCTCAATGACAGCATTAGTCACGGCCTTGTTTCTGTAGGATTAAAGTTTTCGTTGCCTGGATTGAATTGGGCAATACCGATAGGAATCTCGTTCTTTACCTTCCAGGCGGTTGGTTACATGTTGGATGTGTACCATGGAAGAGTGAAGGCAGAGAAAAGCTTGTTGGACTACTTGCTATTCGTTTCATTCTTCCCGCAGGTGATGTCCGGACCTATTAGTAAAGCAGATGAGCTGTTGCCGCAAATAAAGAATCCACATAAGTTTGACTACGAGCAAGGGAAGCAAGGATTGAAATACCTTTTGTGGGGTATGTTCATCAAATTGGTCATAGCTGATCGTCTTGGTTTGTTTGTTGATACCGTGTATGCCAATTACATTCATTACAGTGGCTCAACTTGCTTCGTCGCTAGTACCTTCTACTCCTTGCAGATATACTGCGATTTTGCCGGTTATTCTTTGATGGCTATTGGCACTGCAAGAACACTTGGTTTTAACCTAATAAACAACTTCCGCAGACCTTATCTTGCCATTAGTATAACAGATTTTTGGAAGAGATGGCATATTTCATTGACACGTTGGCTCACACAGCAGGTGTATATCCCTCTTGGCGGAAGCCGTTGCAGCAAGGCAAGAACCTATTGGAATATCTTTGTGACTTTCCTTGTTAGTGGTATATGGCATGGTGCAAATTGGACGTTCATCGTTTGGGGTATTTTGCACGGAATATTCCAGATAATAGAGAAGGCTTTGGGATGGCAAAAATATGATGGGAAGAGTTGGGCAGTAAAGATGGTGAGGATAGGTATTACTTTTCTTCTGGTTAACTTCGCTTGGATATTTTTTAGGATGCCAGACTTAGGTGAAGCCTGTTTTATTATCAAGTATATGTTTTCAGCACCTGGCATTCCTGATCTATCCGATATGGGCACATCAAGATTGGTAATGGTCGGAATAGGTTTACTTATACTATTCTTCAAAGATCTCCGAGATGAGTTTTTCCCATCAAAGTTTATTTTTTTTAATCATATAGTAGTACGGTGGTGCATTTACATTCTTATATTGAGCTTGACGTTGTCTTTTGGTGTGCTTGATGGTGGTCAATTCATTTATGTAAGCTTCTAAAATGAAAAAATATATATCCAAAGTCATTTTATTTTTAGTTCTTATGGCTGTCGTTGATGTTTTCTCGGGCAGTCTTGGTGATTATTTGTTTTTTCACTCAAGAACTCACAATAAAGAAGGTGTGAATGATTTTATAAGCAACAAAAAGAATGATATAATAGTTCTCGGTTCGTCACGTGCGCACCATCATTATAATACTCCACTTATGAGCGATGTACTTGGTTTGAACGTCTATAATGCAGGATGTAACGGTAATGGTGTCGTATTGGCATACGGTTTTCTTGAATTGATTTTGGAAAACTATAAGCCAAAGCTTGTCGTTTTTGATATTGAGCCATCGTTTGATATCGATGTTTATCCTCCAGATAATAACCATGTTCGCTATGTTGATGGATTGAAACCATACTATAGACACTCATCAATAAAAAACATTATAAAAGAGATTTCAGAGGAGGAATGGCATAAAGTTCATTCAGGGTTGTTACGATATAACTCTAACCTTGTGAATATTTTTGTTAGTTATTTATTTGAGACAGACAACGGCATGAGAGGGTATGTCCCACTAAATGGCCAATATGATGGTGAACTTACCAAGGACGATTCGGAAAGGGTGGAGGATACTTTTAAACTAAAATACCTGGAAAAATTGATTCTACTATGCCAAGAACACGAGGTAACGGTTGTCTTTGTAGCGTCTCCTCGTTTTGTAGAGAATTCGTCCAAAAATCTAAAACCAGCTTTAGAATTATGCAAAAGATATAATGTTGTTTTTTTGAATTACAGTGAGGACTCTGTCTTTCTGAGACATGGAGAATGGTTTAAGGATGTAAATCATCTAAATTCGGAAGGAGCTAAGACCTTTTCCGAAAGAATTGCTAAGGATATTCAAAAATTGAGCATTCTATAAATATGTATTAATGTGCGGCATAGTGATTCATACTAAAAAAATACTAGTCAAAATAATCTTAGTGTTTTTATCCAATTTAATTGTTTCTTCATGCAACTGTTTTGCGAATAATGAGATATTTGCAGATACAGGTTTGCGTTATAGCGCAGATTCTGTAAAGATGGATATGTCAGTATTTAGTTATAAAGATTTTTACAGAATAACAGATACAATTGATTTGGAATGTAAAACATTATATTTACCGCCAAATGTCAGTTTGGATATTAGAAGAGGACTTATTAAGAACGGTGCTATAGTCGGTAATAACACACGACTTATCTATAAAAATGCGGGATTTGATCGGGTTCAAATCAGGGGCTCTTGGAATGTAAAAAATATACACACAAAATTATTTAAGGATATATCATACGAAAATTCTTTAAAAGATGTCTTTGCCTTAACTAATCCTAAGATTGATAATACTGTTACCATAGAAAAAGGCAAGTATCAAGTTACTGCTCTCTCGCAGGATGATGCATGTCTTAATCTATGTAGTAAAACCAATGTGAAATTATTAGGAGATATCATTTTAACCCCTAATGATTATCCAATGTATAGCATTATAAAAACAATAGGCAATGACATAATGATTACTGGGCCTGGTACTATAATAGGTGACAAACGTAGTCATAATGGAACTGACGGAGAATGGGGTATGGGTGTTTCTATTATGGGAGGAAAAAGGATAAAGCTGAAAAATATAACTATAAAAGATTGTTGGGGGGATTGTATCTATATTACAAAAAAAGCAGAAAAAGTAAGTATTGAGAATTGTTCTCTAGATAATAGCAGAAGACAGGGTATTTCTGTAATATCTGCTCAAGACGTTGTAATAAATAAATGTAGAATAAGTGATATCGGTGGGACCTCTCCTGGTTATGCTATAGATATCGAGCCGAATAAATCAGATACTGTCCAACTTGTAATAATTGATAGTGTAATTATTCATGGTTGTAGAGGGGGGATTCTTACTTATGGGAAGGCAATAGATTCGAGTATTGGTAGTGTTTTCATCAAAAACTGTGTAATAGAGCAGATAGAGACGAGCCCTCTTAATTTTAAGACAACCAATAATATCGTTGTCAACAATTGCAGTATAGCTTCATTTCGTAGGAAACAAGCTGTGGTATTTGTTGATGTGAATAATGTTAAAGTTAAACGTATTAGAATTAATGGAAAGAAGGTTAATTCGATGGAAGACAGTAGAGTAGTAGTAGATGGTATTGTTAAATCAAAAATATTAAATTAGTATTACAATGAAAGAGACTAAAATTTGCGTAATTGGTCTGGGCTATGTGGGACTTCCCCTTGCCCGTTTGTTCTCAACCAAGTATCCTACCGTGGGTTTTGACATGAACCAGAAGCGTTGTGACGCCCTTATGGCTGGTCATGATGCAACGCTGGAAGTAGCTGATGACATTCTTCAGGATGCCATCAAGAATCATGACTTCATCTGCACCAGCGACATTGAGAAG
>Ga0247610_10004335_pt1 | contig 15222 bp, 16 predicted proteins | sample 174DNAGHGhighgp2_FD_193483 | JGI IMG/M metagenome (GOLD analysis project Ga0247610, IMG submission 193483) | Sheep rumen microbial communities from Palmerston North, Manawatu-Wanganui, New Zealand - 1742 DNA GHGhigh gp2 | ecosystem: Host-associated > Mammals > Digestive system > Stomach > Rumen... | reverse complement strand
TAGCATGAAGATGCCCTACGGAAGGAGAAGGTATTCTATCTAACAGAAATGATTGTGTTACATTGGAAATTTTCATATTGTCTCTAGAACCTAGGGGGATATCTGCTTTGTCCCCCTCAGACCTACAAATAAATCTTAATTCTAAACTTACCCATCTTAATTCTTAACTCTTAATTCTTAATTCTTAACTAAGATGTATATCTTTGCAAAAGATTTTTGTATAACACCAAACAAAACAATATGAAGTACTACAGTACAAACAAGAAAGCAGACAATGCAACTCTACAGGAAGCCGTCGTAAAAGGCCTTGCTTCCGACAGAGGATTGTTCATGCCCGAAGTTATCAAACAACTACCAGAATCGTTCTTCGATAAAATGAAAGATCTATCTTTCCAAGAGATTGCTTACACCGTTGCTGATGCTTTTTTCGGTGAAGATGTAGATGCTGCCTCTTTAAAAGAGATCGTTTATGACACACTGAGTTTTGATGTACCCTTGGTTCACGTCAACGACAACATATATAGTTTGGAACTATTCCATGGCCCCACCCTTGCATTCAAGGATGTAGGTGCACGTTTCATGTCACGTCTCCTGGGTTATTTCATCAAGAAAGAGGGCCAAAAGGAAGTCAACGTATTGGTAGCCACTTCAGGTGACACAGGGTCTGCTGTTGCGAACGGATTCCTAGGTGTCAATGGCATCCATGTGTATGTACTTTATCCTAAAGGAAAGGTAAGTCCTATCCAAGAATGTCAGTTCACAACACTAGGCAAGAACATCACAGCACTCGAAGTGGACGGAGTATTCGATGACTGCCAAGCATTGGTAAAATCAGCTTTCATGGACAAAGAATTGAATGAGCACATGAAACTGACATCCGCCAACTCAATTAACGTGGCACGATTCCTACCTCAAGCCTTCTATTACTTCTATGCTGTGGCTCAACTTCATAAACTAGGCATTAAAAAAGATATCGTGATATGCGTTCCTTCCGGCAACTTCGGAAACATCACCGCTGGATTGTTCGGTAAACGTATGGGTATGCCGGTGAAACGATTCATCGCAGCAAACAATAAAAATGATATCTTCTATCAATATCTAAAAACTGGTGTTTACTCTCCTCGTCCTTCCGTGCAAACAATTGCCAACGCAATGGATGTGGGTGACCCAAGTAACTTCGCTCGTGTCCTCGCTCTCTACGGCAACTCACACGAGGCAATCACTAGCGAGATAGCTGGCTGCACGTACACGGACGACCAGATCAGAGAGTCCCTCAAGAAGTGCTACCAACAGCACCACTACCTTTTGGACCCTCATGGCGCCGTAGGATACAGAGCACTGTCAGAATACTTACAACCAAACGAGACAGGTGTCTTCTTGGAGACTGCACACCCTGCCAAGTTTAAAGAGACTGTCGAAAGCATCATCGGTGAAGAGGTCGAAATCCCTGCCAAACTACAAGCATTCATGAAGGGAGAAAAGAAGAGCATCGCCATGACAAAAGATTTCGACTCATTCAAATCATTCCTTTTGAAACAATAACTCAATGAAAGTAGCCATCATAAAGTACAATGCAGGTAATATTTTCTCGGTGGATTATGCCCTACGAAGATTGGGCGTGGAAGCTGAAATCACAGGTGATATCGAGAAGATACAGACGGCAGACAAAGTGATTTTCCCTGGTGTCGGTGAGGCAGAAACCACCATGCAATACTTGAAGGAGCATCGTCTCGATGAGGTCATCAAAGGACTGAAGCAACCTACACTTGGTATCTGCATAGGCATGCAACTGATGTGTCAATCATCTGAAGAGGCAGCAAATGGCAATGTACAATGTCTGGGAATCTTCGATGAAAAGGTGAAAAAATTCATTCCAAACGCACAAATCAATAAAGTGCCCCACATGGGTTGGAACACCATCACCAACTGTCAGTCTCCATTACTGACCTCTCTACCAGAGAATCCTTACTTTTATTATGTGCACAGTTTCTACGCCACACTCGGCAAAGATACAATTGCACAAACCGACTACATTCATCCCTATAGTGCAGCATTGCACAAAGATAACTTCTATGCAGTTCAATTCCACCCTGAAAAGAGTGGTGCCATGGGTGAAATCGTTCTTAAAAACTTCTTGGAACTATGTTAGCAAAACGTATTATTCCCTGCCTTGATATTAAAGACGGACAGACCGTCAAAGGTATCAACTTCGTCAATATCCGTAACGTAGGCGACCCCGTAGAATTGGGCGCAGAATACAGCAGACAAGGAGCGGATGAGCTAGTGTTTCTCGACATCACGGCTTCACACGAGGGACGAAAAACCTTTGCCGACCTAGTGAAACGAATCGCACGTAATATCAGTATTCCTTTCACCGTAGGAGGTGGAATCCACGAATTGAAAGATGTGGATACCTTGCTGAGCGCAGGAGCCGACAAGGTTTCTATCAACTCAGCTGCCATCAAAAATCCAAACCTGATCAGCGAAGTGGCAAAGAACTTTGGCTCTCAGGTCTGCACAGTGGCAATTGACGCCAAACTAGATGAAAGCGGCGAATGGACCTGCTACTTGAACGGAGGACGAATCGCAACAGAGAAAAAACTTTTCTCCTGGGCGAAAGAAGCGCAGGAAAGAGGTGCAGGAGAGATTCTTTTCACCAGCATGAATCATGATGGTGTGAAACAAGGCTTTGCCAATGAAGCGTTGGCTGTTCTTTCCGAATCTCTTTCTATCCCTGTAATCGCCTCTGGCGGCGCTGGTGCAATGGAACACTTCAAGGATGTCTTCGAGAAGGGTAAAGCCGATGCTGCACTGGCCGCATCCATCTTCCATTTCCATGAGATCGCCATTCCAGACCTCAAGGATTATCTGGCAGGCGAAGGAATCCCTATGCGTATCGTCAAACCATAAATCATATTATCTATGAGCGTTGAATATTTCCCTATCATTGATGAAGATGGCAATGTCATAGACCGCGCCACCCGTCAGGAGTGCCACAATGGCTCCAAACTGCTTCATGCAGCCGTACATCTCCATATCTTCAATTCAAAGGGTGAGCTATATCTTCAGAAAAGAGCCGACTGGAAAGATATTCAACCAGGCAAATGGGACACCGCCGTCGGAGGTCACATAGATTTCGGTGAGAGCGTAGAAATAGCCATTCTAAGAGAAGCTCGCGAGGAACTAGGCCTTACCGATATTCAACCAGAACGCATCTTTAACTATATCTGGGAGAGCCCGGTGGAACGAGAGATGATCTACGCTCACAGCATCGTATATGATAAAGAGCCTCAACCCGACCACTCTGAAGTAGTCGATGGCAGATTCTGGAAAATCAGCGAGATAGAAGAAAACATTGGAAAGAATATATTCACACCCAACTTTGAATTAGACTTTAAAAAGCTGAAAGAAGTTGGTAAAATAGCATAAATTTCAACTTACATGAAAAAGATACGCTGCCCTAAATGCGACGAGTTTGTCCTATTCGAAGAAAGCAGAATCGAATATGGTCACTCACTGATATTTCATTGTGAAAACTGTGGAAAGAATTTCTCCGTACGTTTCAAATCAAAAGAAGAAAAACATGAGATCGATTATACTTACGGTCACATCGTTGTTGTAGAAAATGTATTCTGCGAGAAACAGATCATTCCTCTGAAACTGGGAAGCAACATGTTCGGCAGACGCTCCTTGGGAACGGAAATCGACTGCCCTATCCAAACGGGCGACATGAGCATGGATCGTAAACACTGCATCATACATGTCGAGCTGAACAAACAAGGGGAAATCATCCACAAAGTGGAAGACTACGACAGTCTGGTGGGTACTTTCGTCATGAATGAGATCCTTCAGAAAAAAGAGAAAAGAATCATCGAAGACGGTGAAATCATCACTCTCGGCGCAACAACTTTGATCCTAAAAAAAGGGAAACCTGAATAACATCCTGCTTTACTAGTACTCAGAACCTAACTCTTGATACACCTTCTTATCCTATCCATTCAGTGTCGTTTCCAGTCCCTGCTCCCGATGGATTAGAATCACCTTCACACCATACTTCTTAGCTATATGTTCTGCCACATGCTGTGCAGAATAGACAGAACGGTGCCTTCCGCCCGTACATCCGAAAGAGAACATCAACGAGGTGAATCCTCGCTCCATGTATCGCTGCACATGAGCATCTGCCAAAGCATATACAGAGGAGAGGAATTTAAGAATCTCTCCATCCTTTTCCAAAAAATCGATCACAGGCTGATCTAAACCCGTCAAAGGTTTGTATTCATCATATTTTCCTGGATTATGGACACCACGGCAGTCGAACACATATCCACCACCATTTCCTGAATCATCCTCTGGAATACCTTTCTTATATGAGAAACTATATACCTTGACCACTAACTTAGATGCATCCAATTGAGGCTTCTCCTCCGTATGCATCTCCTTTATCAACTGACACTCCGAAAGCTTAGTTAGCACAGAAACCAAATAGGAATAGGAAGAGAAGTTATTCTGCTCAATCAATCCACACAGATTAGCTACCGCGAAAGGAATACTCTCAATAAAATGCTTCTTCTTCTCAAATAATCCACGATAGCCATAAGCACCTAGCACCTGAATCATTCGAAACAACACAAAAAGATTCAACCGTTTCTTAAACTGTGCCTCATCCACCGTCTGGTACTTTCTCAACGACTCCAGATAGGCCTTCACCAATATCTCTTTCACATTCTCAGGATAGTTAGCCTTGGCCTGCCATACAAAAGATGCCACATCATAATAAATAGGACCTCTTCTTCCTCCTTGGAAATCAATAAAATAAGGCTCATCCTCTTTTATCATCACATTGCGAGACTGAAAATCACGATAAAGAAACGTCTGACTATCATATTGCAACAAATCATCTGCCAAGCGTTGAAAATCCGCTTCCAAGGATAACTCCAAGAAATCGATATGTGCCAATTTCAAGAAACAGTATTTGAAATAATTCAAATCCCACAATATCGACTGGCGGTCCATCGAAGCAATCGGATAACAGAGAGAGAAATCAAACCCCTCAGCTGCCAGATACTGGAAATCAGCTAATTTCATCATGGTTTTTTTCAACAACGCAATGTCCTTTTCTGAGAACGTATGACTAGCTATGCTATTCTCAATCGTTTTATACAAGGACATATCTCCTAGATCCTCCTGCAGATAATATAATTCATCATCCGACACAGCCATCACCTTAGGGGTATTCAGTCCCTTTTGTGCAAAGCTACGAGCCATCTCAATAAAAGTATGGTTCTCCTCTATTGATTCACCTTCCACCCCTATCAACGATACGGAAGGAGAGGTTAACCTAAAATAGTTTCGATTAGATCCTTCTCCTGAAAGTTTTTGACATGCAGGTGTCTCCCCCGTCAATGCATAAAACAATGAAATCAGCTTCTCCATATTATTTCTCTTCGCTTATTTTTCACAAAGGTAATCATTTTGTAGTATTTCGAGGAGGAGATGTGTAGAAAATAAACTGAGGCATAACGAAAGGAAATACCTCCATCGAATTTTAACTACCATCCATATCCTATTTTCGAAATAATTTGTAATTTTACAGACATGAATGAAGCATCATGATACTATTCAACACTACATATTTAGTTTCACCCACGGTAGAAAAAAGATTTCTCTACTGGCTGTCAGCGGTTTATGTTCCTAAAGCGAAAGGAAGCGGACTCGTATCCGACCCTCGTCTGTTCAAAGTCCTCACAGGTGAATCGGACGGTATCTCCTATTCTCTGCAGATCCTAGCTGATAACATATCAAAAATGAATGAATTCAAGAAAACATACCTAGAGACATTAGAAAAGGATCTAGCCTCCACCTTCGGTGAAAGTGTTCTATCTTTTTCCACCTATCTGAAAGGATGTGAACTATAAAATAATATGGAAAGAACAGCAACAGAGAAGATTATCTTAGGCATCGACCCTGGCACCAACGTGATGGGCTACGGCGTGATTCAAGTAGATGGGAAGAAGGTAACCTACCTCGCCATGGGAATATTAGACATACGGAAGACTGGCGATATCTATCTGAAACTGAAATCCATATACAACAAAACCATCGAACTCATCGAACAGTACCTACCCGATGAATTTGCCATCGAAGCGCAGTTTTTTGGTAAGAACGTGCAATCAATGCTGAAACTAGGTCGAGCACAAGGCGTGGCCATTGCTGCCGCCCTCCAACGCGACCTCCCTATCGCAGAATATGCTCCACTGAAAATTAAACAGGCCATCACCGGCAATGGTGCAGCTTCAAAAGAACAGGTAGCTGCCATGTTGCAAAACATATTGAAAATCCCCAAAGAGGATCTGGAAACCAAACTAGATGCCACTGATGCCTTAGGCGTAGCCCTTTGTCATCACTACGAAACCAGCCATCCACTCAAAACTAAGAAATGTAGCAGCTGGAAAGACTTCATCGACAAAAACAAAGACCGTGTTCATCTCTCATAAAACACTTGCTATCGTATGGATTTCATAAAATCACTTTCACTTTTAGGGATCACCTTCCTATTCTCACACTGTGGCAATACGCCTCAAATAATATATGAAGAAGAGTACATCTACAACGAGGAAGGTCAACTGACAGCCATTTTAGTAAAAGAGACGGATAAGGATACATCCTGGACAAAAGACTCGTTCATATACGATTCACTCAAACGTAAAATCGCAATGGAACGAACAAGCAGTCGATTTAAATCCACAGAAACAACAACATACCAATATGATTCTGATGGCGATACAATAGCAGTGAAAACAACTGGAGGAAACGATTCTTTCGACAAATTATTTCTATACACCTATGCCAATAAAGCAGGGCATAAGGTTATAATAGAAACAGAGCAATATCACATAAACGATACAAAAGATACAACGTTGTATTCTACTATTCAATACAAATATGATTCATGGCTGTATTGGGCCGAGCGAATCACATTCATTTATTCACCAGATTCTGTCTCTATCGTGAATGAAAAACACAAATTTGAGCGCAATAAATATGGCAATATGGCTGAAAGCATAGAATGCTATTACAAAGACGGAGTACTAGTAAAACGATGGAAAACACGATGCAAATTACGGAGGGAAAAAACAGAAAACAAACTTGAAATATATGATGACATATATGAAACCATATTTTACTCAGCAGACGAAGGTACCACCGTTTATCATTACAAGCATTATTACTGGCAGGATATGAAACGTAAAGAGGTCGAAACAACGGCCATCAAAGAAGGCGTAGAGGTGGCGAAAAGACAGGAAAAATTCGATCAAGACGGACGGAGAACAAAAGACATTCTAACAGAAACTAAAGGAAACATGATAATCAAACAGACTCGTACATATACGTATGATGACTCCAATAAATTAGAGAAAATAACTCATAAGACCTATAAATCCACCGAATAAACAAAAACAAATAGAAAATCGAACTGAATTCAAAAATTACACGAAATGAATTTATAGAACCCACCTACAACAAAAATAGTAGAGAAATCTGACCAACCTACTTCCTAAAAGAAGAAATCAATCCTCCAATGCCGATTCCCAGGAAGGCCACTCCGGCACCAAACAAAGCAATGTTAAGTCCATAAACCCGCTCTGCCTGAGTTGTTGTAACGATATACATTCTTAACCCTATAAAGAGAAGTGCTATTCCACCAATAATACACAGCAGAGACTGTATCTTCTTCGCTTTCCGACCATCTTTTTCGTTTTGTGCATCTATCACTTTATCCTCTTTCTCCAAGCACTCAATAACCATTTTCTTTTGAGAGGAAGATACATCTAACCTGCTGAGTGAAGTAATCAAGTCTCTCGACGAGATACCATTGCGTCTTCTCTCAACGAAATAATGAATCAACTCCTCGTCCGTCATTTCTGAAAATTTCTTCATAACCTCTATCCTATTTATCTGATTGATAATTCAGTAAAACTATTTCGTTTTTTTTACGACTAACAAATATAGAGATTTTCCACAAGAAAAAGTTTTTTCTATATAAATCATAACTCATTCTTCTTTTTACTACTATATTTGTCTTACTAAATATGTAACAACATGATACACCAAGTAGAGAAACCAATCGAACGAAGTCCGCTGAGAAGAAAAATCGGACGAGAATTTTATATAGCAAAGCGATTTTTGAAATGGCACTTTTCAGGCACGAAGTTTTCAAAGATAGACCACAATATCAAGTTTCCAAATAGCTGGATGGAACATAAGTCAACACTTCTACGTAAGTTGAAAGACGTAGATATGTATCTACAATACAACAAGATAACCAATCTGAAGCTTGCCATTGCCAAGATTGATGGTGTTGTGATACGTCCAGGTGAGACTTTTTCAATTTGGCGTATGGTAGGAAGACCAACCAAGCGGAAGGGGTACAAGACAGGTATGATGATACACAATGGGAAGGTGACCACTGGCATTGGAGGAGGGCTCTGTCAGTTGGGAAATCTTATCTACTGGATGGCATTGCATACACCTCTCACGATCAAGGAGCGTTGGCGACATAGCTTCGATGTGTTTCCAGATGTCAATCGTACCATTCCCTTTGCCTGCGGAGCCACGCTCGCCTATAACTATATTGATTTACAACTGGAGAACAACACCGACATCACCTTTAAGTTGAATCTTTGGCTCGATGATGAATATCTACATGGCGCATTGAGTGGCGACAAAGCCTCTGACTTCCAATACGAGATCATTGAAACCGACCATCGTTTTGAGGTCCAATGGTGGGGCGGTTACACCCGTCACAACCGCATTCTAAAGCGCATCACCAATCGTAAGACAGGCGAAGTGACCGAAGAGTTGGTGGCAGAGAACAATGCCATCATGATGTATAACCCGATGCTGAATGAATAGAATAGATGACAAGTGTTGCGTATGTGCAACTTCTTTTAACTCAGTAGGACTTTCTAAAACCACCATTGAATTGATCACAAAACATCTCTTTAAACGACAAGAATTGGTGTTGCTTTTGAGTGAAAATCTGAAGTGGCACTTCAGATTTTGCGATAAAATTTAAAGTGGGACTCCAAAAATTCATTTGGTTTACCAACTCTTTTCTGGTGTTTTCTTGCCGTTTATGGAAGTATTATCTTGTTGTCCCATAGTCTTTTGAGGAATTCAAGGACTGGCCACACTTCTACACCGTTGAACATCCTTGGGCGCTCCTCCATAGAGACAACATACAACTTACAAGAAGGATGTTCCTCTTGAAAGGCTTTTAGACCCTTCAAGTGTGTGGAGTTTATGTTTTGAGAAGATTTGATTTCAATGGCAACCTCAGCATCTCCTATCACGGCATCCACTTCGTAGGCGTTGTTTTGCGTGTGCCAAAATGATAGTTTTTTGGCTGATTCGAAATAATCCAAATAAGATAGGATCTCTTGAATGATAAGATGCTCGAATGCGTGGCCGAACTCAACTGTCCCTTGCTTAAGACCATCTCTGTGAAGCAAATAATTAACAATGCCAATATCGAAGAAATAGAACTTTGGAGACACTTGTACTTTCCTCTTGACCACTTTTGTATAAGCAGGCACGAATGTTCCCACTAAAGTTTCCTCAAGAATGGTAAAATACTCTTTGACGGTTTTGGATGAAACGCCACAATCGGAGGCTATTTTTGTGTAGTTGACCATTTCTGTGTCGCTCAATGCTGCCACCTCCAAGAATCTGGCGAATGAATCCAAATTGCGTACAAGTGCTTCTGCGATGATTTCTTGTTGCAGATAATCTCCAATGTACGCCTGTAAGCGCTTTTGAGGATTTTCCATCAAATAGTGCCGTGGTAGCATGCCGTGGTTGATGGCCTTCTCAAGGTTGAAGTCTGGGATTTCGACACTTACCAACGGATGGAGAACCTTTCTGATGGCTCTTCCTCCCAATAGATTAGCTCCTGACCTTTTTAACTTTCTTGCGCTTGAGCCACACAGGATGAATCTAAGTCCTCGGTTGGTCATCAGCCAATGAACTTCATCCAACAATGCTGGAACCTTTTGCACTTCATCGACTATGACAACAGAGCCTTCGTCCAGCATCATACATTCATCTCGAAAAAGCGATGGCTTAAGTTTATAACGAGAATATACATCAGATTTCAACAGATCGTAATAGGGGTTATTGGGAAAGAGTTGTTTTAAAAGCGTACTTTTCCCTGTTTGACGTGGTCCCCATAAGAAGATACTATCTTCGTTTATTTCGTTTAAATCAATGATTCTCTGTAGCATATTCGTTCATAATTGTTTTTGCAAACATACAAAAGATAGTGTTTCTGACAAAATTTTCGAGTAAAAATCTGAAGTGGTACTTCAAATTTTGCGATAAAAATTGAAGTGAAACTCCAAAAATTCACTCTTTTTTTGTTATCAAAGTTACAGCTGAATTGTTTTGAATAATTAGAATGTTATTGGACAATCATAAAAAAAGTGATCAAAAAACGGAAAAGTTTATCAACCCATTATTCATAAATTTATTTAAAAACAGTCACAAAAAATGTCCGCAGTGCCTATTTCGACACTGCGGACACTTAATTTCTTAAAAAGACTGTTATAAAATTGTTCTAAACAGATTAGTTCACAATAACCAACTTCGAACGCATTCCTGTTTTGATGACATAAATGCCTTTCTGAACAGCTATTTCAGTACGTTCTTCAGTGGCTGGCTGGCGAATAATGAGTACTCCCGCAGTATTGAACACATACACATCCTCTGTGGCCTTTTCCACAACAATAGCCTCTTTCATGCCATATATCAATCTATCATCAGAGTCAAACTTTACAGTCGGAATATCAGAGAGAATAGGAGAGAACAGTGCTTTATATTTTTTCGCCTCAGAGGCATTTACAGTGCGCACACTGTCAGTGTTTCCATCCTCCCATTTGATGAATTGATAACCCGCTTTTGAGTGTGCTATAAGAAGAGCCTCGCCATTCTCCAAATAGGTGCCGGCATAGATGACGCTTCCAAACTTTTCATCGTCTGGTTCAGCCTCAATCGTAACCATCGGAGTTCCCCACACAATCTTAGATTGGGAAGAAGTCCATCCAGCATCCCATCCATCTGGTTTCTCTTCTACCTGACAATAAATAGCACCAGACTGTGCAGGCGCACTTCTCACATTCATAGGTCTTCCGTTCCTAATTGTCGTCAAATTCTCACAACGGTAGAACACCCCACATCCCATAGAAGTGACGGAACTAGGAATTGTAACAGACGTTAGACTCTCGCAAGCTTCAAATGCAAAGTCACCAATCGATGTGACTGAATTTGGAATAACGATCGACTTTAAGCTTGTACACTCAAGGAAAGCGTATGGCATGATATGTTCGATCGAATTTGGAAGAGTGATGGATGAAAGACTAGGGCAATATGCGAAAGCCTCTTCCCCAATAGTCTTTACACCGGTAGGAATGGTGACAGATGTCAGTTTTCCACAATCTCTGAATGTACAGCTACTGATGATTGTAAGAGATTCAGAGAGGGTGACAGATGTAAGACTATCATTATAAGCCAATGCGTGTACGCCAATGGAAGTGACAGAATTAGGCATCTCAAACGAAGTTAAACCAGTAGCAGTAAATGCATATTCATCAATCTCTGTGACAGATGATGGTATAACAATAGAAGTGAGTTTCTTGCAACCATGAAATGCATTCTGAGTAATCTTTGTTATCGAATTAGGTATAGTGACAGACGTTAGATTGGCGCAGTTGTCAAATACACCTCTATCCCCAAGTGCCATTTTAGCTTCAACGTCACCATACACAACACCCCCCATTTCATCTCCAAGTGATGTGACTGACTCCGGAATAACCACACTCTTCAGATTGGTGCAACTATAGAATGAACCCATTGCAATATATGTAACAGACGATGGAATATCTATAGATACCATTTTTTTACCCATAAACGCCAACTGATTAATCCTCGTAACAGAATCAGGTATAATGACATTTGCATCTTCTCCGATATAACGTGCTATCTGCTTATTTCCCTCGTCGGCATAGATGAAGTCGCCAATCTGACTTTTTCCCTTAAAATAGGCTCTCCACGGGCAACGGTCTAAATCTCCATTATATAAAACCACCTCCACTCCACTGAATGCACCTTCACCTATAGAAACTACAGTATTAGGAACTTCCCATACCTTTTTCTTGCATTCGGAAATCTGAAATGCGTACATTCCAATCGTATCAACCGATTGAGGTATTTCTAGCTCTGTTATATTCTTACAATTATAAAAAGCACCATATCCAATCGTAATTAACGAATCGGACAATACAACCTTCGTCAACTTCTCACAATTGGCGAATGCCGCAGTCTCTATCTTTCTCACACTATCAGGCATAGTGACAGATTGGATGGATGATTTTTTTTCAAATGCTCTTGCTCCGATTGTGACAACCGTCTCTGGAATTGTAACATCACTCTCTGTTCCAATATACAATACCAACTTCTTTTTCGTCTCGTCCTCATAGATGAAATCACCTTCAATAACTTCTTCATGGTAGCGCTTCACTGCACCCCATGTACGCGTATCTTCCGCTCCTTCGCCTTCATATATAAGCACATTCACCCCGCTGAAGGCATTATCGCCAATCGCATCAACGGAGCTAGGTATATAAAGCGTTGTCAATCCTTTGTCATTCAGAAAGACTCCTTCTCCCAACGAGGTGACACTATTCGGAACGATCACAGATGTTAGACTTGTACAGTTAAAGAACAAACTATCTTCAAGGACTTCCACAGAATTAGGTATCTGAATGGATGTCAGCCCAACACATCCGCTGAATGCTTTTTTACCTATGCTTTCAACCGAAGAGGGTAGTGTAATGGATGTTAGATTATCACAACCGCTAAAAGCATTCTCCCCAATATTAGTAATCGTGTTAGGAATGGAAATGGAAGTCAATTGGTTACAATCCTTAAATGTACACGATCCGATAGAGGTGATAGAAGATGGTATGACAACGGATGTCAACTCATCATATCCCATGAATGAGCTATCCTTAATGGCTTCTACATGATCTGGAATGACTAATTCCGAACTCGTTCCGATGTAGCCAATCAATGTCTTTTTAGTTTCATCGCTATAGACAAAATCTCCATCAACAACATCTCCTCTAATAATTCTCTTCGCACCCCAAGGACCACCCTCTACAGGTCCATTGTAAACAAGAGTTCCTACATTTCCATAATCCTCAGATTTGCCAAATGGATCATCATTGCCAAACCAAGAGACAGAATTGGGGATCTGCAAATAATACAACTTTTCACATCCGGCGAATGCATCTTCTCGAATGTATGTAAGCGAATTGGGCAAATTGATGCGTGAAAGGTTGGCGCACCCTTCAAACGCATTTTGATCAATTCCCTCAAGAGTATTGGGGAGACTCACTTGTTCCAAACTTGCACATCCTTTAAACACTGAGGAATATATGAAAGTGAGAGACTCTGGTAAAGTAATGGATTTAAGACTTTCACAATTCAAAAATGCATTCCATTCAATCAATGTGTCTCCTTCGGGAATATTAATAGAGGTCATTGCATAACATCCTTCAAAAGCATTAGTTTTAATTGAAGTGACTGTGTTAGGTATACGAACAGATGTTATTTTTTTACAACGAGAAAAGCCTACTCCTCCTACTGAGGTAACGGTATATTTCTCTCCTTCATATTCCACCTCGCTGGGAAGAATTATGTCGCCATATAATTCGACATCGGTATTAGCTCTTATCGCTACAGTAAGTTTTTCAGAATCAGTGATTTCATATCTGAAATCCCCTTTTTTGAATCGAACAGGATCATCCTGCGACATAACATTAAAAAAAGGAAAAACAAGGCACCCTAAAAAGAGAAGGGTCTGACACCATCTTACAATTGTATGTTTCATGTTGTAAATTTTTAATTAAATAATTCCCCCCCAAAAATAGATATCAGAATATGAAATAACAAATCCCCCCATCGATTTTATTGATAATAATCAAGAAAATACAGGGGGATTGTGAGTGGAAATTAGACAGTAAAAAAAGTATTTTTTTGACTCGGCAGGACTTTCTAAAACCACCATCGAATCGATCGCAAAACATCTCCTAAAACGACAAGAAATGGCACTGCTTTTTGAGTGAAAATCCGAAGTGGCACTTCAGATTTTGCGATAAAATTTGAAGCGGGACTTCAAAATTTAACTTTTTTTGTTATCAAAGTTACATCTGACTTGTTTTGAATAATTAGAATGTATTGGGCAATCAAAAAAAAAATGTTGCACGCAAAAAGCATTATTTAGCAAAAAGTGTTGCACATACGCAACACTTTTTCTCATTCTATTAATTCATGATAAATGCAAGTTTATTTCTCTGTATCAATCTAATCCCTCTGGCTCATCATCTTCTGTATCCTTAGGGGCAGTGGCATCGAAGGCGAGGAAGATTTCGAGGAAGGCGGTCTCACGGAAGAAGTAGTTAGGGTCATCGATGAGTTTGTCTTCCATGAAGTGGAAACCCCAATTGGCGTAAAAATGTATATGTTTTACCGCTTTTCACTCAAAAAAAAATTGGATTATCCATTTGTATAAAATGGTTACATATGTAGATATTAACAGTTGCGTTTGAAAAATCCAATATTTTGAATGTCTTAATTTCTTCTATTTTGCATCTTTTTCAACAATCTCCACCCGTGCATTCAACGCATTAGCAATTTTCGCTAAAATATCCAATCCGACAGAGTAGTGACCCTGCTCAATACGACTTAAGTTGGATGCGTCAATCCCAGCACGTAGAGCCAATGACCGTGCATCTATGTTTTGCTTTTGACGTAGTTCCTTAATCCTTATGCCAATTCTTTGACGTTCTTCCATTTTGTCTTGGTCTGGTAACAGAAACAACATCATTTCGTAACCATTGCGATATAATTCAGCATTAATATTTCTCAAACCTGTATCAAAACTTGGTTTGGGTTGTGCATACATATTCATAGTAAATTCCGCTTCCATTAGCCGAATGAAATGCTTGTCTCCTTGAGTGGTGGTCAAGTAATTATAGTTTGTTGCAAAAACCATAATATAAGTGTTGTCTGGTAATTCTACCTTCACTTTGGTTTCTGTAACGAAATCTACTTTTGCGGGGAAGCTCCCCGATATTTCTGTCTTTATCATTCTAAAAATATTTA
>Ga0247610_10004334_pt1 | contig 15226 bp, 22 predicted proteins | sample 174DNAGHGhighgp2_FD_193483 | JGI IMG/M metagenome (GOLD analysis project Ga0247610, IMG submission 193483) | Sheep rumen microbial communities from Palmerston North, Manawatu-Wanganui, New Zealand - 1742 DNA GHGhigh gp2 | ecosystem: Host-associated > Mammals > Digestive system > Stomach > Rumen... | reverse complement strand
TTCATAACGTCATCAACGTGAAGAGCGTGTTATGGAATATCTGATGTGATAATCCGATTTTGAACAATGCTTGTCTGCATTTTTTAAATAAAAGAAAAAGTACAAACGAAAGAAGGAAGCAAATTGCATTTTTATGACTATCACAAAATAATAAGTTATAACGTACCAGTAAATATAATCATTCGGCGAACGTGGAGTAGGAAAAAGCTATGGTGCAAAAGACTATGTAATAAACAAGTATATAAAGAAGAAAGAGAAGTTTTTATATTTAAGAAGATATGACAACGAATTAAAAGCAGTATTTAGCAAGGATTTTTTCGGAGATATAAAAGAAAAATACAAAGATTATATCTTAACAGCAAAGAATAAAAAGTTCATGATAAATGGTGAAGTTTTTGGCTATGCTAAAAGACTAACTGAAGCACAAGATTTAAAGAGTGTTTCATTTGATGATATAACAACAATCATCTTTGACGAATATGGAATCGAAAAGAATAAAAGATATTATCTTCCAAATGAAGGAATGACGATTGCAGGACTTTTTGATTCAGTAATCAGAAATAGAAGTGACATAAAAATCTTCATATTAACAAATGCGGTTGCAGATATTGAATTTAGTCCACTTTTTACATTCTTTAATCTAACACTTCCATATAACAATGATATAAAGTTATTCAAGAAGAACACGATTCTGGTGCAATACTTAAACAATGAAGAATTTAGAAAAGAGAGAAAAGAAACATTAATCGGTCGCTTAATGGAAGGCACAGCATATGAAGATTATGCATTTAATAATCAGATTCAAGAAAAGAACAATGAATTTTTGGAGAAAAAGACAGGTTCAAGCAAGTTCAATTTTGCATTTATATATAATAAGGAAGTTTATGGAGTCTGGAACGACTTTAAAAATGGCAAAGTATATGTTTCAGAAGATTATGAAGAGAAGTCACCTTTTATCTTTTCAATAACATTAAAAGACAGTAGACCGAACACAATGTTAATGTCAGCATTTCAGCGATACGATTTTTGGAAGCAGTTTTTGAAGTATTTTAAACTTGGAGTTGTCTGTTATGAGTCGCAGAAAATAAAAAAAGTAGTTTATGAAATAATAAAGCTTTACAATTCAGTAAAATAGAAATATAATAGATATGTCTCTTGACTTACAGAAAGAAGAACTAAAATTCGGCTGATTTTAGTTCTTTTTTCTTTACATTTAAAAGTTAAAGTGATATATTTAAATTGCATGTTGAACAATGCATTCTTATTAAAAAATCTTGCTAAAAGAATTTTTTCATTAAGAACTCCTTTAAATAATTAAAAGATAAAAGAATCAAGATATTAAAATCTTGGTTCTTTTATTTTACATAAATATTAATTATTTTAAAATAATATTAAAAAGTTTTCAAAAAACTTTACAATAAATTTTAAGTATGTTATCTTTAATACATGAAAGGAGTGAAGAGAACATGAAAGAAAAAGATGATGAAATCGAAGCTTTTGATGAAATATTAGAACATATCAAAATGCTTGATGAATTACTAAAGAATGAATATTTAGAAATTGAAGATTATTGTAAGATAAAAAAGAATATCATAAACAGAATTTCAGCAGTTGCAGATTATTACAATTAAGTTATTAAAACTATATGTTTTAATATATAATTTTGCACTTATGCGTTAAATAAGAGAAAGAAGGATTATCATGGAAGAAAATCAAGAATTAATGGAAGTTCAAGAAAACGCAGTAGCAGGCTTTGACAGTTACAGAAGAAATTCGAATGTAGCTGTTCAAACAATGTCAAACATCAAAGATTCAAAGAAGTTATTTAACCTTCAATCGCATGTAGATTGTAAGTTAAATGACTGTGTAGGTGAATCAATCAGAGTTAAAGAAGTTTTAATTCGTACTTTTGATAAACCACTAGAAGAACCAGAAGTAGATAAAGAAACTGGAGAAATCACAAAAGAGTTTGAAAGAAAAGTAAGTTGCATTTTAATTGATGAAGCTGGAAAGAGTTATGCAACAGGCTCAAAAACATTTACATATAATATGATTTCATATTTAAGTGATTTTGGTGGTGGAAAGCAACTTGAAAAAGACGGAATTGAAATCAAGATAATAAAAGTTGATACACCTTCAGGAAACAAAGCACTAGGATTCGAAATACTATAAACAAAAGAAAAGGTGATATAAATTGAAAGAAGTTTATTTATCATGTTACGATAGCGATATTTTTTATCGCTATCATAACATTAAATTTTATTTTTCATCTGTTGCAAGGCGATTAAGATTTATTGAAACTCATGAAACTTTTATTGAATCTGAAAAGATGAAGTTCAGAAACAAATATCATATAAAAGTAGAAGATGAATCGCTTCAAGAAATGCTTGCTTTTATCTTTTACATGAAATGCGAAAAAAGAGGATTTAAAGCTGAAGTCTATGATGAAAAAGAAATAATAAAAACATTTTACGATTTACCAACATTTAATATAAAATATTAAACGTGAGGTGATAGAAAAATGGCTAGAAAAAAGCAACAGTTAATTGTCTGGACAAAGAAAGATGAAACAAGGCTTAAAAAGACAGTAACAGACTTTAACAAACGTGTTAAAAGATTAAAAGAAAAAACACCACGAGGAAAAAGAGGTTATCTTCCAGACGAAATATCTTTTACTGGAACAAGAAAATTAATCAAAACAAAAGATGAACTTGAAAGAATTATTGATGAATACTCAAAATTCAAAGGGAAAGAAGCATATAAAAAAGTAACTTTAAAATCTGGAAAGAAAATCACAAAGTGGGAAAAAGAAAAGCTTCAAAAAGAACAAAAAAGAGCAGTCCAAAAATTACAAAGGGAAATTCGAAAAGAGAAGCGACCAGAATATAGAATGGGAACACCAGAATATCAATATTATAAGAAGGCTTTACAATCAGTAAAAGATTTTGAAAAACTTACAGGTAAGAAGCTTCAAGAAGCTATTAAAAGAATTGAAAGTTATGGTTCACTTGACTTTGATATGCGAAAAGCGACAATTTATAGAAAAAATTATATGACTATGCTTCGAAAAGAATATCAAAATTACGATAATTATTTAAAGCTAGTTAGAAGGTTAAATAAGATTCAAAATCCTTTGGACTTTTACAACTTTATAAAAAATTCAACATATGGTGGAAAAGTAGAAGATATTACATATATGTATGATTCAACAGACGGTGAAGCAATTTTAGGTAGCTTATTTGAAGAACTTGTTAATAAAGAAGGTGAATAAAATGTGAAGCGATTTTCTGCAGACTTTGAAACAGCGACATGGTATGAAGATAGAACATATGTCTGGGCATGGGCTGTTTGTGAAATAGGAAATGAAGAAAATCTTGTTATTGAAAATTCACTTGACTCATTTATGGAATTTTGCAGAAAGCAGAAAAATGCAACATTTTATTTTCACAATCTAAAGTTTGACGGTTCTTTTATTCTTGACTGGTTACTTCGAAATAACTTTAAATATGTAGAAGATAAAAAAGAAGCAACAACAGAAAGTTTTACAAGTCTAATATCAGATTTTGGAATGTTTTATCAAATAACTGTATACTTTAAAAAAGAAGGGAAAAAGACTGTAAAAGCGACATTTATTGATTCTTTAAAAATAATTCCTTTTTCAGTTTCAGCAATAGCAAAAGCTTTTGGACTTAAGGAAAGTAAACTTGAAATTGACTACAACAAACCACGCAGTGAATATCATACACTAACTAAAGAGGAAAAAGATTATATAAAAAATGATGTTATAATTGTTTCAAAAGCTTTATCTTTATTATTCGGCGAAAAATTAGAAAAGATGACAGCAGGTTCGAACGCGTTAACAGATTTTAAAAATATCATAACCATGAAACGATTTAAACATTATTTTCCAAAACTTGAACCAGATGTAGATGAAGATTTAAGAAAAGCATATAAAGGTGGATTTACATATTTAAATCCATTATATAAAGAAAAAGAAGTAGGTGCTGGAGTTGTTCTTGACGTGAACAGTCTGTATCCGTCATGTATGGCACGGTCAAAAGCTTCCTTATGATTTACCGATATTTTATGAAGGAAAATATAAAGAAGATAAAGTTTACGATTTATACATTCAAATGTTATCTTGTAAATTTAAGCTAAAAAAGAATAAAATTCCAACAATACAAATAAAAAATGATAGATTTCACTTTAAAGAAAATGAATATTTAGAATCATCAAATAATGAAGAAGTAACATTATATCTAACAAATGTTGATTTAAAGCTATTTCTAGAACAATATGATGTTTATGATTTATCATATATTTGTGGTTGGAAATTTAAATCAATAAATGGAATCTTTAAAGAATATATTGATAAATGGATTCGGAAGGAAAATTGAAGCTTCAAAAAATAAAAATTCTGGTCAAAGAACACTAGCAAAACTTATGTTAAATTCGTTATATGGTAAGTTTGCAACATCACTTACTGCTATAAATAAAATTCCAAACATGGATTCATCTGGAGTTGTTACTTTTACAAATGGAGAAGAAAAACCAAAATCTGGATTATATCTTCCGATTCGGGGCATTTATAACAGCATACGCACGAGAAAAGACAATCCGAACATCTCAAGCGATAAAAGATTATTCAATAAAGAAATACGGAATTGATAAATATTGCTATTCTGACACAGATTCAATACATTGTTTATTATCTATTGAGGAATTAAAGCAGTTTTGTGAAATAGACGATTTTGAACTTGGAAAATGGAAACATGAATCTTCATTTACAAGAGCAAAATTTATCAGACAAAAGTGTTATCTGGAAGAAATAGATAATGAAATAAAGATAACCTGTGCAGGGCTTCCGTCACGTTGTTACAAATATGTTACATGGGAAAATTTTAAAACTGGATTCAAATGTGGTGGAAAACTAACATATAAACATGTGAAGCGGTGGAGTATTACTGGTCGAAACTGAATTTTCAATAAAAGATAACTCAATAAAGAAGCAAATTGCGAATTTTAAGAAATAATTGTATAATGATTTTGTAAAACTATAACGAAAAGAGGTTAAAATCATTATGCAATTTTTTAATATATTATATGAAAGTAAAGAATTAAAAGTTCTTTTAATATGTGTGTTATTAGATACTATTTTTGGAGTATTAAGAGCAATAAAGCAAAAGAAATTAAATTCAAATATAGGAATTGACGGCTTGATTCGTAAATTCGGAATGACAATTTCAGTTGTATTTTTTATGCTTATAGACTATATAGTAAAATTAAACTTAATCGGATTTATTCCAGAAGATGTTAGAAAAACAGTCGGAGTTGAAGCAGTTGGAATTTCTGGATTATTTCTTTATCTATTTATATTATATGAAGCTTTATCAATTTTAAAGAATATGATTCTTTGTAAAATTCCGATACCGAAAAAGCTTCAAAATGTATTAAAAGAGCTATTTCAAAAGTATACAAACGAACTAGAAAAGGAGAATTTAAAAAATGGAGAAACTAAAGCGGAATAGATATTTCTGAATTTAATGGAGATATTGATTTTGAAAAAGTAAAAGAAGAAGTGGATTTTGTAATCATAAGAGCAACATTCGGAAGATTCGGAACAGATAAAAAATTTATTCAAAATGTAGACGGCTGTATAAAAAATGAAATTCCATTCGGATTATATTATTATTCATACGCACTTACAGAAAAAGAAGCGACCGAAGAAGTTGAACATTTTCATGAAGTAGTTAAAAATTACAAAGAAAAAATGTGCTTCCCTGCAATAATAGACATGGAAGATTCAGATAAATATAAATTTAATCATGGAGTTTGTAGCAGAGAAGAACTTACAAATATCTGTAAGACAGCTTGTGAAGAACTAATTAAAAAAGGCTATCAGTCAATGATATATGCAAATGCGGACTGGTTCAAGAATAAACTAATAAAGCAAAATTTAAAATCATACTTTAAATGGCTTGCATGTTGGAACGAAAAAGAAAATGCTGAAGAACTTGCAAAAGAATATATAATGTGGCAGTATTCTTCCAAAGGCAAAATAAATGGTATATCTGGAAATGTAGATTTAAATTATTCTTTTGTAGATTTTAAAAAGTTAAATACTTATGTTGAAAATGTTTCAAAGCTAAACTTTATAAAGTTTACTTCAAATTTATCAGATTTTGATTTACAGTTTATTTCTTCATATAAATATGGTCAAGACTTAATGAATAAGATTCATAAAAGACTATTAGAACCAAAAGTAGAAAGAAAATCAAATCCAGATTTAATGAAAGAAGTTCAAAAAGAATTTAAATTAGAACTTAAAACAATGCAGTTTATTTACATGTATGTAAACTGTGCTTCTTTTATAAATAAACTTTATAATGCGGTTACAAAAGAAGTTGACAATAATATAGAAAATAATTAAAATAGAGGTGAGAGCAGTGGATTATAAAACATATGATTCAAAAATTTCTTCAATGCTTGAAAAAATAGGAAATGAAGCTTCAGATAAAATACTAGATGATGTTGCTGTTTTACTAACCGATAACCAGACAATGAATGAATCTTTAAAAAATAAAGATGAAGAAATTGAAAAGTTAAAAGATAATTATTCAAAGCTTCAGAAGGTAAATGCAAATTTACTACTTCAAATTCCTGCAATCAAAGATGAAGAAATTGAAAAGAAAAAAGAAATTGAACAAAAGAATCAAACTTCTTTTTCATGGAAAGATTGTTTCGATGAAAAAGGAAAATTCAAAAATTAAAAAAGAAAGAAGGTTTTAAAATGATTAAAGAGGGATTAAGAACCGCACTTAATAACATTCGTGAAACTTCAATTGTAGATAACACATTATATGCACGTTATGTTGAAGAAATCACACCAAATACAAATATCGGTGAATGGTCAGCACCGATTTTGGAAAATCAAACAATATTAAATGACTTTTGTAATAGGCTTATACAAAGAATTGTAAAGACACAGATTGAGATTAGATTATTCAACAATCCTCTTCAAGTTCTTGAAGGCGATGAAATGATTCTAGGTGCAATCGGTCAAGAAATCTTTATCAATCCAGTAGTTGGAAGAAGATTTAATGTTGATGACATGGCAGGGCTTTTGGCAAAATATGAAGCTGATGTTAAAGTTCAATATCATCACTTAAATTCAGATATTCAATACCCTGTAACAGTAACAAGAGCTAAAATTAAAGACGCATTTACTTCATGGGATTCACTTGATAGATTCATTGAAGGAATAACAACAGCATTATATAACGGTGCATATATTGACAGATATGAGATGACAAAAGACTTAATCGCTTCAGCTTATGAAGGAAACAACGTTCAAATTGAAACAATTACAGCTGTTTCTTCTGAAGCAACTGGAAAAGCATTTGTAGAAAAAGCAAGAGCATTGTTCTTAAACTTCCAAACACCTATGTCTGATTTTAATGCATGGGGAAAAGTTGGCGGTTATGGAAGAGAGATTTTAACATACACACCAAAAGAAGATATTGTTATTATATTAAGAAATGATGTTCTAGCTTCAATAGACGTTAATGTTCTAGCTTCAGCATTTAACATGAATAAAGCTGATTTTCTTGGAAACGTAATCGGAGTTAATAATTTTGATGTTTACGAATATCAAAAACAAAGTGACGGTTCAACAATAAGAGTTAAGACTTATGACGGAAGTGCAATCGTTGGTATGATAGCTGACAAACGTTGGTTCAGAATCTGGTCACAAGAACTTGTAATGGATGAATTTTATAACGCAAATTCAAGAACATGGAACTATTACTTAAATGATGTTCGTGGCTATTCTTATAGCTTATTCGCAAACGCAGTTGTATTCGCAACTTCAATGCCTACAGTTACAGCTACAAAAGTTGAATTTACTGATGATAGTGCTATAACTTTAGGAGTTGGCGAAAAAGTTATAAGAACAGTTGCATTAACACCATTTAACTCAACTTCAACAGTAACATTTACATCATCTGCAAGTTCAAAAGTTAAGGTTACAAAGATTGATGACAGACATGTTGAAATCGAAGGAGTTGCAGAAGGTACAGCAACTATTACAGCAACAGCTGAAACTACTTTAACAGATACGTTATCTGTAACATGTGCTTAAAATAAAATTACTCATTCTAAATACTTCCTATATTATTTTTAAAAAGAAGGAAGGAAGGAAAATTCTTCCTAACCTTCTTTTTTATTTTATATAAAAAGAGGTGAAAGCAATAAAATGGTTGTAACACCAGATACGATTATTAAATTAGTACATTTAGACGTTTCAAAAGAACATCAACTTACATTTACAGATTTACAATCACAAAGAGATTTTTTCACAAACCTTAACGGAATAGAACTTCAAGCTTCAAAATATCAAAGAGAAAATTACAAGATTCGTTTTCCTGCATGGCTTGATGAACTTGATAATTATAATTATTGTTTCTTTAACAATCCTTCATATTCGAATAAATATTATTACTGTTATATCGTTAATAAAGAATATGTTAATGACGGAGTTACAGATATAACGATTGAAGTTGATGTTTTTCAAACTTATCAATTCGACTTTATATATAGACAATGTTATGTTGAACGTGAACACGTCAATGATGATACAAGAGGAAAACATACACTTCCAGAAAATCTTGAACTTGGAGAATATGTTCAAAATGAAGCAATATATGATAATACTTTTGACAAAAAAGCTTATATAATTCAAGTTTCAAAATGGGAAGACGGAACGCCAGTATATGGTTCTCAAATCGGTGGACAATATTTCAGTGGTGGATTTTATATAACTTTAAGTTATCAAACCGTAATTACCACAGTTCAATATTATACTTCTACACAAGCTTTAGGTTTTGAAGCAATTTTAAATATTTACATGATACCTCTTGCATTTACATATTTAACTGTTTCAGATTTTTCACCAGAAAATGAACTTAAAAGATTCGAACAAACTACATTTACAATAACTGATTTTGAAGTGACAAAACCAACAACGATAGACGGTTATTCACCAATTAATAAAAAGCTTTTAACATTTCCATATTGCTATCTTACAATGTCAAACAACAATGGAAGTTCAATTCCACTACAATATGAAAACTTTAAAGCATATACTGATAAATGTATTTTTGAAACTGAAGCAATACCAACATGTGGCGGTTCTTCAAGAACAATACCACTCGATTATGGTTCAATCGGTTCTTTATACTGTTATCAATATGGACTAACTGGCGGAAAATACCCTGTTACAGATTATATTAAAGACAATTACCGAATCTGGCTTCGTCAGAATATGCTAAACTTGAATCTTGGAGTAGCTGAAGGACTTCTTAATGTTGGAATCGGACTCATTGAGGCAGGTGCTGGAGATGTTGAAGAGGGAGTTTCTAGCATGATAAGTTCACCTTCTGGACTTCTTGGTTACATGAAACAAAGATATATTCATTCAATGATACCACCAACATCAGCAACACACACAAACACAGCAGATTTAAATATTTCTACAATAACAAACGGATTTATATATTACAAAATGTCAATTAAATCTGAATATGCTAGAATAATAGATAATTACTTTTCAATGTTCGGTTATAAAGTTTCAACTAAAAAAATACCAAACATTACTGGAAGGCAAAACTGGAATTATGTTCAAACAGTTGGTGCTATTGTTGACGGATTAAACATTCCAGAAAAATATATTAAAGAGTTTGAAGGAATGCTTAATCATGGTATTACATTCTGGCATAATCCTACAACTTTAAAAGATTATTCACAATCAAATAATATTATATAGAAAAGAAGGTGATAAAATGTCAAATAATACTACGATTCGAAATGTAAATAGAAATGTAAATGCACCCTTTGTCAATTCTGCAATCTTAAATTCTGCAACATATATAAACTATCTGGAAAGGTTAAAACTTGTCGCATGTTCAATGTTCGAATGGATTAATCTTCCTTCATCGATGAATGCTGAATTTCTAGAACGTTGTTTATATGAATATGGAAAAGCAACACTTCTAAAAACAAAAGAATATGGATTCATAAATTCAAAATGTTCTTCAAATGGAAATTTAAATATTTATATGCTTCCAACGTCAATGCATTGTTATTCAACCGATTCACTAGATGTTATCAGAAAGCTTTATAATGGATTTAAAGATGAATCTGAAGATGATTATGAATACTGTGTTCTAGTTAAAAATACTTATGATATGATACCAACAGAGAACACACTTGAACTTTTTGCACTACGTTTATATGAAGCTGAAAGAACTTGCGATGTTAATATAAAAGCACAAAAAACACCGACAATCGTTCTGGGCGATGAAGCTTTAAGACTTGCGATGAAAAATCTTGCAGAACAATATGACGGAAACCAACCTTTTATTTATGCAGATAAAAAACAAATCGGAACAGATAATTTTAAAGTATTATCTACTGAAGCACCATTTATCGCAGACAAAATCATGGATTATAAAAAACAAATCTGGAATGAAGCTTTAACATTTTTGCGGAATCAATAATCTTGCTATGGAAAAAAAAGAAAGACTAGTTACTGATGAAGCAAATTCAAACAATGAACTAATTAATCTTAATCTTCAAGCTAGACTTCTTGAACGTAAAAAAGCTTGCAAGCAGTTCAATGAACTTTTTGGCTTAACTGGAGAAAATGCAATTGATGTTCGTGTTCGTTCAGATTTAAGAAATGTTATTAAGAATCTTGATTCAACTGTTACAGATTTAGAAAATCAAAAGGAAGGTGGTGAGAAGATTGTCAAACTATACGATGACACTAAAAAGAGTATGTGACGTTTATGGAACCGATGAAGTTATATCATGGTTCAATCAATATGAACTTCGTTCTTATTTAACACAAGAACAAGTTGACATTATTGAAGATACAGATATATGGTCAAAAGATGTCTTGGCAACTCAAATTGTTAATCATTATATGACTAGAGAAATCGCTTATGAAACACCTTATTTATTTAGACACCATGCAAAAGTTAAAATGGACGAAATAATGGAAAAATATGCACCTTTAATTTATGCAAAATCTTTACAGATGACTTTTAATCCACTAACAGGAAACCAAACTTTTTCAGAAAATGAAACCTATACAAAAACAAATGCTGACACTTCATCTTCAGAAACTTCAAATACTGGAACAGCTACTTCTACAACTTCAAATAGCGGTTCATCTTTAAATGTTCACAATGACACACCACAAGGGCAAATTTCAAAATCTGCAATTCTTGGTGGAAGTTATGCGACAGACGTTGAAGCAACCGAAAATGAAAATCAAGCAAACGATTCAACTTCTACTTCTTCATCTGGAACTGCAAGCGGTGAATCATCTGGTACTGAAACTTTTACAAAAACAAGAACAGGCTTTGATTTAAAGATGACAAAAGCAGATATGGTATTAAATTATAAAAAGTCAATAACTGCGATTAACTCACAGATTATTGAAGAATTAAATTCACTATTTTTTGCACTTTTTGATTAAATTTTAAAAAATAGAAAGAAGGTATAAAATATGTTTAGACCACCTTTTAACTGGTTCAATAAATTCGGTTCACTTCCAGCAACTTATAAAGAAGCTATGTCTTACGAAGAACAAATCATGTGGCTTTGTAAAGAAGTCCAAAGAAATGAAAGCTATGCTGAAGAATTTCAAGCTGTAATCGACCAAATTAATGAATCAATCGGCAGTATAAATTCAGATATAGATGATGTATACAGAAATTTAAACGATTTAGCAACTAATAAGCAAAATAATTTAACTGCAGGAACTGGAATCTTGCTTCAAAATAGCACAATATCAACTGCACCAACAAATTTATCACACTTACTTGAAGCAAATGGTTATATTGATTTTTCAAATGTTTCTGTGACTGATGTTCTTGATTTAACACCTGTTTCTGCTTCAAATTCAAATTATTTAATTTTAGAAGCAAATCAAGGTGAAAAGATTGAACTTGTTGGAAAGCTTGATGTTGCAATACTTGATTCAAATAATCAAGTTTTGTTTCTTGAAAAAAATTTAGAAGCTTCATCTTTTGATAATCCTGCGACAGTTGATATATTATACAATGATAGAAAAGTTGTTGCTTCATTCTATGAAACAGATACACATTCACCAGATGTTAGACTTTTTATGACATCAGATTATATTTATGATGAATTTTCAAGAAAACAAGATAAACTAACTGCAGGTGCTGGAATTTCAATCAACAATAACATTATTTCTATAACTGGTAGTAGTGATAATTATATTGATATTTCTGCAGGATTAAAACAGAATCAATATATTGATTTTACAAATAAAACTATCGGTGACACTTTATCTTTAGAACCTGTTTCAGCTACAAATACAGCTTATTATATAAAAGAAGTTGAAATCGGTGAACAATTTAAAATTGTTGGAAGCTATATTCTTGCAGAAATTGATAATAGAAATGTAATCGTAAATAAAGAATCTGGAACTGCAACTTTGCAAAATCCATATATTTATGACTGCATGGCACAATTACCTTCAAGAGCTAGATTAGTTGTTACTTTTGAAAATACAAATACAAATCAACCTTCAGTTGCTGAAAATATAGATGAATATTACACTTTTAATCGTATTGAATCATCAAAATCAATAACAAAACTTGGAAATGACGTTTATTTAAATGATTCTTCACCAGATACTGGACTTCTTAACGGTTTATATTTTTCAGACGGGCACAAAGTTTATGTAAACAATGTTGAACAACCTTTATTTAATAATGCTTTATTCTATGCAGAAGGAAATGACGCACTTTATTTAATCTATTCTTCAGGATACTATCACCAAAATTTATGCTTTTATGAACTTTTCTATAATGGAAGTACAAATCAATGGACTGTTGGTTCTTTTAGTGCAAGAACAAACTGGGAAAATGTACCAGACCACCCTTCAATTAATAACTTTAAACAAGATTTAAATTTAGTTGACGGAACTTCGACAACTGGACTTACAAACGGATTATATTACACAGGACAATATCATTTAAAAGTTAATAATGTTCAAGATGACAAATTCAACAGAGCTTTAATTCTTGCAGACGGAAATGACGTTTTATATGTTATCGCGTCACCAACAAATAACCATTCAAGTCAAGCTTATTATGAAGTTTATTATGATTCATCGACTGCAACTTGGAAAAGTGGCGATGTCTATATTGCAACAGAATGGTCAAAAGTTGCAAATAAACCTGCAATCGCAACTTCTATTACTTCAAGTTCTACTAATAATGAAATCACAGGTGCAAAGGCAGTATATGATTATAAAAATTTATTAAGTCTTTGTGTTGGTCAGACAACACAAAATAAAGATTTAACAATAACAACTGCTTGGAATAGCGGTTCTACTAAAATACCACTAGATAGTATGAATATTAATCTGGGAAATGATTATTCACTATCTAATGGAGAAATAACTATAGGCTCAAAACCAAAAGTTGTTGAAATTCAAGCCCAATTTTCTGGATACAGCTTACCAGTAGGTAATACATCTTTAAATGAAAATTTATATCTTGGCGTTATTAAATTAATAAGAAATGGAACAACAACTGTATTAGCTGCACAACAAATTAACGCTGAAAAAGGTGGAATTGATGAATTTGGTAGAGTAGCATTTAATTTAAGTATAATAACATCCGTTCAAGAAAATGATAAAATTCAAATTGCTATCGGTTCAGCTATCGCTAATCGTAATGTTAGTGTTGCAACTGCTCAGAGTGCTTTAACAATTAAAACATTAAGTGAAGTTGCACAAATATAAATTTTTTACTTAATGAAAAATATTATAAAATTAAATAAAGACGGATTAATTTCCGTCTTTATTTTTATTTATTGAAAAAATTGAAAATGATAAAAAACCAAAAATTCCACCAATTATGAAACTTATTAAATAAAGCATTTATTTCACCTTCTTTTTTCCTTTTTTCTTTGATTTTTCGATTATTTCATCTGTTTCTTTTAGTGTTTCATCTTCTATGTACTTACAAAATGCTTCAATCTGAACATCATAGAATCCAGAATCAATATGCTTTATTATTCTTGAAATCGCTGTAACCATTTCTTTATATGGTACATTGTTTTTTATCATTTTCGATAAATCTTCATATGTGCGCTTTTCATTATTTAGAAGCTGAATCATCATTTCTTTAAAATTTTCTTTATTCATTCTAATCACCTCTTAAAAATTTTATTGCTAGATTAAAAACAATTATTCCTAATATTAAACCTATGTAAAAACTTACTAGAATTATAGCTGTTATGATAAAATAGTTCATTTCTTTAGCAACTCCTTTATCTCGTATTCTTCTCCATTTTCCACTCAGGTTGTTCAATGTAATAATTGATTATATTTATTGCTTTGTTATAGAATTTTTCGATTGTAATATCACTTGAATAAAACCTGTTACAGTATAAATTTTGAACTTCAGTTAATAGCTTTGTTACCATTTCATTATGTTCTAATATTAATTCTTCTTTACTCATTTTTTACTTCCCCTTTATTTCCTTATATATTAACATTTTTAACCATGCTGAAATCTTTTTAATTCCTGTTTTCTTTACATATTTTTCAATTTCTTTGTATTCCTCTGGATTGAAAAATAGCTTTATCGCTTCGTATTCATAACCATTTATCTTTTCACGCATTTTGTTCACCTTCTTTAAAATCCTAACAAATCACTAATTACTGCATTTTCAATTTTCTTTAAATCTCCATGTTCTAATCTGTACTCACTAGTTAATTCTTTAATAATATCATTTATTCCAACTTCGGAATTGTAATATTTTGGAAAATCTTCAACAATTTTCTGTCCAACTTCATTAATTATATCTTCTACTCTTTTTTCTTTTTTCATGCTCTTCACTCCTTATTTTAAAATGGTAAATCATTTTCAATACATCTAATATAATCACCTTCTTCAATTACTGGCTGTCGATTAACAAGTACACTTGCAATTGCACTTCTGCAATCTTTTGAAAATATACTATAACTTGCTATTAAACACTTTGATGAATTATAAATTTCTACAATGTATTCTTTTCGCATATGAATCACACTCCTTTATTTTCTTTGATACTTTTATTTTATCATAATTTATGAATAAATACAAGTATTTTCTGATAAATTCTCCATAAAGTCAAT
>Ga0247610_10004330_pt1 | contig 15231 bp, 22 predicted proteins | sample 174DNAGHGhighgp2_FD_193483 | JGI IMG/M metagenome (GOLD analysis project Ga0247610, IMG submission 193483) | Sheep rumen microbial communities from Palmerston North, Manawatu-Wanganui, New Zealand - 1742 DNA GHGhigh gp2 | ecosystem: Host-associated > Mammals > Digestive system > Stomach > Rumen... | reverse complement strand
ACACGAAGGAGTTCATGGACAAATCTGAATACTTCACAGTGATGTCGTTTGATGTAGAAAACAGCAAGGTTTTGAACTACATGGGTACCAAGAGCGGTCGCGACGGCGACAAAGCCCAGACCCTTGGGTTGCATACAGCATACACTGCGAATGGGACACCTTATTATATTTAGGCAACCATGGTGATAGAGTGCAAGACCATGTATGCCGCACCATTCGACCCAGACGGATTCAAGAGCGACATACCCAAGAATATGTACAGTCGTTTCCCCGCCGGCATCCACTCCATGTACATCGGCGAAGTTGTCAATGCATGGAAGAGATAAGAGGATTTTAGAGGATAAAAGAGGACAAAAGAGGACAAAAGAGGATAAAAGAGGACAAAAGAGGACAAAAGAGGATAAGGGACGTATATCGTATTAACTGCCGATTTGAATCTGCAGAACGCCACACCTCATTTTTCCTTACTTAAGAAAGTTAGGTTTATAAATAACAATCGATTATGGCACACCTTTGTGAGAATTGCAAGTTGAGGGCAAGATATGACCAGGAGCCCAAATCCCTGTTGGGCCGTTTCTGGCGTTGGCACATCAACTTCTGTCCGGGTTGGAAAGCATTTTTCACCAGCTTGGATGACGACAAGAAGAAAGAATTCAGGGAAAAGTATAACTTCACAAAATATCAGGAATGACAAAACATATATTTCTTGGTGCAGTAATAGCACTGTTATCACTGGCAAGTTGTTCAAAGAGCAATGAGAATGCCACGTCATCATCATCACCATCATTCGATGAAGTGTTAACGTCTCGTAGAAGCGTCCGCAGTTATGATGCTTCCAAGAAGATTACAGAGGCAGAAGTTCGTGAATTATTAGCGGCAGTTCAAGACGCTCCGTCTTGGGCAAACACCCAGCCAACGAAGTATTATGTAGCCATCAGCAAAGAGAAGTTGGAAGCCGTGCAAGACCTCGTTGGAGGGAACAAGGAAAAGATAGCCAATGCCCCAGTGCTCATCGTCTCCACCTATGAACGTGGAAAGTCAGGGTTCTTCCAAGGTGAACAAACCAATGAAGTAGGCGACGGATGGGGAGCATACGACAATGGTTTAAGCAACTGCTATCTTATCCTGAAAGCCAGGGCGATGGGTTTCGACACCCTCATCATGGGCATGCGTGATGCTGACAAACTGCGGGAACTTTTCAGCATCCCGGAGAACGAATCCGTGATGGCCGTCATCTCCTTAGGCTACAGGGCAGAGGACCCGAAACGCCCCGCACATAGGAGTCTGGATGAAATTGTCAAATTCTTCTAAAAACATGATGATGAAAAAAGTGATTAAAACGGCAAAGGCACCATCTGCAATAGGGCCTTACAGCCAAGCCATCCAAGTGGGGAATCTCGTCTACACTTCCGGGCAGATTCCCATCGACCCATCGACAGGTGCTTTTGTCGAGGGAGGCATCAAGGAACAAACCCGCCAGTCACTGCAAAATGTGAAGTCCATCCTTGAAGAAGCCGGCCTGACGATGTGTGATGTATTGAAGACGACGGTTTTCATGGCAGACATGAACGACTTTGTGGAAATGAACGCTGTTTATGCGGAGTTTTTCACAGAGTCCTACCCCGCCAGGTCAGCTGTCGCCGTAAAGACATTACCCAAAGGAGCATTAGTGGAAATTGAAGTCGTCGCAGGAAAATGAGCAAAAAGACATTACTAGCATTGTTGGCCCTCGTCTTCGCCTTGACGATGAACGCCCAAACGGCATTGCCCAAAGTCTATGACGAGGACGTCAACCCTATCGAACAAATCGACCAAGCAGTAATGAAAGCGAAGTCGGAAGGCAAGTTCGTCATCTGTCAAGTGGGAGGCAACTGGTGTCCCTGGTGCCTTCGGTTTGCCGACTTCATCAAGAAGGACAACGTCATCAGCAATGTCATAGACGAGAACTTTGTCTTCATCCATGTGAACTACAATCCCAAGAAGTCGGAGGGAGAGGAAAAGACTCAGTTGGCCAAGAAGATGCTGAAGCGTCTTAACAACCCAGCACGTTTCGGTTTTCCTGTTTTCGTGGTGCTAGATGAAGAAGGCAAGGTCCTCCACATCCAAGATTCAAGTTTTTTGGAAGAGGGCCAGGGCTACAACCAAGAGAAAGTTTTGCGCTTTTTCAGGAACTGGACTCCAAAAGCCGTGAAACAGTGATGATATGCCATAGGTAGTCATAACAAACTGTCAAAATACCACACATATGGTATGCCTTTTACTCATATCGTGTTATTTCATAGAATGCTGATATGTCGTACCTTTGCCATCATCATACAAGAAGATAAAAAATAAAGAATAAAGAATGAAGGCAGTTTTTGTAACAGGTGCCAACAAAGGCATCGGCTTTGGAATAGCGAAGCATTTGGGACTTAGTGGCTGGAAAGTAATCATTGGTGCGCGCAATCAGGAACGTGCCGAGAAAGCCATCAGCGAATTGCGAACATTGGGCATTGACGTTCCGGGATGGGTGTACATCGAATTATCCGACCTCGCAAGTGTAGACAAGGCCTCCAAGGAAATCAACGAGAAATATCCAGAAACATCATTGCTGGTAAACAATGCCGGCATTCCTGGCGACATGGGTGTGGACAGTTTGCATTCTGAGATAGGCATCATCAGAGAAACGCTCGAAGTGAACTTCATCGGCACCTTCGCACTCACCAAGGCGTTGGCTCCGCTAATCAGTAAAAACAAAGGAAGGATTGTCAACGTCACCGTCCCATCAGAAATCAGTCCCTACTGGCATCCCCTGGCCTACGTGGCCAGCAAGGCCGCCCAGAATGCCATGATGGGTGTGATGGCGATAGAATTCCAACAACAAGGCACACCTATTGAAATCTTCTCCGTCCATCCTGGCCCCACGACGACCGACTTGAACGGCAATATGAGTCTCCCCGGCTTCCATGACATAGAGACGGTTGGTCGAAAAATGGCCGAGCTCATCAATGACGGCCAAAGTCACCAAGGAGAGTTCATCGAACTCTATCCCATCGTTGAAGAGAAGTAAGGCATTTACTTGATTCTTTAAATCCCTATTTGGCCAGAAGGTTGATTCCTTCTGGCCAAATCATGATTTGTACTTTGCCTTGACGATTTCGTATGAGTTTCGTGTCAATTCACGAAGGAGGTTGCCAGGAGCTGTTTGGGGGCAGACGCCAATCCAATGCTTGTCCGACATGTTGTGCGGTTTTCCGATGCTATCGTGGTTGGCACGAAGTTCCTCGATGCTGTCAGGCTGGCATTTCAACGTGATGATGCTGAAGTCGTCGCAATCAAAAAACGAGAACATATGGCCATGCACATAGAAGACCAACACACTACTTGCACGATGGAAGGATGTAAAAGGCATTTTCTCATCCACGTCATCGCCAAGCGAAAGACAAAACTCCCGATAGTCCTCAATGTTCATGTTTTTAGTTTTTAGATAGACCTTAGACGTTAGGCAGTGGGGGAAAGCTTACTTGATTTGCTTTCCGTCGGCGAAAGCCTTGCCCACGGTCTTGCCCAGTTGGATGTAAGTGTGGTGTACGGGGTCGAAGGTGATCAATTGCATCTTTTCCACATCGGGCTTGCCATCCTCAGCCAGAAAAGCCTCATCACAGAGAATGTTCACGATTTCAGCGACGAGATAATAGCCAGTCTCACTCTCATCGATTTTCTGCTTCACACGACACTCAAGGGTCATCGGCAACTCTTTGAAAACCGGTGCGTTCACGTTGGGCGCCTTCTCCACGGTCCATCCCGTCTTCTCCATCTTGTCGGGGGTATTCCTCCCGCTCACGATGCCCACGTAGTCGGCAGCCACCATTGTTTGAACAGTAGCAAAAGCCACGGTGAATTCAGGATTCACTGCGAGGTTGTCGGTGGTGGCATGAGCACCAAGCGAAATGATGATTTCATGCATATCCCATTGTCCGCCCCAAGCTGCATTCATTGCATTGGGTTTGCCGTTCTTGTCATAAGTGCCGATAATCAGCACGGGTTGTGGAAGAATCCACGCTGTCGATTTAAAACTTTTCATCATTTTCATTATATTTTGGTTCCTATAAAATCAATCGCTGCACGATGAGCTTGCGCCATCTGTAGTTTTCTTGGTATGTTGTAGAGGCGACCATCCTTGCGGAAATGCGCCCCCGTCTGCTTGAAGTGAAAGGGCACATCGGCATCCATGCACTGCTCCCGGATGCCAAGCACCCATGCGTAATCGCAGATACGGGCGTCACGCCCGGACTCGCCACCCACAGTCACCTGTTCACACCAAGAGCCAAGTCTACCACGGAAATCAATGGTCTCCAACAGCGGTTCACAGACAATGGCCTTGTGGCGGATGGGCAAGTCTCGAAAGACAGGCAAGCGTTCGTCCGTACGTCGTTGGTTTTCCATCGTACAGCAGATGGTGACGTTTTCGTATCCGTTGAACGAATCCCGCTCCCCGAAGCGTAACCTTTCGTCCCAATCCTCTGGCAGACATTGCAAAATCCTTTCTGGCCGTTTCGTGACCATGTAGAAATGGAGGTCGCTCCTTTGCCTTATCATACGCCAGGCTTCTCCACGCCATTCGTCGGCATCCTCGATGAAGAAGTCGGATGTGAAGCATGTCCACATCAGCGTTCCCGGCGGCACTTTCCACTCTCCCTTTCGGTTACGTCTGACGGGTAGATTGAAACTTGCAGTCTTGGTCACGACGTTGGAGTCTTTTTCAAACTCTGCATCGCGCCGAAACACATAACAGTGCTGACAGCCCTCGCTTTTCTTATGGCAGCCATGCCACAAGTTCCACATCACCCCCATATTATATGCGTTTCAGTCTTCCGCACAAGATTTTATTTCTTACACCTTTCACAGCAGGTTTGTAATAATCCATCTCCATCGTTTCAAGGGTGCGCTTCAACTCTTCCATCAATTCAGGATAGAAAGAACACATGCGAAAGGCAAGTTTCATGCAAATCGACTGGATGCCGGGAAACTCCTTGATGCTGACCATATGTTCGAGGCAGAAGTCTAGAAAGTCTGTTCGCAAGTCATCCTCATCCATTTCCAGCCGTTCAATGATGTTCAAGGTCAGTCGCCTCACGGAAGAGTTCTCTGTCTGCATGGCAAGGTTGATCAATTCGTCGAGTATCACCTGCAACTGGGTCAACTCTGTTTTGCTGGCCTTGGTCAGCCCCCATAGTGCACTTCTCGCGACCATGAAATCTTCATCGAAGACATACCGTCTTGCGAAGCCAAGGAAATCACCCTCTGCCTTTATTTCCAGGTATATCTCCTGAGCACCCCCCTCGCTAAAGGTCTGTCTTAGCCTCTCGCTTGTTATCGCCATGTCAAATCCTATTTTTCACCCTGTATTAAGGTATCATCTTCACACCCACTTGAAATTTTCTTTTCCAGCACCAATTTCAAAATGATATTTAGCGATACCCAAATCCATCTGAGTATATCCAATCAGAGAGAATCCCTTTTTTGCATGCACCATATGATGCCCATTTTCCAAGCCGACATACTCAAACGAGAATTTCTGTTGGTTCACGGCAGTCGGTGCAAGCAGAGCGGCTTGCACACCCTTCTTGAACCACGCCGGAGAAATGACTTGGCTGTTACTCACTTGTTCTACGGCTTTAATCTTATGACTCACTCCTTGCGTCTCACCATAACCAATGGCGATGTAACAAGCGATTTTCTCGCCATCCTCAAGCACATAGGTACCCGGTATTTTCGTATAACTGAGCCCCACCCAGCATGTATTCAAGCCAAGCGTCTGCGCCAACAACACCAAGTGTTCGCCATAGTACCCCACACGCTCGTCGAGGTCATCGGCCTTTTTCCCAGCCATGACGAGGTAGTTACTTACCCCTCGGAACTTCCCATATTTGGCAAACGGTCCAAGGAAGGCCTTCGGCTCATTGAGAATCAACTGGACATGCAAACCTGCATCGTGGTTCACTTGTGCAATCTGCTCTTCAAGCACCTTGACAACATCGTCTTCCAATGGTTGGTCTTTGTAAGCCCTGACGCTGTGGCGGGCTTCTATAGCTTCATGTAGGGTCATGTTTTTATTGGAATTAAAGAGGAGTTAAAAGGGAGTTAAAGCGGAGTTAAAGGGACGTATGTTCACTTTTTCAGCCTTTTTAAACATACATACTTCTTCAAAACCGTCTTCATACCTAATCCACCATATTTGTGGTAGTTGAATGTTTATAAATCAGAGTGTACAACACACGTTGCAAAGGTACGAATTTACTGTAAGAAATCGTGCAAAAAAGAATAAGAAATAAAAAAGAAAAAAAACAGAACAAGAATGAAAAAAAGGAGCGTCCCGTTTTTTTCTATTACAGTGAGGGCGACATCTCTGTAGTCAAAGAACGAGCATTTCACCTTATCTTCCTGCTTTCTTGTCTTCCATTCGTCATAAAAATGCACATATTATCACACAAAGATGACGAAATCCATCATTTTTATCGTATCTTTGCCTTGACATTGCGAAAAATATAGAAACTCAAGACAAATAGCAGATGACGTTATACCAAGCAACATTTGAGGATGATGATGCCATTCAGGCTTTCTATGACGAGGTGACAGCCCGTACTCCCGACATATCACTCCATGCACGGTGGAGCAAGGGGAAACATCCTACGGAAGATGGAATCAGGGCTTATATCAAAGAGGGCAGCATGTTCCTGTATAAGGAGCAAGACATCATCGTCGGGGCGATGGCTGTCACGATGTACCAGGGCGAGGAATACCATGCGATTGAGTGGTCTGAGCAAGTGCCCGACGACAAGGTGGCGGTGATCCACATCCTCGCCGTCCATCCCGACCGCCAAGGCTCAGGCGTCGGCTCAGAGATGGTGAGAGAGGCCATCCGCCTTGCCCGGGAGAACGGCATGAAAGCCATCCGCCTTGATGCCCTTGCGTCGAACACACCAGCCCACAGTATGTACAAACGCCTGGGCTTCGAATACAGGGGCAAGCAGCACCTCTATGCTGAAAACACCGGATGGACCGACTTCTATTTCTTTGATTTCAGACAAGTTCATCAAACAAATTGACAAAATTGATAACAACAATGAAAGAAACAAATTCCCCTGTCCGATTCGTCTTCAACACCATTGGACTATTCACCCGTGACAACAAGGCTACCGTTGAATTCTACACGAAGGTATTCGGCTTCACCACTGAGTGGGACGGCGTCCAACCCCATGTGGAGATGACGTTGGGCAATATGCGCATCATACTCTTCCCACGCGAAGCTTTCGAGCAGATGGTCTCGCGGAAGTTCTTGTATCCCGAAGGCTTCAATGGCACTGTGGAACTGGCATTCGACGTGCCGACTTTCGCTGATGTGGACAAAGAATATCAGAATGCCATCGACCATGGGGCGGCATCCGTCCTTCCTCCCACCACGGAGCCATGGGGACAGTGCACCTGCTATGTGGCAGACCCTGACGGCAATCTGATAGAGATCGGTTCTTTTACGGAATAGGAAAGATTGCTTGCACACCGATGAAATGATGAAAACGGATACGTTCAACATAGGTCCCACACCCGCCCTTCTTATCGGAGAGAAGTGCGACAGGGTTTTCCTGTTTGTCCCCGGCCTGCATGGCCGGAAGGAAGAGGCATTGGACTTTGCCGAGGTCGCGGTTCTGAAAGGATATCAGGTGCTGGGCATCGACTTGCCTGTAGAGCGCGAGCCCTGGGAGGTGATGCCCCTGCTGAACGAGGTCCGTGACTATCTCTACCAAAACTGGGAATCTGTATCCATCCGCGCCAACAGCATCGGCTCATGGTTCTCGTTGCTGGCATTCCAAGGAAAGGAAATAGAACAAGCCCTGCTTGTCTCCCCTCTTCTCGACATGCAAAAATACATCGAGGAGCAGCCATCACGTGAGGAAGACTACTACAACTGGGTTGTCAAGAACCCTGTTGACCGTTGGGATGCGCCTACATACATCCTACGTGCTGATGTTGACCAGGTTGTCAGCGAGGCTGTCGGACATGACTTCATCAGTCAGCACAAATGCCAGACAACCACCATGCCTGACGGTGAGCATTGGTTCCACACGCCTGAGCAACTCGCCTTCATGAGGGCATGGGAAACAAGTGTACTCAATGGATATGAATATGTGACCTTGCGGGAAAAGCCAGATTATGACACACCCAAAGTATGTGATTTTTCGTATTAAGAAACTCTTTCGTGCGATGGAGCAGATTATGGACGGCTCCGTCGCATACGATGACCTGGACGGTTGTGGACCAACGGGATAATGTTAAATCAATGTTAAAAACCACATTTCTCTTGACTCGTCCCTTGGGGCATGCATTAATTTCGCAGTCGCTTAGCAATAACATCGTACGATAATGAGTTATAAAACGAAATTGAAAATCGGAGAGTTCTCACGGTTGATGCAGGTCACAATAAAGACCTTGCGTCACTATGAGCAGAAGGGACTGCTGAAGCCTGACGAGGTGGACGAGTGGACGGGTTACCGTTACTACAGCATCAACCAGATGCAGCGGTTGCAAACCATCCGCGACCTGCAACGACTCGGTTTCTTGCTGGATGAAATCAAGGATTTGTTCGAGGACAACTCGCATATCCCAAGCATCCGCCAACTGACAGTTAAGATCAAGGAAACGGAAGTACAACTGAAAAAACTGGTTGACCGCCGCAACCGACTGCTCAACTGGAGGAACGCTCGCAAAGAAATGAAGACAATGGAAAAATTCAGCATTCAGTCATTGCCCGAAATCATCGTGGCAAGTCATCGTGAAGTCATCCCTGATTTCGCAGCCATCGGTTCCATGTGCGTGGAGAAAATCGCCCCTGAGATGCATCGGCTCGGATGCAAGTGTCCACCTCCGGGATACTGCTTCACCATCGAACACAACAAGGAATACACCCCTACGGACATTGACATCGAGTATTGCGAACAGGTGGAGGAAATGGGTGAAGACAGCGCCATCATCCAGTTCAAGCGTCTGCCAGCCATACCGAAGGCTCTCTGCATGAAGCATGTCGGTCCATACGAACACTTCTACGAATCGTTTGTCGAAGCCTTCCGCTATATAGAAGAGCAAGGGTATAAAGTAGTCGGCCAACATCGTACATGTTATATAGACGGTGTCTGGAACCAGGAAGACCCAGAAAAGTGGCTATCTCTCATTCAGATACCAATAGAGTAGTGTTTCAACCTTACTGCCCCACTATGAATGGGGCAGTAAGGGTAGCTATTGATAGACTCATAAGATCATTTTCAATGAAAACAATAACAAGTGACCCCCGGACGATAGCCGCATGTGGCCTTTATTGCGGAGCATGCAGGAAGTTCCTGAATGGGAAATGCCCCGGGTGCAAGGAAAACGAGAATGCATCATGGTGCAAGATACGGAAGTGCTGCCTGGAGAAAGGTTTTCACACATGCGCCGAATGTGACAAGGATGTGAAGGAATGCAGGATTCACAACAACCTTGTCGGAAAGCTGTTTGCCTTCTTGTTCAACAGCGACAGGGCGGCCTGCATCCATTATATAAAGGAACATGGTGAGGACGTCTTTTCGAAGAAAATGGCTGACGATAGGCAAATGACAATGAAGAAAAGATGAACTGGACAATCATTATCATAGAGACCTTCGTAATGACCATCGCTTTCACGGCGATGGTTCTGATCCCATTGGTGAAGAATCCCGTGTGGTGGATCCATGACTACCCGAAGGATATCCAGGAGGAGTATTTCAAGACCCACGAGCGCGTGCCTTCCGAATTCTTCTCGAAGAGCGTGCTGCTCAAGAAAGGATGTGCGCTGCTCGTCGCCCTCATCTTGCTGCTTGTCCTGATGAAGCTGGCTGGAGCCTATGACTTCTGGTCGGCCTTGGCATTGAGCTACGGCATCTGGCTCTTCATCGACTGGTATGACTGCTTCTTCCTCGACTGGGTGCTGTTTGCCAACATGAAGTCTGTCAGGCTGCCAGGTACAGAGCACATGGACAAGGCTTATCACCAGAAACGGTATCATTTCATCCAGTCCCTCTGGGGGATGCTCATCGGTCTCATTCCCTGTCTCATTGGGTCTGGGATTTTCGCCTGCATCATAGGTTGACAAGAGTGGATGATACTTAATGAATGAAAAAGAAAGAACAGAACATTAAAGTGTTTTTCTGTCGCTGAACAGTACGATGGTGGTTGGGCAGGAACCAATGAACAAAAAAACAAAAATAGGAAAATGAATATCCTTATCATCAATGGCAGCCCCAGGAAAAAGGGACTGATAGCCCAGATGCTTGGCATCATGCGTGAAGAGGCGGAAAAATATGGCGACAAGGTTGAAACGGTGTACACCAACGACCTGAGCGTGAAACCCTGCACCGGCTGCATGGCCTGCAGGACGAGAGGCAGGTGCGTGCTCGCAGAGGATGATTCCCAACGGGTGCTTGGAATGATGCAGGATGCCGATGCCATTATCATGGGCGCACCCTGCTATTGGGGAAACATCCCTGGCCAGATGAAACTGATGTTTGACCGGCAGGTATACGGAATGATGCGCGACACGCCACGTTTTCCTGAACCGCTGATGAAGGGCAAGATGTGCATTCTCGTCAGTACCTGCACCACACCATGGCCGTTCAACATCTGGATGAACCAGTCGCGGGGAGCCATCCGTGCCATGAAGGAGATTGGCCGCTATGCGGGCTTCAAAATCGTAAAGACCATCGAGCGCGGCGGCACCGTGATACATCCCACACTGACTGATAAAGACAAGAAAAAATGCCGGAAGGCGATACAAAAGTTATATTGACTCAACTCCCGCAAGTTGAGTATATGCGGAACTTGAATTATGTTGATTTTACCATGGTACATATGAGAAAAAAGAGTAGAGAAATGGATGCGGCATTCGCATTGGAGGTCTTTGATAAGGCTCCCTATATCACGGTTAGTTTCACGAGACCGGACGGCAAGCCATACGGCGTACCCCTGTCTTTGGCACGTACAGATGAGAAGACCTTCTACTTCCACGGTGCATTGGAGGGCGAGAAAATGGATTGCATGGCCCATAGTCCTATCGTCGCATTGTCTGCCGTGACCAAATGCGCCCCAACCATAGGACCGAAAGATGGGAGTTTCACCCTCCAGTACCGCTCGGCCATGGCTATGGGCAAAGCAGAGATTGTAACGGACAGGACAGAGAAGATTGAAGGGATGAGGGCCATCTGCCAGCGTTTCCTTCCTCACCACATGGATGCTTTCGATGGTGCCATTGAGCGGAGCCTGGAACGGACAGCCGTGGTTAGGATAACCTTGACGGAACCACCGACCGGCAAACGCAAGCAATATGACAAACACGGTGATGAAATGACGAACGAAGGAGAGCAGAGCCAAGCTTGCTTGGGCTCTGCCGAGTGAGGAGGAATAAGACGACAGTCAAATGACGAACGAAGGAGAGCAGAGCCAAGCTTGCTTGGGCTCTGCCGAGTGAGGAGGAATAAGACGACAGTCAAATGACGAACGAACGAGAGCAGAGCCAAGCTTGCTTGGGCTCTGTCGAGTGAGGAGGAATAAGACGACAGTCAAATGACGAACGAACGAGAGCAGAGCCAAGCTTGCTTGGGCTCTGCCGAGTGAGGAGGAATAAGACGATAGTCAAATTTATATATTATGCCAAAGCCAACAAACAAAAAAGAGTTGATCGCCTCCATGCAGGATGGCTATGCGAAACTGAATGAGCAAATCAACAAGTTGAGTGCTGAAACTGCCGTTGCTCCATTCAACTTCCCTTCCGATCCCAAGAAGTGCGGCGTACGATGGATGTACGACCGCTGTCTGCGCGACCTCCTGGTCCATCTTTATGAATGGCAGGTGCTGATGCGCGTGTTCGTCCAGAACATCCGTGAAGGAAATCCGAGAGATTTCCTACCCGACGAATACCGCAAGAACTACCATGAGATGGACAAAATGATTGTGGAGAAGCACCAAGGCACAGGTCTTGAAGAAGCGGAATCACTGCTTGCAAAGACACATCAGGAGATGCTCAGCCTTGCCGACACTTTCTCAGACGAAGAACTATTTTCCAGAGGTGTGTACAAATGCACCTATACGACCACCATGGCAGCCTATTTCGAGAGCGTGACGACAAGCCCCTATTCACAGGCTGTCAAACTGCTGAAGACGCATCAGAAAAACCTCAATACTTAACAACATACCTATGAAACATCTCAAATTACTCCTACTGACCATATTTGCGGCCACCATTTTCACCGCATACGGTCAGCAACAGCCCACCAACAGCATCCCTTCCGACAAGAAGGAAATCATCGACCGCTTCCTTGCTGGAACGCTCGACCCATCGTACACCCCCGCTCTCTTCTTCGGCCATTTCGGCAACGGGAAGAAACTCGGCGAGGGAGCACTGAAAGCACACCTGAGCCTTTTCCTAAAAGGCGGTGCCGACATTCTCAAGGTTCAGACCGAGCAACCGATGCCACGTGTACAGGACCTGACCAAGGACACGCCATTGGTGCCCGAGGACTATTATCGCCCGACACTCGAACTCATCAAGGAAATACTCACATACGTGGGCAACGACGTGTATGTGATGCCCACCATCCTCAGCACCCACCAGGTGGCTCGGCAAGGATTCGGGGATGAACGCCTGACCATCTATGCCGTGGAGCGGCCTGAGGCCTACAAGCGCATGCTCGACTCGTACACCAAGGCCATCCTGTGGTACATACGCGAGTGCAAGGCTGCCGGCGTGGAAGCCTTCTTCACCGCCACCCAGGGAGGTGAGAAGAAGTTCTACGAGCTCAAAGTAGCCGGAGGCTTCTTCGAGACATACATCCGCCCCTACGACCTCCAGGTGATGGGCGAGGCCAACAAAGACACCAAACTGACCATCCTCCACATCTGCGACTGGGAGGGTGCGATGGATGACCTGACTCGCTATCTCGACTATCCTGGTAAAATCGTCAACGTGCCACTGACCATCGACGGCAAGCCCCTTTCCCTGAACGATACCTACAAGCTGTTCGGGCGGCCTGTGCTTGGCGGATTCAACCGCAAGACGGAAATCGGCAAGGCTTCACCGGAGAAAATCGTCGAGATGACACGACAGATTATTGCAAATGGTCCTCGTGGACATCTCATGATTGGAGCCGACTGCTCCGTCCCCTCCCCTCTTGACATCACCGCCAACATCCATGCTGCCGTCAGTACGGCCCACGGACGGTAAATGATAGCTGCAACAAGCATGCACAATTAACAATCAAGCTAAAAATCACCATAAACATCAAGCATAAAAATGAAACACTACATGACCTTTTCAGCCCTCGTGCTGACAGGCGCAATGCTCATGGCTGCCTGTGGAAATAAAGAGCAAAAGAATGAGAGCAACGAGAACCCCACCTCGGAAAAGGTGGAAGTGAAGGCGGTGGAAGGACGCAAGAACTTCAGCGACAAAGCCGTAATCACACCGCTGCCCGCCATCATGATCGCCACATGGGACGCAAACAAGAATCCCGACGTGATGATGGCCGCCTGGGGTGGCCAGTGCGGGCCCAAGCACATCACCTTCGAACTCTCTGCCCACAAGACCACGGAGAACATCCGTCTGAAAAAGGCGTTCACCATCAGCTTCGCCACCAAGGACGACATCATGCAGAGCGACTACTTCGGCATCGTGTCCGGCAACGACGTGCCCGACAAGGTGGCCAAGGCCGGCTTCACCATCACTCCGAGTCCGAACGTCGACGCTCCGATCATCAATGAATACAAGATGGCGTTGGAATGCAAGGTGGTGACCTTCGAAGAGGATGGCAACGGCGGTGCCCGTATAGTGGGCGAGATTGTCAATATGAGTGCCGATGAGAGCATCCTCGACGAGGAGGGCAACATCGACCTCGGCAAGCTGCAGCCTGTCATCTTCGACTCTTCCAAGAACACCTACCGTGTAGTGGGCGAAAAGGTCGGAGATGCCTGGGGGTCGGGCAAGGCCATCCAAGAGCGCGAAGTGAAATAAATGGGGAATGAAGCGCAAAAGAAGTAGTATCCACAGAAAGCAGAAAGTTATGAAAAAAATACAGATACTACTAATGGCTCTCCTGCCTTGTTTATGCCATGCCCAATTTGAGGATGCCAAGTGGATTGGCAGCGAACAATCAGTTTTGTATGCCGACTACCTTCCGCAGTTCAGAATCAACTGGACCGTGCAATTGGACAAGACATCGAAATCGGACAGGCTGGGGCTTCTTTTCGGAGGCAACGACCCCCGTCTGATGAATCGCAATATGAACATACTGGGCGTGGAGAACGGTGCAAACGAGTCGTATGTCAAGTTGGAACTTGACGCGGCATCCGCCCACCTGAATGTTTGGCGAATAGGCTATACGACCCGGGGAAAGGAACTGCTGAAATCGTTCGAACTGGGAAATCTCGACACCTACGCACCACACACTGTCGAAGCACATTGCTGTCTGGGCAGTGTCGACATCCTGCTCGATGGGCGGAATTTGGGCGATGTGGTGCTCAATCCGATGGGCAAAGGCGGTGATTACATCGCCTTCCCACAGTTGGCACATATCGGTTACGAGATGGAAGCAGGTCAACGGGCGGTTATCCACAAGGTGGAAGTGCGCAACTACCGCTCGCCATACGGCATTCTCTACGAAGACAAGAACTTGCGGAAGATTGGCAACAGGAAAAAGCCTATTGTGTATCTTATCAATCCCAGCCACGGAGCCATGCCGGAACTGCGGTGCCAATTTGCACTGAAACAGAAAACTGTGAAAGAGGCCACGCTCATTGCTACGGCACGAGGCATCTATTGTGCAACATTGAATGGGCATCAGGTGGGCAGCGAATACTATGCACCAGGCTTATCGCAGTACAACAAGACCCATTATTACCAGCAGTATGATGTAACGACGATACTGCAGACAGACAACTGTTTGGGAGTCAGATTGGGTGAAGGCTGGTGGGCAGGTAGCTTGACCTTCACTGGCGGCAACTGGAACTACTTTGGCGACCAACTAGCATTCATGGCGAGACTCTTGGTGAGATATGAGGATGGCGACTCCACCGTCATCACCACCCAACCCGACAATTGGGAGGTATGCGACCATTCCAAGGTTGTTTACGCCAGCATGTTCCAAGGGGAGGTCTACGACAACACAGCGGCATCCAACGGGTGGAAGAAGGCCT
>Ga0247610_10004329_pt1 | contig 15232 bp, 12 predicted proteins | sample 174DNAGHGhighgp2_FD_193483 | JGI IMG/M metagenome (GOLD analysis project Ga0247610, IMG submission 193483) | Sheep rumen microbial communities from Palmerston North, Manawatu-Wanganui, New Zealand - 1742 DNA GHGhigh gp2 | ecosystem: Host-associated > Mammals > Digestive system > Stomach > Rumen... | reverse complement strand
AAGACGATGTACGAAGGCCGCAAGCTTGTGTACGGTATGAACTGCTCGGAGCAGGATCCGTATCTGGACATGATGACTACGAAGAAACTGTATGGAAAGACCGGTGGAAGGATGTACTATCACCTGGATCAATCCTTCTCACCAGAGGAAAAGATTACTCCAGAACAGGCTCACAAGATCGCAATTGAGTTCGCCGAAGAGCAGTTCAAAGGGTATGAAGTTCTCATAGCAACCCATGTGGATGCCCACCACATCCACTCCCATTTTGTGGTGAACAGTGTCAGTTTTGAGAACGGATTGAAGTACCATTCGTCAAAAGACAACATCCGGAAGCTACGAGAAGCATCCGATGTGATCTGCTTAAAGTATGGTTTTTCTGTCGTGAAATCGAGAGAACAAAAGAAAACAACGGGAATCGGAACTCGAGAGTACCGTATAGCTTGTAAGTCATCAAGCTGGAAGATGAATCTTATTGTTGCGATCGAAGCCGGAATGCGGAAAGCAAAAACAAAAGATGGGTTTATGGAGTTTATGAAGAAGCGCGGATATGAAGTGAACTGGACAGACACAAGAAAATATATCACCTACACCACCCCGAATGGGTACCGGTGCAGGGACATAAGACTACATGAAGATAAATTTCTGAAGGAGGTAATGGAAAATGAATTCAGAATCAGACAAAAGATTTCAAGAGGCGAAGCGTATAGCGGAGCAGAACTTCGCAGCAGCGGAAAAACCGACACCTTGCGTTACGATCACGGAAGCAAACTGGAAAGCGATGATTCTTACGATGAAGGCACAGGCCGAAATGATAGAGCAGATGAGACTGACCGTGAAGGATATCCCTTCGAAAGAGGAAATGGTTTCGTTTATAAACCAGGCGAAAGATATTCACCTGAGCTACGAACAACTGTGGAAGGACGAACTTCGAGATCGGGAAAAAACATGGAAGGAAGAGCTAGAATCCCAAACGAAGAACTGGCAGGAGGATATGACGAAACAGGTTGGGAATCTGAACGGGCAATATGCTTCAGCGCTGGAGAAGACGAGGACGGAATTGCAGAAACAGATGCAGGAGAATACGGAGAAGTTGTATCACCGGATACTGACTCCGTGTCTGCTTACGACATTGCTTGCAGCAGTGCTTACCTTGCTGCGGATATTGTGAGCATATTTGGTTCGAGTCCTAAGGAAGGTGAAACACCGCATACTCGTCCGGTAAGAGAACGGAAGAACAGACAGAAGGATGACCGGGAAGGTCCTGTTATGAGTATGTGAAAAGGGTAAAACTGATAGAAGTCGGTGTCACTGGACGCCGACTTCTTATAATATTTTAAACATTATTAGTTCTTCTCTTGACAAGATATATTAGGTGCTTTTTCATAGAAATAGAAAGATACAAGCAGTGAAGAGGTAGATATGTTTCGGGTTGCGCTTTGTGATGACAGAATTGACTTCCTTAAGCAGGAATATGAGATGACCAAAAACTATTTGACGTCAATCGGAGAACTTTTTGAGATTTCAAAGTTTACTTCTGGAAGAATGCTTATTAATGAAGGCAAAATAGAGTCATATGATCTTATTCTTCTTGACTATGATATGGCAGGAATGAATGGTTTTGAAACAGCAAAGAGAATTCGTGAAATCTCAGAAACTCCGTGTATTGCATTTGTTACGGTGTTCTACGAATTTTCACGAGCTGCATACCGATTTGATGCTATCAGATATCTTGTAAAAAATGAGCCGACTTTTGAAGAAGAACTCCAGGACTGCATCAATAGGGCTATACATATACTGAAATCCAGAAAGGATAATCGTAGACAGTTTAATTTTCTGGATCGCTCTTTGGTAATAAATCCAGAGAAAATAGTATATGTTCAGGTTCGAAACCATTATTTGGATTTTTTCATTATTGAAGGCTCATCAATCAAAAAGTATAGTATGAGAGAAACAATGAGCAGTATCCAAGAACAATTATCAGATACACATATGTTTTCTTTGGTTCGAGCAGGACAACTGATTAATCTGAAGTATATTACTAATCTAAATCAGAGAGGATTTATAAGCCTTCTTGAGAATGAAGATCAAAAGAAGTTCAGGTTGTCTGATTCGAAGAAAAAACAATTCATGTCGGATTATATGCGATATAGAGGAGGGGTATGATGCTGTTTCTGTTTGATTGTGTGAATACAGTTATTTTTGTTGTTCTTGCAAAGATTTTCCTGGATCTGTTTCTACATCCGAGACTAATCAGCAACAAATATAAGGCTCTGATTCTGATTGCGTGGATGATTGCAGAAATCCTAGTTGTGAATCTGCTTCAAGATGTATTCATTTTGAAGGCTGTCACTACAATTTGCTGTACAGCATTGGCATCCTTCTGTTTATTCTCTGATGGAAGAGTTAAGAAGATTGTTCTTTCCGTTATTCATTATGGATTGGTTGCTGCTGTAGAGATACCAGTATATTTGATCGCTATTCAATTGACATCTTATGTTCAGATAAAGGACGTAAAAGATACCCTTATCAATGTGTTTGGTGGAGTAATTAGCGCCATAGCGCTCATCATAGTGTTTTTGATAATAAGACTCTTTCTGAAAAAAGAAGAGCCATCGATGCTTTCGGGAGTAGAATTAGCAAAGTACCTCGCATTCCCGATTGCTTCTATAAGTATGATAGCTGCTTTTGCGTACTTCGGTCGTAACCGCGAAGTGTCTACCCAGGAAATACATTTTTTGACTTTTATTGCCATAGTATTCCTTTTATCGAATGTGTATATGTATTGGCTTTTGAAGACAGATGTTACAAACAAGATTTTGAGGGAAAAGAGTACTATGACAGAGGCTCATGCAAGGGAGCTTTCCGCATTATATGAACAAATAAGGGAAGAGCATAAGACAATAGCCGGAATCGAGCATGAATATAAGAATCACATGACAGTGATTTCTTCGCTTGCTGCTTCGAAGAAGGTGGACGAATTAAATGATTATCTCCAGAACATGAAAGAATCTGTTTCGACCGTTGATGTTATCGATACAGGGAATGCAGTCTGCTCTGCCCTGTTCAATGCGAAATATGCTGAGTCGATCCGAAAAGGAATCCAAGTAAGATTTAATATAAGCAATCTTGAAGGAGTAAAAATCAGGGATGAGGAATTAGTGGTTATTCTTTCCAATCTCTTTAATAACGCTATAGCGGCCTGCGAAAAGAGCATTGGAAAGAAAGTGATTGAATTGAAAATCGATAATAGCCAACAGACATTGTTTATTTCTTTTGCTAATACGTATAATGATGATGCTGCCGAGCCGAAGTCTTCACTAATGAATGGCCATGGCCTAAAGAATATTCAGCGAATCGTAGATTTGCATGGAGGTCAGATGGATATAATCAAAGATGACCGCTTTACAGTAAGACTAATCATTCCATAAAAACCTCATCAATAAGATTTATGCCAGAAAAAGGCAGTTCTATGCCAGACCCATTGAAGTGACCTCTTCCGTCTGCTATTTCTAAGATAGCAGCATGGTGGAGGCATAAGATGATCGAGAATACATGCAACAAGATAGTCGGCAGAATGATTACTAATGGTATCATTAGTGCCGATGAATGCGCTCTTTATTCTTACCATATCCAAGTTATGTTGGAAGCCATCGTAGGTCATGTGATTATCCTGACATCCGCTATTATACTCGGGTATTTTGTGGAGGTGCTCTTATTCCTCTTTTCTTTTGGAGTATTGAGAGGCTCTACTAGTGGATATCACTGTAAGACAAGTGTTGGCTGCGTCCTTTTGAGTTCCCTTTCATGTGCGATTGTTGTTGGGTTACAAAACTTTGCCCTGAGTCACATTTTATATTATCAGGGGGGACTGATAATATCAATGATTATTATAATCCTCGTTGGCGCAATCAATCACCCGGATATGGAATGGTCAGACGACGAACTGAAATCAGCTCAGAGGTCTGCTCGAATTAAAGTTGTATTTTTGTTAATCCTTCTTTCTGTATTGAATTATTTGGGAATAGAAAAGATATATCTGTATTATCTCGGAATGGGTGTAGTGCAGTGCTCAATATCACTAGTGATAGTGAAATTCAAAAGGAAAGGAGGAAGTGATGATGAAGAAGAATCTTGAAAAGACTCTGCTTTCGGTTGTCAAAGGCGTAGTAGAGAACAAGGAAAAGAAGTATGAAGAATATTATCGTTCACCGGTCATTTTCCATCAACCGAAAAGACCGAAGAAGTGAGTTGGTAACTATCACAAGTGGGTGTTATCGATGAAGAGTAATCTGCTTCCCGCTGGCTGAGTTATATGGCACTTGATTCCGGATAGAGTTCCATATATCTCCCTTTGGGAAGATGATTAAAAGGCCTTTAATTTCTTATACATCAATAGGAGGGCAAGCATGAAATATTTCACAAAACTTTTATCACTTATGGCGACTATCTGCATAATAGCAAGTGCATCTTTAAAGGTTAACGCATCTGCTTATGACACTAAGTACAATGAGTTATGGATAAATGCTGGTGGCTCAACGTTTACTACGACAACCAGTACTACAAATACAACTCGAACAACGTGCTATATGAGGTTATACTATTTTAAGTTTACCTATTATCCAGAGAATGCTATGCCAGGTGGACGTTACATCTATTCAAGACTATATACTGTTCCGAATGATTCATCCAGTTCGCAACCAGCTAGTTCGTTGGCTTCTTTTTCAAAAACCACTTCTGCTGGACAATACAACTATTCTTATAATTCGGGATGTGGAGGATCTGGTCAGAGTTATAAACTAAAGACAAATAGTAGTTATACTCTTTCTGGAGCATGGGCTACGTTCTACTGGAGCGCTAATCCGTATATTTGATGCCAATGCATTGATCTTGAGAGTTATACTAATTCAGAAACTAGGAGACTGTTATCGTGATTCAAAAGTCTAATAAACTTTGGTTGCTCGCATGTATGTTGGTAGTATTAGTTACCTCTTGTGCAGATTCGTCTGCGCAAGAGGTAAGTCGTTCAAATAGAAATTATGATATATCATCCTATTCTGTTGAGTCATCTGATGAAAGCGTGGGAAATACTAATACTTCCAGACCTGAGAATAATGAAGTTCCTGTATTTGAATGGGGAGGAGGTCCAGAGAAAAGACCGGAAAAGTTCGATTTTGATTTGTCGTTCGGTGAAAACGTAAAAGTAGTAAACTATGATAAAAAAGTTGTAAATGCTTATCGAGCAAGATATGGCACACTTCTTGATTCCTGGGGTGATTATTGGTTTAAATACGGATTTGGAGAAATCAAAAAGTGGTGCACCGGATGGCCACTTTCCATTTTTTCTGAGGATAACCCCAAGGATTCCGCATACTATTTGCCTGATTATGATGTTTCGTATAGAAATATACAGAACGTTTCCATCGTTACTCTTAACGAGATTGATGGGTTTGAAGAAATCTCGACGAAACTTGATATAGATTCTGAAAGTAAAATCCTTTGTTGGTCATATGATATCAAGAATTTTCCTCATCAAATTGCTGATCATGCGTTTTTTGAAGCTCCGATAGATATACAGACGATTAGTTATGCACGTATTAGTGCTCAGTATATTGATGGGTTGCCTGTTACTGGAGGAGCAGCTAATTTCGGTTGTTGCACATACGAATGGAATAGTGTAATTGAACCATCACGACTAGCAGACAGAGGGATTGAAGATAGTGAGCGAATCAATCCGAGTTATTCACATATTCTCAGTTTACAAAGAGCGAAATATGAGGTAACCGAAACAATTCTATCAGACCTTCCTATTGTTGATCCATTGACATGTTTAGATGAGATAAAGCAAGCGCTTCTATACAATCCATGTGCTGTTATAGGGAATGACAACATCTTAGATATTTGGGAGAAAGAGATAGAAGTATATTGCTTGGAATTAGCGTACGTAGCATTAGATTCTCATCCCATGATTTATGATGAATCTGAGGAGAGTCGGTTATCACACGAGTTGTATATTGTTCCGGTTTGGGAGGTATATTATACGATTTCAGACAAAACAAAGACATATGTGTGTAGCGGGAGTTTAATGCTTAACGCTGCAACTGGAAAACCTTTGTTTTCTGAAAACTACGGGCATGATGCGAATCCAACGTTATTCCCTGAGCTTTCTCTTCCAGGATGAAGATATAGAAACTTAAGTGAAAAACTCAATGCCGCAGAAGGTTTTTCTTCATACAAATTGGCTAGAAGATAATACGATAAGCCATAATCTTTGTTTTGCGGATAGCAGATAAGGATGATTGCATATGAATAAAATAGTCCACAAAATAGTAGCGAGTCTTTTGTTGATTGTGTTATTGATCAACAGTGTCGGGTGCAAGAAAACTGATAAAGAAACCCAGTCTGATTCTGGAGCATATTCATTTGCTTCTTTCGATATTCCGAGTAAAGAGGGATATGAATCTGTTCTTGGTAGCGTTCTTGAAGATGGCGAGAACGCTTGTATTTCCATAGTATATACTCAGTTTAATGTTGAAGGAATGGTAACGAATCAGTTTACTGACATTGTTACAGTCGATGGACAAGGGAATCCCCGTTATACACTCGAACTTATGGGAGATCAAGTTCCTTGTGCTGTTCTCGAGAATGAATACGTTTTTCTCGGTTATGATAAGAATGACATAGAGAATAGTGGAGGAAATCTCGCAGATTTGCAAAGGACGGCTGTCTTTATTGATAAGAAGAAGGGAGATGTGGTACGGACAATCGAGACGGATTTTCAGCCTTGGTACGTTTCACCATTGTCTGACGGGTTTGTTATTGTGGGTTCTTCAACGATTGCACGGTATTCACGTGAAGGATCGTTGATAAAGAAGTTGGATACAGGATTTCCGTGTTACATAGATGGAGAAGGTTTTTTTGAGGATAGTGGCAAATTCTATGTGGTTGAGGAAAAAGACTTAGGGGATCTTATCTATCATGAAGTTAACTTTGAAACCGGGAATTGTCCGGCACTCGCTGCCAGCAAAGATATTGGTGTTGTTGGAATGAATGTTGAGGGCCAGTATTTCTTCAATCCTGACGGAGAATATAAGGTAGATCTCATCAATATGAAAGTTGATTGCATTGCAGAATGGAATTGTATAGATATTCGTCCTCCCAAAAAGAATCTAGATATTCCAAGTAAACAATACCGAATGGATGACGAGAGATTCGCAATAAGTTATGTATATAGAGATCACACAGCGGAAGTTCTACTATTCTATTACGATTCAAGCATTGACCGATCAAATGTTGAGACAATCAAAATCGGAGGATATGGAGTATATGATGATTCTGTTCTACAATGGGCGGTGTACTCATTTAATACGGCAAACAAGGATTATCGAGTAGTTCTAGAAGATTATGGTCAAAGATTTGACGCATATATGCCGGAAGAAAGACGAAAAGCAACTCTGGCACTTACACAGTACTTCAACGAGGGAAATACACCAGATATATTTTACGGAACTAGATTTGACTACGCTTATATGGGACGAAATGGCATGGTTATCGATATGTCTGGCTATATGAAGGAATCAAGCAGCTCTATTCCTGAGATGACCGATGCAGGAAGTAGATTGATATTTGACGGAAGTGGTGCCTGCTATCAACTCTTCTCTGGGTATGTGCTATACGGTTGCAAAGTTCAGGAATATGTTCTTGGCGAGGTTCCGGATACATCAGTATTCAGTTTGTATCAGTATGCACAGAATAAGGAAACTACATATTCATTTACAGGTGCATCAGATATAGTTGATACAGCTATTCGTTATAATTTTGCAGATCTATGGGGAGCCTATGATGAACAAAAAAAGATTACTCATGAAGATTTGTTGAATCTAGTCAACATCGCGCTTTCTCTTCCAGTTTCACAAAGTGGTGGGTATGCGAGCGAAGAAGATGTTGTTAACGGCCGAGTATTGATGGCTACTGCTATGGAGTTTTGTGAGATCAATAACGCAAATAATACTAATGTAACCTTTGAGTATATCGGGTACCCATCAATTCACGGATCTGTACATCTTGCAGTTCCTCAATGTTGTCTTGCCATTTCAACCACTGCGAAGAATAAAGACAAGTGCTGGGAGATGTTATCCATGTTGCTTTCTGATGAAGCACAAAAGCAAACCATGATTTCGGGGTATATTCCTGTGACACAAAAAGCAGTAGAAAGTTTTTGTGATTTATCAATGCATCCGGAAAGGATCACCGACGAAGTGCTCAAGAGTTACATAGGACAACGAAAAGCAGTAGATCAAGAGGTGATAAATCAATTTTTAAAAACAATAAACAAAGCGGATACATTAGCTACTTATGATTGGGGATTATTCGACATTATTTATGATGAGATCAACAGTCATTATTCTCAGAATCGTTCATCCGAGCAGATTGCAGATACACTTGAAAAACGCTTGACATTATACATGCAAGAGAATTATCAGTAAGGGTTTGCGAACTAAGATTAATGAATGTTTCGATGTGAAAAATGAATTGTATTATGAAAATGCTTATATGCTTCTTCGTGATTTCTTTAGAGAGTCCAATTCAAAAAGAATCTGTGCCAAATAAACACGGATCTATGCCAGATGGATTGAATCAAGCATTTATCTTTGCTATTTCTAAGTAGTATACAGATATTAAAAGAACAATATCCTGTATGAACTAGTTCAAAAGAGTTTTAAAAAGTTGTTAGGAGGTAAGATATGAAAGCAATGAAGAGAGTGGCAACTATGATAATTGTTATAGGCTTGTGCTTGTCTAGTGTTTCAATTTGTAAAAACAATGCAATGACTGAAACAGAAGATCGAACAGAAATTCAGGATCTTAGAACGGAAAATAGTAAAACCTATCAACTTAGCGATGGTTCCCGAGAGTGTGTAGTTTATGCAGAAGATATTCATTATGTTGATAGTAACGGGAAACTGAAAGATATTGACAATTCTATAAATGAGGACAAGGATAATAAGAAATACAAATACACAAATACGGCTAATAGTTGGAATGTTAGCTTTGCGGATCATCTGACTGAAGAAAATGCTGTGCTGATACAAAAGGATGATTTTTCTCTATCTTTCAGTATTGTTGATGGACACAGACAGTCTTCTGTTCAACGGTCTCAGGTCCTTTCCGGTATGAAATCAGAGTACTACAAGGAAATCAGTGAAGATGAACGAGCAGTAGTTTATCAAGACATTTTTGATAAGGTTGATATTGTTTACTCAGTGAGGACTGGTTCAGTTAAGGAAGATATCATTCTGAAAGAACAAGTTGAAAATAGCACATTCAAATTTGCCATAAATACGAAAAATCTTTTGGTTTCTCAAGAGAACAATGAGATTCTTTTCCGCGACTCTTTGGGAAATGAGATATTCAGTATCGGAAAACTGTATATGGTAGATGCTAATGGTAAGTATTCTGAAGAAGTATCAACTGAGTTGTTAAATGAGAATGGTGTTGACATAGTTAGGATTACTGCATCTGAAGAGTATTTGTATGCAGCTGATACGTGTTATCCAGTTGTCATTGATCCTTCTACAACTGTAACTGGTTCGACAACAAAGGACACTTGTGTAGATGAGCAGTATCCGTCATCCAATTACTATACAAGCCAAAATCTGTGGACTGGCGGAAAAACAGGAACTAATACGATGAGAACATACATACAGTTCAATATCCCATCGAGCATTTCGAGTTGTATTACTAGAGCTACATTAAGAATTAAAAAGAATGCGTATGCTACTCCCGGAATTAAAGCGTACAGGGTTACATCAAGTTGGACGTCTAGCTCTGTGACTTGGAATAATAAACCTGGATATACTACTAGTGGCGCCTCTGGAACATGCTCGAATAGTTCTGGAGATTGGTACCAGATGGATGTCACTGGAATGGTATATAACTGGAAACACGGAACGGATAATTATGGTTTTCTTTTGAAGGAACCATCTGAAAGTAATTCGGATCAGAAGACTAGATGGTATTCTTCAGATGCTCCATCTCCCAATAAGCCGGAATTAGTCATCCGATATGTAAACTTATATGGTTCTCGAGCTTACGAATCTAATTCGAATGGAATTAATTGTATGGCGTATGCTCTGGACTATCCATCAAATATTGGTGCTTCACAATTGGGGATGGATATTTCGGATACAAATGGTATGCAGTTATATGGTATTTACCTCTATGTCAAGACTAAGGCAGAAACATGGATGAATAATTATCTGACATCTTCGAAGTGGCATTCCTTAAGTTCTTATGATGCAGATATTAGTTCTGGATGGTATCGGGCTGTTTTTAGAGTAGGGTTTTATGATATGAACAATAACGGTGTGCGAGACAGTTTCGAACCCTGGGATATGCATTGGCAGTATCAAACAAATGGTGGTTATGGTCTGTGGGCAGAAAAACATGGAACAGGAATGGCTTCTAATATTGCAAGTGATTCAAACGGATATGATCCAGGTTCGAGAATATGGCCCTGTTATCAATATCCATTTAATTACACTAGCACACCAGGTTATTACACTATCAAGGGTTCATAAATGGAAATAGTTCAGAAACATTTAGAATACAGGAGGGAAGCAAATGAAAAGAAAGACATATATTTTGCTAATTGTTGTGGCCTTAGTAATGTTATCTGGGTTTGCAACTGTTGTCGCAACACGAGGAGTTCAATCCAGAAAAAAACTGGATCCTGAAGCAGTAGCATCTTTTGACAAGTACACAATTGATTCTGCAATCAAAAGCATAAGAAAAGATAATAATGACGATTTAACCACACAAATTCCCATATATAATGAGGAGGAAATCCTCTTTTTGGGAGAAGAACTCGGTTTTGCACAGGATCATTATTTCATGGCGAGGATGAACCTTAGTTTTAATGATACACCGTCAATTATGTATCAGTTTCCAACAGAAGCTGTACGCTCACGCGATGAAGATAACTATTACATAATGTACCAAACAGACACGGGATACAGAATGTATTTATTCTTCAATGAATCACTTAATCAAGCAAAAACACCCGTCGGATATCCAGTGGTTATTGGAGAGGTGCACTCATACGATGAGTTTTCTTCACTTCGTATTGGAGACTCAATTGATGATGTAGTAGAGATTGACAGTGTTGCTTCTTTGTATAAAACACTTCTTCTTGACTATTGTCATTTCAATTGTTATAGAGCACAGGAGGAGATAAAGATTGGATGGAAATCAGCCTCGATTCACTACCTTAGCGATGGCATTTTGAAGATAGAATATACTATGAAGGAAGAGGGAAAGTTAGAGATAGCAAATATGGAATACTATTCGGAATATCAAATGAAAGATGCAGGGGGAAGGATAATCGACTATCACATACTTGATATAGATATTCCTTCGTGAAAATGGACATACTATATATTGTAATGAAAAGTATGAGAAAGTGTATATAATAGCGTAACCAGTCAAAAACAGCATAGGGTGTTTGAAAGCTTTATGCTGTTTTTATATTTTAATGCTTTAAAGCGCAAACTTTTGCGCTTTAAAGTTGAAGTTAAAGCGCAAAAGTGCTACAATGACGAAAAAGAGCAAGAGGTTTCGTCATGAGAGATATTGATACAATAGCAAAAGATAATGAAAACCAGGTCATTGAGTGGAAAGAATCATGGCAGGACAAATATCTGGAATGGATCTGTGGCTATGCGAATGCCCAGGGCGGAACGCTTTACATTGGGATAAATGACGATGGCGATGTAGTAGGTTTGGATGCTAAAACAGTGAAGAAACTGTTGGAAGACATCCCTAATAAGATTACAGCAGCTTTTGGAATAACATGCGATGTTAACCAAGAAACGAAAAATAAGAAAAAGTATATTCAGATCGTAGTGAAGAAGGCAAGAATGCCGATAAATCTTCATGGTCGGTATTATTATCGGACTGGAAGCGTTAAAAAGGAAATAACAGGATTTGAGTTGACCGAATATATTATAAAAGCCACGGGATCGTCTTTTGATGCCATGATTTCCGATATTGAACGCAAAAGACTTACTTTTGACGCTTTTGAGAAAAAGTATGTTAAGGCTACGCAAAAAGAGCTGGACTTGGATAATGACCTTGTGAGTTTTAAGCTTATGCTCGAAGATGGCCAAATGACAAACGCGGGAGTGCTTTTTGCGGATCAATGGAGTATTCATCATTCAAGAGTGTTCTGTACAAGGTGGAATGGCTTAGAGAAAGCGGGTTCGATTCAGGATGCGCTTGATGATTCCGAGTTTACAGGAAGTCTGGTTGATCTTTTTGACAAATCGATGGCTTTTATCAAAGGAAATACCCGAAGAGGCTGGAGAAAAGAGAAAGACCAGCGGATCGAATTGCCGGATTATCCGGAAAGAGCTTTGGAAGAAGGATTGGTCAATGCGCTGATACACAGAAGTTACCTTCAGACTGGTGTGCATAGCCAGGTAGATATATATGATGACCGTCTGGTAATAACAAATCCCGGGGGAATGTATGATGGATCAGAAGTGCAAAACCTTGATCTGCGGCACGTGCCATCGAAGCTGAGGAATCCGATACTGGCTGATATGTTCGGTCGTCTTCGATTAATGGAGCGACGAGGCAGCGGTTTTAAGAAGATATTGGATGCTTATGAGCAACAGGAGCGATATACGGAAGAACTCCGACCAGAGTTCTATACAGACGGTTACAACTTCTTCCTGACATTGTGGAATTTGAACTATGCATATTTTAAAGCGCAAAATAAAGCGCAAAATAAAGCGCAAAATGATGCCGGAACACTGTCAGATCGTGAATACCTATTGCTATTACTGCGCGAAAACCCATCCGTAACACAAGCGGAACTGGCCTCTGTAATGAACATTTCTCGCAGATCCATACAGCTGTTGATGAAAGAACTGACCGAAGAGGGTCTCATAGAGAGAATCGGATCCAAAAAGGTTGGGTCGTGGATAGTGAAGAAATAAAAAACCACAAATGGTTTTGGTATGAACTGACGTCAAGCTTGATTAAGAATACGGAGAAAGGAAAGAATAAAAATGGAAGCAGCCAAAATTAGCAAAATAGAATCAATGATCCGTCATTCATATATGGGTGTCGTTTGGACTCATAAAATACAGGAAAAGCAGGCAGATATTTATATTAGACAGAAGAATATATTCGAAATAATCCGTATCATTTCATCGTCTCTCACTGCAGCGGGTTTGGTATCTATCATATTTGCTTCAGATGAACTGTGGATTAAGTTGCTTACTGCTCTATTGTCATTCACAACACTTACCATGGAAGCGTTAACCAAGAGTTTTGATTATGATAAATTGGTTTTGTCGCACAAAAATACAGCGATAGAGCTTTTAGAACTGCGAGATAAATACCAATGGTTGATTTATCATGCTCAAGAATCAGATAATATCATGAACATTGAAGCAGAATATCAAAAGGCAGAAAAGAAGAAGCACGAAATATATAAAGAGGCGCCACGAACGACCGATAAAGCTGTAAAACTGGCAGAAAAGGCTCTGCATGTTAATAAAGATAATGATTTTTCCGAGGATGATATTAACTCATCTTTACCTCAGTGTTTGAAAAGGTAATTTCAATGACGATAGCAGATAGGTTTCAAAGCTTTATAAAGGAAATACAGTTTGATGTTGGTGAAGTATTGACTACATGTAAAGAAATAACAAAAAAGCTCAATGTTCACTACTATGATCTTTCTGGGGACGATAGATCACATTTTTATTTTGTTGGATCTATAGGAAGACAAACCGCGGTGAAGAATACTAGTGATGTGGATATTATATTTGATTTGCCTACAGAAATATATCAAAGGTTTGATGCGTATGAATCAAATGGACAATCTGCATTGCTTCAAGAAGTGAAGGATGTACTACAAGAACGATACACCAAAACAAAGATTAGCGGAGATGGTCAAGTTGTTGTAATAGAATTCGAAAAATATACAGTTGAACTTGTTCCGGCCTTCCTGCGCAAAGATAATACATTTATTTATCCTGATACACATGATGGTGGAAGTTGGAAAAAAACAGATCCGTTTTCTGAACAGAAAGCGACTCAAGAGTATAATGAGTTATCGAAGGGCGTGTTTGGAGATGTTTGTAGAATGGTTCGTGAGTGGAAGAATACAAACGGTGTTGTTTTAGGAGGACTACTTATCGACACACTTTGCTATAAGTTGTTTTCGGCAAACGATGTTTATTCTCAAAGTGGTTTTGAGGACTATTATTCTATTATGATAGATGTCTTTGAATTCTTAAAAAACCTCTCTAAAGAGCAGTCCTTTTGGTTTGCTTTGGGAAGCAATCAGAAGGTTTATTCTAAAGATAATTCTTTCATTTTAAAAGCGAGAGAAGCGTATGATAAAATGACCGTTGCTGTTGGAGAAAATGAGAAACAAGATGCTTTGGTTGAATTATTCGGATATAGATTTCCACAAGAAGAAACAAGATACTCTCTTGGAAATGATACAGAAGAATATATTGAGGAATTATTCCCTGTAGATATTAAGTATAATCTTGTTATTGATTGTACTGTTTCACAAAATGGATTTAGAACATTTAATCTTCGACATATGCTACGTCAAGGGATAATTCTTCGACATAATAAGCAGTTACAATTCTCAATAGAAAAGTGTAGCGCGCCTGAACCATACGACATTTATTGGAAGGTCAGAAATGTTGGGCCTTTAGCGTTTCAGAAGAATCTAATTAGAGGACAAGTAATCAAAACGAATTGTAAGACACATCGAGAGAATACCTGTTTCCAAGGACCACATTTTGTAGAATGCTTCATTGTAAAGAATCACGTATGTGTAGCTAAAGATAGAATAGATGTTCCAATAGGGAGTTGTTGATTGATAGAAGTGTGATAAGAGTTATTTGTTAGTGATGATTACAACAATATGCTTTCAAAAGCTTTTTGACCACAATTTTGACCACAATTATGGTCAACAATAGTGGAATAGTTGGACTGACTGATGCCAAAAGAGGCGGTTTAACATACCAAAAGGGCCTGTTTTTGTTGTAATTGGCGAGAAATGATGGAATCATCGTAATTCGAATCCCACCGGCTCCGCCATGATAATCATACAATTAGGATATGTATGACTGAAAGGACTGGAAATAGGAAGTTTCCGGTCCTTTGCTTTTTGTCCGATAATACATAGGGTAATCTCAATCTG
>Ga0247610_10004328_pt1 | contig 15234 bp, 12 predicted proteins | sample 174DNAGHGhighgp2_FD_193483 | JGI IMG/M metagenome (GOLD analysis project Ga0247610, IMG submission 193483) | Sheep rumen microbial communities from Palmerston North, Manawatu-Wanganui, New Zealand - 1742 DNA GHGhigh gp2 | ecosystem: Host-associated > Mammals > Digestive system > Stomach > Rumen... | reverse complement strand
CAACTCCGCTGCCGGGCTCAACAACCCGACAGGCGACATTTGGTATGATGACGACAGCGATGACCGCCACGCCTACACGCTCGAGACGCAGACCGAGGAGTTTGACAACGCCCGTGCCCAGCTGGTGGACTTCATGGACAAGTTGTCTCACCTGAGTGACAACGAGTTCTACTCGTGGATCCAGCAGGCGACCGATATCGACTTGCTGCTCAAGACCTATGCGGTCAATGTCGCCGTGGGCATGTGGGACGACTACTGGAACAACGCCAACAATTACTACATCTACTTCAACGGCAAGGACTTGACAGGCTATCAGTTCTTCCTCATCCCCTACGACTACGACAACACGCTGGGCACCAGCCTGCGCTGCGGCGTGCAGGACGATGCGGGCCGGCAGAGTCCGCTCCACTGGGGCAACGACAACAATCCGCTCATTGCACGCATTCTCAAGTTCAGTGACTTCAAGGCAAAATATGTAGCCTATCTCAAGGAACTGATCAATGAGAAAAACGCCCTGATGGACCGCAGGTCATCACAGGCGCGAATACGTGCCTGGCAGTCACGCATCAGTCAGTACATCGACAACGACACAGGCGAGGACACCTTCATCGAGGACAAACCCGCCTCGTGGGGAAACCACAGCGAGTATAACCTGTTGAAAACGGACAACGCCAATTTCTTCAACGTCAAGGCAGCATCCATCAACAGCCTGCAATAAACCAGTCAGCCCAGTTGGTAATAGTGTCCAACTGGGCTGACTGTTTAACCCGGTGAAAATCTTCACGCCAGACCCAAATCAAAGTCCTTGAGGAACTGGGTCATCCTGGGATTATGCTGCCTGATTTCCTCTACCACTTCACGGGGCGACAAGATCTTGGGCGTCTCGATGGGCGTCTCGCTCACCTGCACTTCAATCGAGAGCTGGTCGTTTTGCAAGGTTTCACTCAGGAAGCGGACTAACTCCTCCTTGTGCTCCTCGACATTCTTCTGCTCGGTGGTACTGCCCACAGTCATCACATACTTGCCGTCGCCGTCACCATGCTGAGGCAAGGCATAGGACATCGTGGTCACCAGGGTCCTCTCCTGCGGGTGCTGGCGGATGTAATCCTGCCATGCGGCATTCAATTGTTCATCGGTGAAGGGTTGCATGCGCCGAGGCTGCGTCCCCCCGGAAGCGGGAACCGATTGCAGAGTCGGTGCTGACGGATTGGGGACATTGACCATGATGCGCGGTTTGTTGCCCAGCGCACTAGGCTTCGGGCGGCCTGCACCCGAAGCATGGGGATTAGCGTCTTGAGCAGGATGCGGGGCTGCCGGCACATCGGCATGGACAGGATGTGGAGCCTGCGGCACGTCGGGATGCGGCGCTTGATGCATCGCCGATTGGGCTGGATGAGGTGCCTGATGCTGGGCGGCAGCCTGTGGAGGCGCCGGCTGCTGAGCTACCGGGCGTTGCTGCCGAGGCTGGGCAGATTGAGATGCGGGAGCCACCTTCTGCAACTGCGGCTGGGCCTGAACCTGGGGCTGCGGAGCCTTGACCAGCTGGCACAACTTGATGAGCGTCAATTCCACCAGCAACTGCTTGCTGCTGGCATTGCGGTAGTTCAGGTCACAGGTGTTGCACAGGTCGAGCGCCCGATAATAGAAGGCAGGTGTCAACTTGGCACTCTGCACGCCATACAGCTGGGCCACCTCGTCGTTCATCTCGAGCAAGCGCCGCGTCTTGGGCGTGCTGGCGACCATCAGGTCGCGCAGGTGCTGGGCCAGCCCGTTGATAAAGAACTGCGAGTCAAAGCCCTTGTCACGTATCTCCTTATAAATGAGCAGCGCCTCGTTGACATCTCCCGTGAGGAATGTCTCGACAAGCCTGAAGTAGTAGTCATAGTCAAGGACATTGAGGTTGTCCAGCGCACTCTGGTAAGTGATGTGCCCCTCGGTCGAAGCAGCCACCTGGTCAAAGATGGACAACGCGTCGCGCATGGCGCCGTCGGCCTTCTGGGCGATGACGTTGAGTGCGGCCGGCTCGGCCTCGATGTGCTCCTGCTGGCACACATACTGCAACTGCTGCACGATGTCGGGGACGGTGATGCGCGCAAAGTCATAGATCTGGCAGCGCGACAGAATGGTGGGGATCACCTTCTGCTTCTCGGTAGTGGCAAGAATAAAGATGGCATACTCGGGCGGCTCTTCAAGTGTCTTGAGGAACGCGTTGAAGGCAGCCTGCGACAGCATGTGCACCTCATCGATGATAAACACGCGGTAACGGCCCGTCTGGGGCGGGATGCGCACCTGGTCGGTCAGGTCACGGATGTTGTCAACACTGTTGTTGGACGCGGCATCCAGTTCGTTGATGTTATAGGAGCGTTGCTCATTAAAGGCCCGGCACGACGGGCATTCGTTGCAGGCCTCGCCCTCGGCTGTCGGGTGCTCACAGTTGATGGTCTTGGCAAAGATGCGGGCGCAGGTCGTCTTGCCCACGCCACGCGGGCCACAGAAGAGGTAGGCGTGAGCCAAGCGGCCACTGGCGATCGCCGTTTTCAGGGTATGGGTCAATGACTGCTGCCCCACCACACTGCGAAACGTCGAGGGTCTGTACTTGCGCGCCGAAACGATATACTTGTCACTCATCGGATTACAAAATGGTCTGTTATAGGAAAGGCAAAGATAATACTTTTCTGCCAACCTTGCCCCACCCTGCTGCAATAATTTTTCAATAAAGAGGCTAGAAGCGGATGCCGACGAGGGCGGTGAAGTCGAGCAGGGAACCGATGAAGTGGTGATTCTCGGACTTGTAGCGGTGGAAGTCGCCATAGTTCTGGAGCCCGACGAAAAACTGCTTGTGGTTGTAGACGACTCCCATGCGGGCACGCAGGTTGAGGGACCAGGCGCTGGCCCGGTCCTCGTGGTTGGTGGCCAGCAGGTGACGATAGCCCACATAGGGGGAAACCGTCAGGTTGAGCAGCCACTTGGGACCCAGCACCCAGTTGTAGCCGTAGCCCACCATCACACAATAGTCGTTGTACAGGAAACGGGGCATTTCTTCTCCCTCGGGAATCTGATCCTGCACCGCCTGCGGCAATTCCTCCAGCTCGATGATCATGTCGCGGTGCTGCAGGCTGATGCCGGCTATCAGCGACCCAGCATTGCGCTTCTGGTACTTGGAGAAGCAGTAGGCAGCCGCCTGGGCATAACGGCGGTTATTGAAGAAATAATAGACACTCAGCCCATAGGCCTTGCGGTGCAGACCGCCAAACTCGGTGAACTTGTATCGGTGCTTGTCGTCACCCTCCTTCCACTTGAACCAGGCTGTCGTCGTACCGCGGTTCTCCATGTAGTAGGCATCGGCGGCAAAACGGGCACACGTGAACGAGAAGTCCAACTTCTTGGATGCCTTCTCGTGGTTGATCAAGTTGGTTATACCGACGGTGAAGCCCACGCTCACGGCCATGAACGACAGCTGGAGACCCATGTTGGCGGCGAGCTTGCTGCGCATGTCAAAGCTCGCGTCCTTCATCGGCTCACCCTTATAGTTGTCAGTCCAGTTGTTGGACTTGAACATGAATTTCCAGTTCTTGCCCGTGCTCACGACATAGGCGGTATCGTAGCTGTTGAATGTCTTGTCGCCCCACTTATAGACCTTCCAGCACCAGTCGATGAACGCCGGATAGTCTATCGACCCGCCATCCATGTCCACTTTGCCGTGTTTCATGGCACGCCACCAGTAGCCCGAGTCGCGGATGGTGTCCCACGGCTCGTTCAGCTTTTGTTCCATTTTTTCCCTGACCCGGTCCTTCATCCGCTGGAATTTGCTCTTGTGAATCGTGGAGTCGGCCAGCGAAATAGTATCCACAGCGACATCTTGAGAATACACGTCCAGGGACATAAAAGCCACTAGAATCAAGGGTAATATGTAACGAAAGATTTTCATCGTGCCTACAAAGGTAATATATTTTTCAATAACAAGCACCATCGCAATCCATCAATGTTGTGTCCTACCCTAGCCAGAGAATTTACCTTCATAATAACCGTCCCGCACTCCACCCCGCGCTTGATACCAATTCAAAAAAATAAGGTTCAAGGTTGCACATTAATGAGAATTGGTGTATTTTTGTGGCTTGATTAGAAAACATAAACCTAGACATTAAATATTTAGATACTACAATGAAAAATATCTTGATCATCGGCTCGACGGGACAAATCGGTTCCGAGCTGACAATGAAGTTGAGAGGAATTTACACGGGCAACGTGGTGGCTGGTTACATCCCCGGTGCCGAGCCCAAAGGCGAATTGCTCGAGAGTGGCCCTTCAGAAATCGTTGACATCACCAACGCACAGCAGATCGGCGCCGTTGTTGACAAGTACAACATCGACACGATTTACAACCTGGCTGCCCTGCTGAGCGCAGTGGCCGAGAACAAGCCCCAGCTGGCTTGGCACATCGGCATCGACGGTCTGATGAACGTGCTCGAGGTGTCGCGCGAGAAGCACTGCGCCGTGTTCACCCCCAGCAGCATCGGCTCGTTCGGCCCCAATGCGCCCAAGGACGGCACGCCCCAGGACACCATCCAGCAGCCGCGCACGATGTACGGCGTGACCAAGGTGACCGGTGAGTTGCTGAGCAACTACTATGCGCTCAAGTTCGGCGTTGACACCCGTTCGGTGCGCTTCCCTGGCCTGATCAGCTACGTCACCCCTCCGGGCGGCGGCACGACCGACTATGCCGTGGACATCTATTACAGTGCCGTACAGGGCAAGAAGTTCATCTGCCCCATCGCCGCGGGCACGCTGATGGACATGATGTACATGCCCGACGCCCTGCGCGCCGCCATCGAGATCATGGAAGCCGACCCGACTCGTCTGGAGCACCGCAACTCGTTCAACATCGCGTCGATGAGCTTCGACCCCGAGGTCATCTACCACAAGATCAAGGAGTACATCCCCAGCTTCGAGATGGAATATGACGTTGACCCGCTGCGCCAGAGCATTGCCGACAGCTGGCCCAACAAGCTCGACGACACCTGTGCCCGCATGGAATGGGACTGGAAGCCCGAGTATGACCTCGATGCCATGACCAAGGACATGATCGAGAAACTGCGCATCAAGTTCGGTATCAACAAGTAAAGTCGTCCCAATCCGCTATTGCATGATGAAAAAGGGTCTCCTGGCACTCGGCTGCATCGTTTGTCTGTTACTGAGCTCCTGCTCGGGTAACAGCTACAAGCTTGCAAAGGAATACCAGACCCGGGACACCTTCGGCTACCTGGTGTTCGTGAGTGAGTCCGGAAAGCATTATGATGACCTGTGGGTCAACATTTCGGGCTTGAACAAGACCTTCCTGGCCTCGACAGCCGAGGTTGTTGACGGTGAAGTCAAGGGAATGCGCTATGGTGCTCAGCAAGGGACCCGGATGCTGATGATACGAGAACAGAACGAGCGGATGCTTTATCATGATGTTGTACACATTCGCGCCGGCGAGGACACCATCATCAAGTTTAAGGATTAATCATCAAGGAGGCAAGCATGAAACTTGCCTCCTTGTTGTTTCAGGAGCCAGATGCGGCTCCTGTTTTTCATGCCCTCACTGGCGCAGGATGTCGATAAGCTCGGCTACGCCTTGGGTAGCGGGCTTCTGGATGACATGGACCCAGTCGGGGACGGCCGCAGGCTTGGGGTCAATGTAGTAGATGGGCACACCGCGCCTGACATACTGGATGAGCGCTGCAGCCGGATAGACCACCAGCGAGGTGCCGATGACGACAAAGATGTCGGCATCATGGGCCAGTTGTGCAGCAGCGTCCATGTTGGGCACCGCCTCGCCAAAGAAGACGATATGGGGCCTCACGTGGTCGCCATAGGGGTCCACGGTATCCACACTGGTTTCCAATCCCTTGTCGCTCAACTCGTCGCAAGGCAAGGTGTAGAGCCGCTTCTCATGCCTGAGTGAACGCACCTTCATCAACTCGCCATGCAGGTGCAACACGTTGCTGCTGCCGGCACGCTCGTGCAGGTCGTCCACATTTTGGGAAATGACGCGCACGTCAAAGTCCTTCTCCAGCTCAACAAGGCCCAGGTGGGCAGCATTGGGTTCGGCCCCCTGTAGCTGCAGGCGCCTCTCATTGTAGAACTTGTGGATGAGTGCCGGATTGCGCAGGAAGCCGTCATGGCTGGCCACATCCATCACGGGGTAATTCTCCCACAGGCCGTCGGCGTCGCGAAAGGTCTTGATGCCACTCTCGGCACTGATGCCGGCACCAGACGAAATCACTAGTTTTTTCTTACTCATAGTCATCGGTTTATTAGATTGATTGCTGTATATCTTTATATAATGTGAAAGCAAAAATAGTAAAAATTTTCTAAAAACATATACCCAATTCACTTTTTACTGTATCTTTGCACGATATTTTCAAAAAAACAAGATACAATTCAATGGATAAACTGAGTTACGCACTGGGCTTGAGCATGGGTGGAAACTTCATTGGCTCAGGCATCAAGAAGCTGGAAATCAACGATTTTGCTGATGGACTGAGAGCCATCTATGAAGGCGCGGAACAGAAGATGACCTTCGACGAAGCCAAGCAGATAGTCACCGAATTTTTCACCAACCTCGAGAAGCAAGGTGCCGAGCAGAACGAGCGCCTGGGCCGCGAGTTTCTGGAGAAGAACAAGGATGTTGAGGGCGTGAAGGTAACCGCCAGCGGCCTGCAGTATCAGGTTGTTAAAGAGGGCGACGGCCTCCAGCCTGGTCCCAACGACGTGGTCACCGTCCACTATACGGGTAAGCTGATTGACGGCACCGTGTTTGACAGCAGCGTGGAGCGCGGCGAGCCCGCCACCTTTGCTGTCGGCCAGGTGATTCCCGGTTGGGTCGAGGGTCTGCAACTGATGCGCGAAGGCGCTGCCTACAGGCTCTTCATCCCCTCCAATCTGGCCTACGGTCCCCACGGTACCGGCCCCATCCAGCCCAACTCGACACTCATCTTTGACGTGCAGTTGATCAAGGTGGAGAAGAAATAAGCCAATCGATTTATAACCATTTCAAGAGAAATCAACCCACTTGATTCATACAATGAAGAAGTTTTTATCAGCAGCAACGGCAGCCCTGCTCCTGACTGGCATGGCAAGCTGCAGCGGCAATAGCGACACGACGAGCACCGAGAACGCCGACAGCACCGAGGCCACCACGCCCGACTATGGCCAGCAGATCAAGGACAACAAGACCTTGGGACGCGAGTTCATGGAGCAGAATGCCAAGAACGACAGCGTCGTCCAGACCCCGAGCGGCCTGCAATATATGGTGTTGAAAGAAGGCAACGGTGCCAAGCCCGGCCCCACCGATGAAGTGACCGTACACTACACCGGCCGACTGATTGACGGCACTGTGTTTGACAGCAGCGTCGATCGCGGCGAGCCCTCCACATTCACGCTGGACAAGGTGATACCCGGCTGGACCGAGGGTCTGCAGCTCATGAGCGAGGGTTCGGAATACCGGCTGTTTATTCCCAGCGAACTGGCATACGGTTCCAAGGGCGCCGGACAGCAGATCCTGCCCAACTCGACACTCATCTTTGACGTGCAGTTGATCAAGGTTAACAAGAAGAACTAACTATTTAAATAAACAACATTCAATTCTTTTTAAAAAACTAGTTTTATTATTATGAAGAAGATTTTAGCAATTGCAGCAGCCGGTCTGTTGACCATCGGTTTTGTGGGCTGCAACAGCAAGAGTGCAGGCGGCAGCAGCGAGGCTATGGACTCGTTGAGCATGGCATTTGGTGACCTCTATGGCGCCGGTATGGGCCAGCAGCTCCGCAGCATGGACTCCACCGTTAACATCGAGCAGGCCCTCAAGGGCATGGAGTACATTGCCAACGCCGACACCAGCAAGAACTTTATGGCAGGTCTGCAGATGGGTATGCAGATCGCTCAGCTTTATGCCGGTATCGAGCAGCAGTGCGGTATGCCTATCAACAAGAGCCTGTTCATGAAGCACCTGCGTGAGGCTATCATGAAGACCACCCCCATGGGCCAGGAAGAGATGATGGCTATGCAGAGCAAGATCGAGCCTCTGCTGAACAAGGCTATGGAGCAGTCCCCCAAGGCCATCGCCAACAAGAAGGCCGGTGAGGAATACATGACTAAGCTCAAGAGCGACAAGGGCTACACCTTCACCAAGAGCGGTATCGCTTACAAGGTGCTCGCAGCTGGCGAGGGCAAGAACTTCAGCGACAGCGACATTGTAAAGGTGAACTACGTGGGTCGTCACCTGGATGGCACCGAGTTTGACAAGAGCGGTGCGGAGCCTGTTCCCTTCAACCTGAAGCAAGTCATCCCCGGCTTTGCCGAGATGATCCAGCTCATGAAGCCCGGCAGCAAGGTAACCGTTGTTATCCCCGGTGAACTCGCTTACGGTCCCCAGGGTAACCGCGGCATCGAGCCCAACGAAACCCTGATTTTCGACATCGAGACCGTCGGTCTGGACGACAAGCCCAAGCAGCCCGCCCGTCCCGTAATGCCCAGCCGTCCCGTCAAGTAACTCATTCCCGAGCTACATAATGATAAAAACGCCCTGGCCGAAAGCCAGGGCGTTTTTTATACCTTGCTGTTATCGGTGGTTTGCCGATAACAGTTGTTATTATTTTTTTTAGTATCTTTGCAAGGAACATAGAAACCATTATCAATCATCATTATTATTTCTGAATGAATTTAGATTAGCATTGTCCCCCTTTATATTATTTAGCCTATGAGATATTTATTTACTATTCTGATGAGCAGCCTATGCCTATTCGGAGCCATAGCTGACGAAAAACTTTCAGGAACCATAATCGGTACCGAATTGTCCATTAACTACGAAACTGAAACAAGTTCCACTGTCGTCAACATCAAATCAAATGTCTTTGATGGTAACCCTAACACATTCTTTGCCTCCTACGAGAGAAGCTATACCTGGGTAGGGCTTGACTTGGGCGAGCCACACATCATCACTCGCATTGGTTTTATGCCGCGCAATTTCAGTTATGGTCCCGAGAGAATGATGCTGGGTATATTTGAAGGAGCCAACAGGGAGGATTTCATGGATGCGGTTCCCCTCTACATGATTAGCTCAAATTGCCCGGTTCAACAGATGTCTTATGCCGATGTGCAAGTCAGCAAGGGTTTCCGATATGTGCGCTATGTGGGACCCAATAATTCCAGATGCAATATTGCTGAGCTGGAATTCTATGGCCATCCCGGTGAGGGAGATGACTCACATTATTACCGCTTAACCAATCTGCCAACAGTGACCATCCATACCCTAGACGGCGTGATTCCCGCTGACAAGGTCACCCAGATTGTTTCCCAATTGACAGTCCTGGGCGACGACGGCCACGCTGAGATACTGACAGGACCAGGCACAATACGTGAGCGCGGTAATGCCTCACGCCTATTTCCCAAACGTCCTTACCGAATTAAGTTTGACAGCAAGCAGAATGTTTTAGGTTCACCCGCTAAAGCAAAAAAGTGGACCCTGATACCCAACTACGGTGACAAGACACTGGTGCGCAATCTGCTTGCCTTTGAAATCAGCCGCCAGTTGGAGATGACCTATACACCGTTCAGCACCCTTGTTGACGTGATGCTCAATGGTGAATACAAGGGTTGCTACCAACTAACCGACCAAGTGGAAATCAATAAGAATCGTGTTAATATCGTGGAGATGTCTGCTGAGGACAACAACGGTGAAGCACTCTCTGGCGGTTACCTGTTTGAAATTGATGCCTACGCAGCAGATGAGTCCTCATATTTCATTTCAAACTATGGTAATCCCGTAACCATCAAGTCTCCCGACGAAGAAGACATCACCACTGCTCAATACAACTACATCAAGAACTATTTCAACTTGATGGAGCAAAACAAAAAACAGTATCTTGACTTGAGCTCTTTCCTGCGCTATTTTCTTGTGGGTGAGTTATCAGGCAACACCGATACTTATTGGAGCACTTACATGTACAAGGACCGTTCCAATGACAAGATTTACACTGGTCCTGTATGGGACTTTGACCTAGCATTCAACAACGACCAGCGCACTTATCCCATTAATAACTTGAGTGATTACATCTACCGCACTAAAGGCAGCAATGCTGGTAACATGCGCGACTTTGTGGACGAGTTAATAGTCTATGACCCCGAGGTAAACCAACAATTAAAAGAGATTTGGCGCCACGCTCGCCACAAAGGGCTCACAGCAGGCAACATGATTGCCTATTTAGACTCATTGGAAACCTTGCTCCAACAGGCTCAAACATTTAACTTCACACGCTGGGACATTATGAATGCGAGAGTACATCAAAACCCAGTCACTTGGGGCAGTTATGCTGCCGAAGTCCAAAATGTGAGAAGCTACATCGCTGAGCGTTTCCAATGGATGGATAATAAGTTAGGAAATACCAGTGGAGACCATGCCCTGCTGGGTGACGTGAATGATGACGGTCAAACTAACATAGAAGATATCACCAATCTGACTGACTACTTATTGGGCGAATATAAAGATATCTACTTTGACGCAGCCGATATGGACAAGAATGGAATAGTAAGCATTGATGACTTGTCAGCACTCATCGACTACATATTACTCCAGTAACCTATTTATCAAACGGCTATAAGACCTGGCCCCACTCATTAAAATAGGGTCTAACGCGTTGACGGAATTAAAGAATCGATTAATTTGCCAGTCAATTGGCACCCGAAGGGTGACCTTTGTGTAACCCCCGATAAATCAGCCACCTTCGCTCTGCTCGGTTACCTGATTCATGGGGGGAATGATGAACCATGAACAGTCGCTGAAAGCGACCCCTTCAACATGGGCTAGATCAAATGGGGGTCGCTTACAGCGACGAGGATAGTATTGCATTACCCACGGTTACTCAAATGACCGCCCTTTGGGCATTTTCGCGTACAGCTACTTATACAATTAATTCCGCCAACGGGAGGTCTAGTTTTATTGTATCATCGGGGAAAGAAGCGAAATAGGATTCCGGTTATAGCCACAGGAGGAAGTCTTCTCGCTGCAGTTTGGTATTAGGGTTGAGGATGGCGATTCGATCGTTAGTGTACGTCTGGCCAACCTTCATGTAGTGCCGGCAGGTATCAAAGAGAGCCGCCATCGCGCTATCGTGCTGCAGGTTGCGCAGCACAACGACACATCGTGCATCCAGCAGACGCTCCATCACGGCATCATCGGCAGGTGTGTTCACCAGCGCCAATAACGGCCTTTCGTCGGCTGCGCCTGCTTGCAGGAATTCCTCTGTTGCCACCCAGATATCGTCATAGCACTCCACCCGATCGAGCTGGCTCTGCAACACACGCACGGCAAGCGCCTTCTGCTCCAGTTGCTGGTCATAGAGGAAAAGTCGGTTCTGGCTGTTCACGGCCAGCATGGCAACGCTCTCGACACCAGTTGCGGCTCCCAGCTGCAGGATGTGGCGCGCATTGAAGAAATTAGCCACCCTGAACAGCAGTCTGGCTTCCTTCTCGCCAATGAGATCCATCTCGCGGCGTTGGCTCCGCGTCGTGCCGCTCTTGATGGTGCCAAGCAACTGGCTGATGCCCTCATAGGCATAATAAGGCAGGCGTTGACGCCACACGCTGCGCACGAAGCGGTAAGCGTAGGGCGAATGTATGCCGAAGCCGCCACTGCGATGGTGGCGGCTCCATGCTGTCGTGTATCTTTCCCAGCGTTTCAAGCGGAATCGATTAACTGTTCTCGGTAGCTTCCTTCTTGCGGAACTTATTGCCGAACAAGGCGTAATTTAACGCAAGCAGAAGCAACAGATAAATCACGATGACCGAAACCTTGGCCCACGTCTGGGTCTTGTTCACCTCGTCGGGGGCAAACTTGAAGTCAATCTCATGGTCACCGGCAGGCAGCTGCAGGGCACGCAGGACGTAGTTCACACGGCCCATCTCCACAGGCTTACCGTCAACGCTCACCTTCCAGCCCCAGGGGAAATACACCTCACTGAAGACAGCCAGGCCGCCGTTGGCGCTATGGCTCTTATAGGTCAGGTGGTTGGGCGCGTAACTGGTCTCGTAGATCGTATCGCCGGGTTGAGTAGCCTTGGCTTGGCCTAACTGCTGCTTGAACTTGGCATCGGCAACAGCGCTCACGGCCGGGTTGAAGTCGTTGAGGAATGCCATCTCCTCGTCGGCGTTGTTTACATAGGTGAGCGAGTCCACAAACCAGGCATTGCCCAGCGCGTCGGGATTGCCCTGTACCGTCTGATCGTCGATGATGACATAGCGGGTATTGAGCATGTTGAGCACCTGGATGTTGTTATTGACGATCTGATTGTTGATCAAGTCGTTGTAACGCGACAACTTGGCGGCATGGTAGCCACCCACCATCTTGTGGAAGTAGCTGGGCATGGCCTCGCCGAAGTGCTGCATGTCCATCACTCGGTAATTCATATCCTTGTCCTTCAATATCTGCGCATCAACGGGGCGCTGCACGAACTGCTGCTCGGGAACGTCAAAGCGGGAGGTGAAAGTGTCGGAATCGATGTAGCGCTTGTTGACCGTGTACATGTCCACGAGCACGATTGCAGCCAGCACGAGCACGGCAACCATCTCGTTGAGTTTGCCCTTGAGCATGGCAAATATCACACCGAAGCCGAGCAGAATGATGATCAGGCTGCGCCAAGCGTCACCGCTGACCAGCGAACCGCGCACGGCAGCGATGGCAGCATCGACGCTAGGATACTGCTGAATCTGTCCCGAAGCGACCAGCTGTTCATGCTCCTGAGCCGAGAAATGACCGAAGATACCGGGGAACAACGCCGTGAGCAGGCAGATTGCGGCACACAGGCCGAACGAGGCAATCAAGGGCACCTTGTGCTTGCGCCAGCCATCGGGATCCTTGAAGAGCTCCCGCAAGGCGAGCACTGCCAGGATGGGCATGGCCACCTCGGCAATGACAAGGATAGAGGCCACCGTGCGGAACTTGTTGTACATGGGGAAGTGGTCAATCATCCAGTCGGTGAGCCACATCATGTTGTGGCCCCACGAGAGCAGGATGCTGATGATGGTCACAACAAGCAACGCCCACTTGACAGGACCCTTGACGATGAAGCAGCCCAGCAGGAACAAGGCACAGATGAGGGCACCGACATACACGGGGCCGTTGGTCATCGGCTGGTCGCCGAAGTACTGCGGGAACTGGCTCAGGATCTGGACATCCTGCTGATTCATCTCGCCCGTGTTGGCCATTTTGGTGGCCTTTTCGGTGTCGCTCAAGGCGAGCATGCGGCTGTCGCCGTGCTCGGGCTTGATGGTAGCGCCACCCTTCACGTTGGGGATGAGCAGCGTGAAGGTTTCGTCTTTGCCATAACTCCACTGGGTGATATAGTCCTTATCGAGGCCACCGTTGGTGGGCTTGGCATTGACGGCGTCATCGCCCTTGGGAGTGAGTTCGCTGTGGCCGCCACGGATGGTCTCCTGTGAGTATTTATAGGTCAAGTAGAGGTTGGGCGAATTGGCCAGCAGGGCCAGTCCGGCAGCCACGGCCAGCGCGGCGGTGGCAATGCACCAGCGGCCCACCTGCTTGTCGATGATGGCCTTGACCAGGAAGGCAATCACCAGTGCCACGATGATAAACATCGAGTAGTAGGTCATCTGCACATGGTTGCTGGCCAGCTGCAAGGCGGCAAAGAAGGCCGCCACGGCCATACCGCCCAGATACTTGCCACGGTAGCACCACACGATGCCGGCGAGCGTGGGAGGGATATAGGCGAGCACCATCAGTTTCCAGATGTGGCCTGCACCCATGAGAATGAAAAAGTAACTCGAGAAAGCATAGCCGATGGCACCCAGCACCGCATAGTACCACTTGACCTTAAAGGCAAGCATCAGCAGGAAGAAACCCAACATGAGGATGAATATCCAGCTCACGGGTGTTGGGAATCCCAGGCGATACAGCGCCGAGGCCGGGTCGAGCATCGTCGTGCCCTCATAGGAAGGCGCAATCTGGAACGTGGGCATTCCGCCGAACAGAGCGTCGGTCCACCACGACTTTTCTCCTGTCTGCTGCTCATAGGCATGGATTTCCTGACTGTTAGCAGCACCCTGCATGACGTCGCTCTGCTGCAGCACGTCACCGTTCACGTCATTGGGATAGAAATAAATCCACGAGATGGCGGCAAACGTAACGACCGCAATCACGAAGTGGATCACGTCGGCCAGCGACAGCGACCCAATCAGTTTCTTGTCTAAACTACTCTTCATTATCTTGATTGATTGTTGGTTTTCTCAATTACGACCTGCAAAGATAGTATAAAGTTTTCAGTTGTCGGTTCACTGCCGCCAGTTTTTTGGACCGGCGCCGAATGACAAGAGGAACATGCAGATTTCGATCTAAAATCCTGCACATTCCTCTTGTGGTGACTGGCAACCTGTCTTGATCAGAACTCGGTGAAGGACAGGGGCATCGTGTCCTTGAAACTGTCAAGGATGTAGATTTTTTCTTTTCCGGCGAGAATCAACTCGATGGGGTGCCCGTTTTTTTCAAACTCAAGGAAAGCCTGGCGGCAAACACCGCAGGGCGCTGTGGGCTCCTCGACATACTCGTCGCGCGTGAAGGAAGTGATGGCAACCGCCTTGACAGGCACGCCCGGGAATTTGGCCCCTGCAGCATAGAGTGCCGAGCGCTCGCCACAGATGCCGGCAAATGCCGCATTCTCCTGATTAGCACCGATAAACACCTCGCCATTATCGAGCATCAACGCAGCTCCAACCTTGAATTGACTATAGGGGGAATAGGAGTGCGAAGTTGCCTCGCGAGCAAGGTCAACCAATTTTTTTTGCTCCTCGGTGAGTTCATTATAAGAATAAACCCTTACCTTTGTGGTAATTTTCTTTTCAGTCATAGACGAAATTATGAGTTTTAACTTTGAACGCAAAATTATAGATTTTTTTCCGATAAACAAGCAAATATTGTGTTTTTGCTTGATTTTTATGGCTTTTTCGGCCTTTTCAACGTCTGCTCAGACCAAACATCAGCGTTACCTGGACTACATCGAGCGTTACAAGAAGATCGCCTTGCAGTCCGAGAAGGAATTTGGCATCCCGGCCAGCATCACCCTGGCCCAGGGTCTGCTCGAGAGTTATGTAGGACAGAGCAAGATGGCCATTGAGGCCAACAACCACTTCGGCATCAAGGCCTACCACTGGAAAGGGGAGGTCTATGGCGGCTGCGACTCACTC
>Ga0247610_10004323_pt1 | contig 15241 bp, 4 predicted proteins | sample 174DNAGHGhighgp2_FD_193483 | JGI IMG/M metagenome (GOLD analysis project Ga0247610, IMG submission 193483) | Sheep rumen microbial communities from Palmerston North, Manawatu-Wanganui, New Zealand - 1742 DNA GHGhigh gp2 | ecosystem: Host-associated > Mammals > Digestive system > Stomach > Rumen ... | reverse complement strand
AAAAAAAAAAAAAAAAAGAAAAAAAAAAAAAAAAAAAAAAAAAAAAAAAAGGAAAAGAAAGCATTGATAATTCTTCTTCATCAAAAAAAAATGAAGACAAAAAAGAAACAAAAAATAATAAAAAAAAAAACAAAAATAATGAAAAAATCAAAAAGAAAAAAAAAATTGAATCAGAAAAAAATGAATCAGAAGAAGAAGATATGGATGATAAAAATAAGAATCAAAATGATATAAATAATTCTAATAATGAAGAACCTGAGGAAGAAGAAATTGAAATAAATAAAGAAAGTATCCAAAAATATAAAGGTAAAAAAACAAAAATAAAAAATAAAGAGATAAAGGAAGATAAGAAGGATAAAAAAAAGAAAAAAATTAAAGATAATTTTGAAGATGATGAAAGTAATGGAGAATCAGACAAAAGTGTTTCAAAAGAAAAGAATAATAATGAAAATAAAGATAAGATAAAAGAAGGAAAAAAGAAAATATCTAAGAAAAAAAATGAGTCAGAAAAAGCATTTGTCTCTGATTCAAATTCTGAATTGAAAAGTAACAATAATAGCAATTCAGATAATGAGGAAAATTCAACTCAAAAAAATAAGGATGATTCTGATGAAGATGATGATAAAGATGAAGATTTAATTCAAAAGAGTAAAAAAGGAAAAAAAGAAAATAAAAAAAAAGAAGAGGATGATGATAATTCTATCCAAGAAAAAAAGTCAAAAATTAAAAAAAAAGAAAATGAAGAATCTTCAAGTGAAGAAATAGAAGAAAAAGAAATCTTAAAAAAAAATATTAAGATTAAATATGAAATCATAAGTAAATTTGAAAATAAAATTTCAGAAATTTTGAAAAAATTTAAAAAAGAAGCAAAAATACCAATATGTTTTGAAAACATTTTAGAAAGATTAAAAAGAAATTTAATAGATTTTAATACCTCTTTATCTGAAGGAGTTTTTGGGGATTTTACTTCTGTTTTTAAGACAGGAATTTTAACTGAAAAAATATTTAATCAAGCTCCAATTATCACAGAAAATTTATCTAATTTACCTACTGCCGTCTTAGAAAGATGTAATGATTTATTTAACTACAATCCAAAGATAAGTTTAAGTGAAGATACATGCAATACTTTTACAGAAAGGGATAAAGAATTAACAGGCTTTGCAGATGGATTCAGAGTAATAGCAACTTCTTCAGAATTAGGCATTAAAAATTTATCTGATGCAGCTCAGTCAAGATTTACAATTATTTATACTACCAATTATACCCTTGAAGAAAGAAATTTATTGATTGAAATATTTTATGAAAATCCACCACAAGAATTTATAAACTTTTTACAAAATTATAAAAAAATTTTCAGAAAAGAGCTTCCATTTTTATATATAACAAAAATATTAAATATAATAAAATTAATTGATTCTAAAATGAATAAAAATGAAATAGATGAAAGAAGAAATTTATGCTTGGCTATTCATTTATCATTAAAATTTCTTATGGATAATAAAAATAGTAGAAAGTTAAAAACTCTTGTAAATAATACCATTCTTCCAGATTTTTATAATTTAAAAGAAGAAAATAAAGAAAGAAAGTTTGAAATGGAAGTAGAAGATAAAAATCCATTTCAATTCTTAGATAATGAATTACATTCAGATTGGAGCAATCTTTCAATCATTTCAAGTGAATTAGAAGAATATCCTGATGAAAATTTAGCATTTATAAAGCCTTTTAATAAATTACTAGAGCATATATTTTTTTCTTTAGCGGTTAATTATCCATTAATTATAGAGGGAGAAACTGGAAAAGGGAAAAAATCAGCAATATATTATATGGCAAAGATCTTAGGATACGAAGTTATATATTTTAATTTATCAAATAATATAACAGTAGAAGATTTATTTTGTAAGAAAATGCCTGTAGAAGAAAATGGAAGCATGGTATTTATTGATATAAGGTCATTATTATTAGATGGAATAGATGCTAATGTAAAAAAAGATAAAAATTGTATTATTATTTTAGATAATTTACAACAAGCAAACTCCAATATATTAGAAAGTTTGATTCCTATTTTTGATATGAATACCAAATCAATTTTGGTTCAAGGAGAAGAAATTATAAAAAGAAAATATAATATAATAGGTATTATAGATTCTTCAATGGGAACCAAAGATTTAAAAGACTTTTTGCCTGATGCTATTAAATATTCAACTATAATTTATAGAGTATCCAAATATGAAAAAAGAGAATATTGCAGAAAAATAATTGAAAAAATGTTTGGAGATGAAATGAATGAAGATACTTCATCTCAGATAGAATATTATTTGAATTCATATATTTCATTAAATAATGATGTGAAAAAAAAACATATTAAAGAATTATTTAGTTTCAACGATTTTAAAAAATTTTTATATTTTCTGAAAAAATCAAGAACTGATGAATCAGATCCATCTACAAATATATTTAATATACAAACTATTACTCAATTATTGTTAGTTTATAAATTTAAATCAAAAGAAGAAATCAATTCAGCAAATAAAATTTTAGGTAATTCTCTTGAATCCGATTTTTGGCCCATATTTTCTTATTTATCAGATGACTCTTATAATGATGATGATATTGAAGAAGATCAATTCCAAATAGCTCCTAGGGATAAAGATCAAAATTTATCTTATCCAACAAAGATATTAATAAAAAAAGATAAAAGAAAAGAATTATTACTTAAAACTCATTCTTTATCTCCAGATCAAAGAAGAGGAATTATTTTCCTTATGCTATCAATACTTTCAGATATTCCATGTGTTATTCAAGGAATTACATCATCAGGAAAAACTCATTTAATAAGATTATTTTGTGAGCTATTAGGACAAAAGCCTTTAATAATTGATATTAATAACGATACAGGAATTTCTATTTTATTAAAGCAATTGGTACCAAAAGAAGAGCTAGAACAAGAAAAAATATCAAAGATAAAAAAGAAGATTAAAAAGTTAATTAAAAGTGAAAAAAAAATTAACAAAAATGAAATAGAAAGCATTATTGATTTAAATGATAATTCTAATTGGCTTCCATCTAATTTTAAAAATTTAATAGATTATTTAGAAGATAAAAGTGTTGATATTGATGATAAAAACATATCTCTAATTTCTGAACTTAAATCTTTATTAAATGAACAATTATCATTTTTTAAACATTTATCAAATGAAGATTCTGCCTTTATAAAAGCAATGAGAAATGGAGATTGGATCATTTTAGATGGAATTGAATCTGGTCAGCCAGAATTATATCAAAGAATTTCTTCTTTATGCGATTTAGAAAATCGAAATTTAACAATGTATGAAAATGGCCCTGAATATGTTTATACAAAAAATTCAAAAGACGAAAAATTTAGGATTCATCCTGATTTTAGACTATTTATAACTTATAATCCATTTGAGGCTGAGCCTAATAAAAGATTACCTTTAAGTTTTTTAAATAAATGTCTTACTTTTAGTCTAAGTGCTATTGATGAAGATATTAAAACGACTTCCCTAGTATTAGCAGGAATATTCCGTTCAGAGAAATTATATAAAAATTTAGAAAAAAATTTCTATTTAGAAAATAAAGATGAATTAAAATTAAAATATCCTGATATGAAGAAAAAAGATATAATAAATGATTTATGGAAAGAAGATATAAGAATTTTAGGAATAAAATATGCTAATATTCATCATTTTTCAAATGAAAAGGCAAGAAATAATAAAGAGGATTTTGCTGGAAAAAAAACTTTTTCTGGAAGATCTATCAAATTCATATTGAATTCATTAAAAATACTACCAAATGAAATAGAAGAAGGAATTATTGGCGTAATCCAAGATATATATTGTTATCCATATAAAAAATCTCAAAATGAATTTAAAAATGAATTAATTAATAAATTTTTGAAACCTCCAGAAAGTAAGCTAATTGATTTTCTAAGAAAAGATGAAGTTAAAGTAGAAGAGAAATACAAAACGATAATGAAAGATTTATTATCAATAGAAAATAATCCAAAAATTGACTTTGATATGAATGAATTTATCAAAAATACTTTTGATTATATTTATGAAGATATTAAGCATTTGATAAAAGAAATCGAAAAATGTTTATCCTATTTAAATATAGATAATATGAATTATACTTATCTGTCTATATATAGGACAATTCTTCTTAATTATATAGAAAGAAAAGGAAATGATGAAGAGATCAAAAAGAATTTAAAATCAAAAAAAATTGATGATTTAAATTTAGCAAAAGAAGATGAATATTTGAGAGTTCCCCAAAATTTATTGTTTATTTTCAAGGAACTGGTAGAAAAAAAAATGATTAAAAAAATTGCAAATGTGGATTATGATTTATATGTTAAACATATACATTTAAATTTAGGGGATGAAAAAGAAAAAAGTGAAGGAAGTGATAATAAATCAGAAAAAAATGATTCAGATAAGGAAGAAAGTTCAGAAAAAAGTGAAATTAAAAATGAAGGAGAAGAAGAAGAAAAGGAAAATGATGATGAAGAGAGAGAAGGAGAAGGAGAAGAAAAGGAAAATATTAATGAAGAAAATAAAGAAGAAGAAGAAGAAGATAATGAAGAAAAAAATAAAGAAGAAGAAGATTCAAAAGAAGATAAAAGTAATGAAGAAGAAGAAGATAAAGATAATCCTATGAAAATTATTTCAAATAGTGAAAAAAAATATTTAAAAGAAAAAAATATTAATGGTGAAAATCCTTTCTTAGAATTGTCTTTAGATTCTGACAATTTTATATTTAATGTATTAACTTTAGTTCTTGCTTTTCCTGAATTAAATGATAAATCAAAAGAAGAATTAGAATCAATCTTTGAAAATTTAACAATTTTCAAGAAAGAATTCTTCATATTAGTCATAAAACTTTTTAATAATTGTGAATATAATGGCGAAAAAGAGGAAATTTTATTATGTGAAAAAATTAATAAATTTATAAAAGAAGATGATTTTTTAATAGCCATTGAAAATAAATATGACAAAGATGAATTATTAAATAAAATTGAGCCTGAAAAAGACAAATTAAAAATGCAGAGATGTTTAGAAATAAAAAAAGAATTATATAATTTATCAATTGCAGATTTAAGCTTTTGTAAAAGAGAAGATGATATTGTAAAAGATTATTTAACAAAATGGTATGAAAACTATGAAATTATTATAAAGAACTAGATGAAGCATATTATACTAAAATAGGAAAAGAAAAAGAACACAAAATAAAGAAAAAGATTGATGCATTAATAGAAAAACTTAAATCAAAAAAATCAAAAATTGCTTATGATTATGCAAGAGGACTTTTAGATGATATGATTGATTATTTAAATAATTTAGATATCTTTAATGACGAAATATATGCAGTTGCTGAAAGTGATGTAAATTATGCATTAAGAGATAAAGATAGTTACATAGAATCTTCTTCAAGAACAACCTATATTCATTTTCCTATAGTTGAATATGATGAAGATTTAAAGCCAAAAGGAGATTTTCAGAAAATATATTCATTATTAATGAATTATTCTGCTGCACAAAATATATTAAAACAATTTAAAGAATTTAAAGATGAAAGAACATTTATAAATTTAGGAAAATTAAAAAAATATTTAGAAATAGATAAAGATTCTTCTTATGAAGGATTGAAATTGCAGTATAATATTTTATATTCAAAAATGATGAGTAAATCAAAACAAATAAATTATTATATAAATGAATTTGAAGATTGTATTTTAAGCAATTTATTATTGAAAATTTATGAAATTAATAAACTTTATTTGAATAAAAATACTCTTATTAATAAGCTAAATGATTATTGCAAAAGAAATGTTTTGAAAGAAAAAAATATAGATTTTGATTTAGAATGGGCTAGTTATTTGTCTAAAACTTGTGAACCTTTTGATGAAATATTATTGCCAAATTTTACTCCAGAATCAATTATTAAATTATTTACATTAAAAAATGAAAAGGGAGAAAGTGATAAAGGAATGCTTCCTATGAATATAATTAATAAGAAAAAATCACAGTTTTGTAAAGAAGTAAGTAAATTATTATATGAAGAAAATTATACTCAAACATTATCTCTGACTATTCAAACAATATTTGAAATTGCAATGCTTACTATATTCACTGATGAAGAAAATATAAGAAATGTTGATGAAATACAAAAAATATTTAATGAAAAATTTATATTTAAATTTTCAAGGTTGAAGGAAGAAGATATAAAAGAAGAAGTTAAAGAAGAAGATAAAAAAGAAGTTGAAGAAGAAGAAGATAAAAAAGAAGTTAAAGAAGAAGAAATAAAAGAAGAAGTTAAAAAAGAAGAAATAAAAGAAGAAGTTAAAGAAGAAGATAAAAAAGAAGAAGTTAAAGGAGAAGAAATAAAAGAAGAAATTAAAGAAGAAGAAATAAAAGAAGAAATTAAAGAAGAAGAAATAAAAGAAGAAATTAAAAAAGAAGAAAAGAAGAGCTTTATGGAAGATGTTGATATTTTAGAAGTAATAATGGAAATTAAAGAGGCTATTAATTATTCTAAAGCTCATGCTGATTTATTGGAATTTATTAGTAATTTATTTAAATATTTATTATGTGTAGAGAGAAAGAAAAAAGTGTTAAAGAAATTATAGACTTAATTCCAGATTTTGAAGAAGAAGAAGGATTTTCAGAAGAAATTTCAAAGTCTTTGATTATTCCTGATTTTAGTATTACAAAAATTATTCCTGAAAAAGTTAAAAATATTATTTTAGACGATATTTTTTTTATAACTAATCCAAATTGGAAAAATGATATAATATCTGAATATAAAAAATATCCGAGTCTTATATTCTTTTTATTTAAATATCCTGGTTGTGAAAAAGAATTAAGAGAATATCTTTCTAAAACTGATACAATAAAAAAAAAGAAACTGATAAATTCCCTACATTTCTTTTAATATTGAGAATATTTTCAGATATCAACTGTTATAATTTTCAAATAAATACTAAAAATTTTTTAGGTGTTGAAATAAAAGAAGAAATTATTTCGTGCATAAAATCTACAAATAATGAAATTTTTAGGATGGCTCCTGATATTAATTGGATTGGATTATTAATGAATCCATCTGAATTTAATAAATATTTATCTCCAAAAATGACTTATATTTATAGTTATTTAGAAAGTATCTGTTTTTATGCTTTTAAGCCAGATGAGGAAAACAAAATTAAATATAAAGAAATAATTCATAAAATGATCAATTTTTTATTTAATGCTATAATTAAAGGAAAATTGGATGAATTTTTTTCTTTAGTGATTCCAGATATAACAAAAAAAGATAGAAAGGGAAAAGAATTAGATGAAATGTTGTTGTATTTAACAAACCTTCCTGAAGTTATCCAAAATAAATTTAAAGAGGAAAGTGAGCAAAAAGAGAAAGAATTAAATAAAAAATTCACAGAAGATATTAAAAGTATAAATGATATATATTCCAAAAATAAAGATGCTTATGAAAAACTTAAACAAGCAATTCAAGAAGATTCAAAAGAAGAAATAAAAAAAAGAATAGAATCTGATTATACGAAGCGAAAAAATGAATTAGAATCACAATGCGCAACTACACAAGGTAAATTAACAGGATATATGGAAATTATTAAAAATATAAATGAAAATAAATTATCATTAAATGATTATAAAAGGGAAATAGATAAATTAATAAAGGCAAAAAACGAAATAAATCATATCGAAAATAATAAATATTTTAGTAAAAAAAATATTGTACATAAATGCTTTAAAATAAAATTAAAAAAAGATATCAGTAAATTTAGAGTTATTTATGATGAAGAAACTTTTGAATTAGAAAAATATAAAGTTGATAATTATTTTTATATAAATTGTACAAAAAATGCCAAAAAAGCTTTACAATTAAAAAAAAAAGAAAAAGAAAAAGAATTAATATTATCTGAAGGAAAATATTATGAAAAACAAGATATAAAATTTTTTGAAATAGATGAAAATTCAAAAAAAAAAGAATTAGATTATTATAAAGAAAAAATAAAATCTATTGAAAAGAAAGAAGAAAAAGATTTTCCTTTAATAATGATTTTTAACAAAGTTCATAAAATAGTTATAGAAAAGACAAAAGAAGATGAATATTCAATTAAAGATGAAAAAAATAAAAATCTAAAAAATCTTGAAGAAATTATGAAGAATGGAAAAAATAGCCTCCAAGACATATTAACTAGAGGAATAGATATAATAAATAATAATTCTTTTACTATTGATAATATCAAAAATGTAATAGATGGTTTAAAAAAAATAAATGATAAAATGAATATTTTAGAATTTATTACACCTAAATTTGAAAATAATATAGGATCACCGAAGAATACTAGTGACTTTTGTGATAAATTTAAAAATGAATTTAAAGATAGAATTATGGGAAGATTAAAATCTTTAATTGAATATTATGATAAATTTATATCAAATAAATATCAAACTAAACTAAATATTGAAAAATTTGAAAGTTCATTTTCTTTAGTTAAATTTGATATTAAAAGGCCAACAATTAAAGAATTGAAAATTGAAAAGTTAAGTAAATTTACTATAAATTATCCTTATATTGCTCTTTTATCAGATTCTAAAATACAAAAATTACAATTTGGATATAATTTATATGAATTAAACATTGGTCCTATTATAACTTCTTTTTATACAGGAGCAAGATTTATTTATAGTATTGTTTCATTTGTAGATAAAAACTTATCTGCTAAGTTGATTTATGATGAAGAAAAAATGGATGAAGAAACTAAGAAATTAATACCATATTTTACAATAAAACAAAAAATATTTTCATCTGAAGAAATAAAAATTTCTTTTACAGTTCCTAATATAAAAAAAAAAGTAGTAAAAACTTTATTTGGACATTTAGAAATTAAAGTTGAAGAAGGAGAAATAGAACCTATTTCTATAAATTTTAAATTCAATGTTATATTAATTCCATTAGAAATATATTTCATAAGTAAAAATGGAGAATTATTTTGGAATGAAAATAGACTTGCTTTGAAAAATAATACTTTTAGTGAAGATGAATTATTAGGATTTGAATATAAAATAAAAAATTTTAATGAAATAAAAGGATTTTTAAATAATAATTATAGCTTAAGAAGTGTCGGAAAAAATGAAGTTGAAAATAATCCTATTGTAATTCAAGAAGTTGACAATTTAAATAATTATATAATTCAAATTCCGCAAATCAGCAAAAAACAAGAATTTTTAGAATGTTTATTAAAACTATATTTCACTAATAATATGACTATTCCTCTTGAGTTAAGTGGAAAAATAAAAAAAACTGAATTCAAAGTTTATTATATGAATAATTTTAAATATACAATAGAAGAACAACAAGCGACTTTGTTTTTATATAAGCATAATCTTAAAAAAAAGAAGCCATATGATATTGAACTTCATTTTCTTGTATATTTATTTGATAAAAAAAAACATAAATTCAATATAGAATTTCCAAAAATTTCTTTTAAAGAGTATGATGTAACTTTTTCCTTAAAAAATGATTATAAACCTGAGCAAATTAAAGAATATCAAACCATTGATATCATTGCTAGAGTAGGACAATTTTTCAATAACAACAAATATAGTATTAGTTTCATTGTTGATGGAGAAGAAAAAAAAGTAGCAATAATTACAAAAAAAGAAACCAGTTCTGATAAATTTGTTAATGTTCCCTATAAATATGTTAATAATGAAAAAAAGGCTGTTTTTATAGATAAAAAAGGTTTAAATCAATTCGAAAAAAGCAGGGATCAAGTGATATGCTATAGTCCTTATTGCGTAAAGATATATAAAAGTAATTTAAATAAAGATATTTCAATGCCTTTTAATAATAAAGATATGAAAAGAATTGAAGGAATAAATATTATTGTCTTTTCAGAAAAAACTAATTATTGGCTTCCAAATACTAAAGAGTTCGGAGATAATAAATTTGACGAAAAAAAAATAATTGAAATTGATAAATCAAATATAAAAAATGCTAAAAATCTTATTTCTGAATTATATAATGATATAGCATATAAATTTTATTATAGATGGTTTAAATCTAGTTCTTATGAAGAAATTCAAAAAATGGAGAAAGAAGAATTAAGTGAATTTGGGGGATTAACTGATTTCATTGTTTGGCTAATTTCTAATAATGAAAAAAATGAAGAAAAACAAAAAAAATTAAGTTTGGTAATAGAAAAAATGGATGAATCAGATAGAATCAAAATGTCACCATTAATCAATAAATTAACTGCTATAAAAAAACAAAATCAAAACCAATATCAAAACAAAAATCAAAGCCAAAATCAAAATCTAAATAATCAAGAAAATCAAAAAAAAAAGAAAAAAGAAAATTAAAAGTGGAAAATGAAGAAGAAGAAACCAAGTTATTACCTATAATCTATTGTAATATTATTATAGAACTTAGAAAAATATTAAAAAAAAGATATCAATTATTAAAAGAATGTGAATTTAATATATCTAAAATGGAAAGAAAATTTATAAAAGAAAAATATAAAGAAAATATAACTAAAATATTTAAACCTTATAATGAAAAGCAATTTATTGATACTATAGTTAAATATAAAAAGCCAGAAGAAAAAGAAATTAAAGGAAAATCTTCACAAATATGGTTATTTAATGAAAATGAAAAAGAGCCAAAGCCAGAAAAGGAAATGACAATAAATGATGAATATAAAAAAGATTTAAAGGAATATAAAGATAAAACTATTGACCTAAATTTAGATATATTAAAAATTAAAGATTTATCTAAAGCAGAATCATTAGATGATATAGTTTCTATTTTAAAAAATGGCTATTCTATTTCTCAAGCATTTATGTTTTGCATTGGAAAATTAAAAAATAAACAGATAAATGAAATATTTAATTATTTGTATGAAATATTTCTCACTACAAAGGATTCAATGAAATCAATTTTATCATTGGAAATAAAAAATTTTATTAATTCTTTTATTAATTTATGTAAATCATTAAAAGGTTCAGATATTGACTTAAAAAAATTTACTGAATTACCAAAGATAGAAAAAGGTGGTGAATTAGCATTAAATGAAGAAAAACCATCACCTAATATTTTATCATTTCAAACTGGAATATTTTGGAAAAACTTTAAAGCATTTTCTATTGAATATAAAAGAAAAAAGGCTGAAAATAATATTATAGAAGTTACTATCGAAAAAGAATCAGCACCTAAATCAAATTTAAACAATAATGTGGCAGAAATAATAGAAAAAAAAAAGAGAAAAATAATTAATCCAGATATTAATAAAAATAAAATTGAATTTGATAGAGTTAGAGGTACAGGCTATAATATTTTAGAAGAAGGCTTAGATGATGAGGAAGACAAAAAAGAAATTATTAATTTAAAAAGAAATGAAGATGTAATCGTAGAATTAAAAGATGAAGAAAAAAACAAATTAAAAACAATATCAGATGAAGGAGTTACAAAGGCTATTATTAAGAGAATGTTAAATAATAAAAGTATCGATTTGAATTTAAAATTACCTGATTCTTTTCCTGAATTTAAAAGTGAAATTTTCGGGGACAGAAATAAAATTTTAGAAAAATCAATATTAAGAAAAGAAGGAGATGACTTCATAACAAAGCCATTTCACGAAATTATTAATGAATTTTCTAAAAATGTTTATATTAAATTTTTCCAACAATGCTATAATTTTGACAAAAAAGAAGTATGTGGTGTAATTGGAATTGATATTTGTAGAACAATTGATAAAAAATTTAAGTTATTTCATACTGTAGTTGCCACTTCAATGGCTCATTGTTTTAATAGTATAGAAATACCATATTCCATAGTTGTTTTTTGTGATTATGGAGTTCAATTTATCATTAAAGATTTTGAAGAGCCACACCAAGAAGATATTAATCAGTTAATTTTTGATGCTATAATGGCACCAAGATGTTCAACAAGAATTGCTGACGCCTGTTATTTTATTTCTCAAAAAGTAAATTGTAAGAATCGACCTAACAAAAAAATATTTATTATTTCTAATGGTTTAGATACAAAGCTTAAAATAGGTGAAAAATGGAATTCAATATTTTCTAATGAAAAAGAAAAATTTTGTTTTTATTTCATAAAGCCAAAATTAAATGATATTGAAATAAATGAAATCATTAAAATCTGGGATGATTTCAAAGAAAAAACTAAAACTGAATTGGCAAAAATTTCAGAAGAAGATATTTTAAATTTACGTTCTTCTATGTATTTACCTTTTAGAAATACTATGCAAAGTAAAATATTTAAAGCTGAAGAAATTTTAAAGATGCATAAGATAGCTCAGCCTGAATTTAAAGATATTATGCCTTTTACAAAAGATTATCAAAAAATATTAAACTCCATTAATGATGATATGATTAATAGTGAAGATTATTTTGTCCAAAATAAAGTGCATATTCCTTCTAAAGGAAAATACAAAATAGAAGATTTTGTTGTTAAAAATCCTTTTAAAATAACTAAAATTGAGAGTTTAGACTCAGAAAATAATTTAGAAAAAATAGAAGATGATACTAAATCTAATTTAGAAAAATTATTTTCTAATCCAATAACAAGTAATATGAAGTCTGAATATTTAGAATTTGTATTTTTCCCTAATAAACCATCGATGTACTCTCCTCAACCAAAGGAACACGTTTATATCTAATGGGTCTTATTAATTTTTGTATTACTCATGGACAAGATAATAAAATTTGGCTAGAAAAAAATAAAGGACTTAAAAAGGATTATAGAGTTAGTGTTATTATTGATTCAAGTATTTCTTGTTTTAATGATTATATGAGGCCTCACTCGATCAAAACAGTTCTAGCAGTTTTAAGAATGCTATCATTGGTAGAAATACCATATTTTGATTTAATAATTGCTACATCAAAAAATCCGATTGTACTTTGTTGTGGTAATGATACAACAAATAGTCTTAATATGAAATCCAATTTATGGAATATTGTTTTACAACAATTAACAAATAATGAAGATAATTGCAATTTATTAGATGCATTACAATTAGCTTATAAATTTAAATCAATGAATAATGTAAAAAAATATTATACTTTTGTTTTAACTGATGGAATGTTCGAAAAAGATGAATCAGAAAATCTTCAAGATTATATCTCTTTCTGTGAGGAATGTTCTCTAGAGGTATTTGGTATTGGATTAGGTTATTATCCCGAAGGAATTAAAAATATATTTAATAAATGCATTTGGAGTATTAATCCTTTTATGATTTTGAAAGCTTTAGCTATTTTGATTGGAAATACAGAAAAAAATTCAGATAATTTACAATTGATTGCCTTCGATAAAAAAAATATTGAAGATGCTATAACTAACTTTACTAAAATAATTAGTAAATATAATTCTTATCAAAAATATAAAAAACTCTATGGATTTTTAGATGGACTGCCTTTATTAATAGAATCATTAGATGAAATAACAAATCCTGATAAAGCTGATGAATTTGGAGTAAGTAATCAAGAAATTACTGAAAGTAATACCATGTGCAAAAAGGGAGAATTTGAAGGATTTAAAATATTAATAGGGATGTTTTGGAGTTATGCATTATTACCTGAGAAAGAATCAGCATGGATTGATAAAAAATATTTATTAGAAAGATATATTCCTGATAAAGAATGTCTAAGAGAAGTATTAAATTATTATTCTATAGAGATAGTTATTAAAGAAGATTATAAAGAATGTATACAAGAATTATCAACTGGAAAATATTATGCCCATTGGGTAATATGTGGAAATGGAATGAGAAAACTACCTAATGGTGGAAATGCTAATTTGGTTGGACAATATGTAGATGCTTTAAAAATATTTTGGGTTAACGGTGGCTCCATTGTTTTTTGGAATGATAATGAACCTTTTGTATATGAAAGTAAAATATTTTTAGAAAGAGCTGAATTCCCTGGAGAAGTTTCTAAAACAAAAGTTCGTTTTGGAGGAGAGCATGAAGGTAAAAGCTTTATGATACCTGGTGATATAAGTGTTGGCTTAGAAAAAGATAGTAAAAATGGTAAATTTAATCGTAAAAGAATTTTTAGTGATGGAAAATATTCAATGTTTTCTTTGGGACATAATTTAGTAAGAATTGCTGAAGGAACAACTGTTTCATTTGCTCAAGATACAGAAAGTATTGCTCCTTTCAATATATTTGGATATGAGCATGAAGGAGGAAAAAATATTTTATTTTATACACCTCCATTAAAATATAATCATGGATATCTAATTTTAGAAGGTGGTTTTACCAAACTTTTTAATGAATTGGATTCAGATGGAACAAAAAGATATATTTTAAATATTGCTGCTTTTACAACTCAATTTACTAAAAGACTTGGAGAAATTGGAGAAAATTGGAAATCAGATTTTCATATTGAGCCATTTGAATTTAAAATAGATGAAACAGTTATATGGGATCAATTTAATAAATCAGTTGGAATATCAAAAGATTTTGATATTGTATATACTTTAGATTCCACAGGTTCTATGGGAAGTTATCTTGCGGCTGCAAGAGATCAATGCATAAATATATCTAATCAATTACAATCTGAATTACCCCAATATGATTTTCAATTTGGAGCAGTATTTTATAGGGATCCAATTGATTGTCCAGGAGAAAAAAATCATACTTATGCATTAAAGAAAGATGTTAATAAATTAAAAACAGAATTAGGCTCTGAGACTGCTACAGGAGGTGGAGATGGGCCAGAAGATTGGGTTGGAGCTTATGAATGTGCTTGTGATAATATTGCTTGGAGAAATGGCACTAGATTAATTATCCATATTGCAGATTCCCCTGCTCATGGAAGTGAATGGTGCAAAGAAAATAATCATGAAGATCAAAATTCAAAACTTTATCCAATGATTCAAAAATGTGTAGATAAAAATATTAAAATAATAGGCTTTCAAATTGGAAATTATCCTAAGCCTTCATTTGACAAATTTGGTGAGGAATATAAAAAAAGAGGTGGGTCATTATTTTTAATTAAAGAATTTCAACAAGGGCTGAATTCAAATCAAATTTCTGATCACTTCAAAGATATGGTTATTGAATCAACTCACGCTGCAGCTCCTAAATGATTTAATTAATTTGAAAAATTAAATATAATTTAACACTATAATGATATGGATTATATAATTTTTTGAAATGGGGATTGTGGGGATTGGG
>Ga0247610_10004322_pt1 | contig 15241 bp, 9 predicted proteins | sample 174DNAGHGhighgp2_FD_193483 | JGI IMG/M metagenome (GOLD analysis project Ga0247610, IMG submission 193483) | Sheep rumen microbial communities from Palmerston North, Manawatu-Wanganui, New Zealand - 1742 DNA GHGhigh gp2 | ecosystem: Host-associated > Mammals > Digestive system > Stomach > Rumen ... | reverse complement strand
GGGGTCGTCGTCGCCGCATGCGATGATTGCCGCAGCGACGAGGCATGTCATGCAAAGCAGTGTGATGCGTGATGCTTTCATTGTTGTGTCGGGATTGGTGTGTGGGTGCTGAGGTTGTAGAAAGCCCCGCAGGGGGGCGATGTGTTGCCTTTTTACGGTCAGGGAAAGGGCGAGCACCATCCTGCGGGGCGTTGTAGTGTTGACATTGACATCCGGGGCCTCAGAAGCCCGTATGTCCGTCGGGCCTTATTGCTTGAGGATGGCAATCTGGCCCGTGATGTCGTTGAGGTAGAAAGCGTATGTTCCTGCGGGCACCTGTATGTTGGAGCCGTTGGGCTGGCCGTTGGCATAGAAGGTGCCGTCGTCAACGGTGAGGTCGGCGCCCCAGTTGGTGCCCCAGTCGTGGTTGGCACGGAACTTGAGTCCTCCGTCGGTGACGGCGGCAGTGGCATACCAGTTGTGGGGCGTCACCTGCTGCATGTCGATGTCGCCGCCCCAGCTGTTGAAGTCGCCGATGATGCCGATGGCCTCATACTCCGTGGGCGCCTGGTTGTCGAGCTTCGTCCATGAGTAGGTCATCGTGCCGATGTCGAAGGTGAATGTGTAGAACTCTGCCGACGGTGCCGAGATGGCCTGCGCGCCCGAGCTGACGAGTGCGCCCGTGGCATCGTTGCAGCCATCCACGACGCAGCCGTAGCAGTTGTCCCAGTTGCCGATGTCGTTCTTGTTCCACACCTTGAGGTCCCATGCGCCGGTGAACTTGGAGGTGTAGGTCATCACGGAAGCCGAGACGGGGTAGAGCAGTGCCTTGGCGGCACCCTCCGCGTTCCATCCGGGCAGTGCGCCCACCATGAAGTACTGGGGTGCGACGTCGCTGATGGTGAATGTGCCGTCGAGCATGTTGAGCGTGATCTTGATCTGAGTGGCGGCAGATGCCCATTTCAGCGAGCCGTCGTCGCTGAGCTGTGCGCGTCGTGCCAGTGTGCCCGTGGCACCGTTCTGTCCGTTGCCGGCCGTGGTGCCATAGAGCTTGCTCCAGTCGCCGTCGTTGGCGATGGCGTCGCATGCCTCGTCGTCGCCGATGGCAAACCATGTCTCACCTCCGGCATTGGCGGGAATGATGATGCTGAAGATGGGGTCTTCGAAGACGTCCTTGTCGCTGTGTGAGAACTTCTGTACCTTGCTGGCAGCCGATGCGGCCCAGTCGAGCGTTCCGCCCACGACGTAGTAGTTCTCGGCGATGTTCACGGTCTCGATCTTGTAGGTGTAGTCCATCATGTTGATGGTGACCTTGATCTTCTTGGCTCCGCCATCGACCTTGAACGAGCCGTCGTCGGAGAGGTTGAAGCGCCTGTCGAGCTTGCCCTCAGCGCCGTTGTTGCCGTTGCCGGCGGTGGTGCCTATGAGCTGGCTCCAGTCGTTGGCGTTGGCGATGGCGTCGCAGGCAGCATCGTCGCCGATGGCAAACCATGTGTCGCCCTCGGCGGCAGCGTCGATGACGATGGTGAAGACGGGGTCGTCATAGACGTCGGCATCGCTGTGCGAGAACTTCTGCAGCTTGCCGGCAGCCGAGGCAGCCCAGTCGAGTGTTCCGCCCACGATGTAGTATGCGCTGGAGATCTGCGGAGCCTTAGGTGTGACCTTGACCTGGAAGGTGCCGGCGTCGATGTATGCTGCCTGACCCTTGAGCATGGCAGCGAGATAGGCATGGCAGTCGAGTGTGCGTGCTGACGGGCGCTTGCCGAAGTACTGTGTCACTGTCTGCTGCAGGTCGGCGACGCTGAAATAGCCTTTGGCGTCCGTGGCATTGATGGTGGCGGGCTCCGTGCCCTCGGCAGCGCCCTCGGGCGTAACGACGATGCGCAGCTTGTCGGGCGTGGTGCCTTCGGGCAGCGCGCTGTAGTCGATGTTGAGGAGCTTGACGGAGGCCTCGGAGACCGTGGCGAGGTCTATGGCAGACTTCGATGCTGCCGTAGCCGTGAAGCCGGGTATTGTTATCGCCGCCTCCTGTGGATTGGCCTGCGGCTTAGCCCAGTCGGTGTAGTCCTCGGTGCAGGCCGTGTTGAACAGGCCTGCACATGCGAGTGACAAATAGAATGCTATCTTTTTCATGTCGTTAGTCTTGATTTTAGGGGTTTACTTGATTTCGCCGGTCTCGTTGGTGAAGTTGAGGTATAGGCGTTGTCCGGCAGAGCCGCCCACGCGATCCTGGTCGCCGCCGGCGCCACGGTAGATGATCTGCTTGTTGAAGACCATGAACTCTGTCTTCCACCAGTCGAAGCCCGGCACCTTGACGTATGCCCTGACGCCGCTGTCGTCGGCGGCATTGTTGGCAAATGCCGGAGAGACGAAGCTGCCGTCGGCGGTGGCAGGCACCTCGAACTTGCAGCCCTCCATGAGCTCGTCCCAGCCGCCTGTCGGCGTCACGGAACCCATGAGCCATACGTTGGGCTCGTTGAACTGCACGTCGTAGATGATGTCGCGTCCGACGACGGAGCATGTGACGACCATCAGGTACCATCCCGGAGTGCTGGAGGCGATGTTGCCGTCGCCGCTGTCCTGGATCTGTGCTGCGAGGTCGCCGCTCACGCTGTTGATTCCGGCAAAGCCCTTCTCGCCTCCGTCCCATGCGGTGACGGTGTTGAACTTGATGCCCGAGCCGTCGATATATACCATGTGCCAGAAGACGTTGGGACCGTCGTAGCAAGGCACCATGGCGAGGCTCTTGCCCCAGTCCCATCCGCAGAAGCTGCCCACGAGGTATATGTTCTCGGGCGTGGTGACGGGTGGCAGTGAGTAGAGCAGGCGTACCTTGTTGAAGGCCACGACGTTGGACGTTATGCCCATGTCGGCAACGGGGTTGTTGAGCCCGTCAACCATGCAGGCGTTGACGCGCAGATAGACGGGGAGCACCATGGGGAAGTCGGCCTCGGTCTTGCCCTTCTCGGTCTCGATTGTCGTGAGCATGGCGGCGAGGGTGGCAGCATCGAGGTTGATGGTGGTGGAGTAGAACGTCTCTCCGAAGGGCACGGCATCCTTCATGTCGGCTGTCGTGGCGACATCCACGGTGTAGGCTGTGCGTACGGGGAATCCGTAGTCGGGCTGTGAGCACGTGAGCTGCAGGACTTCGGAGTTGGCCAGATCGACTTGTGCGTTGGTGAGCACAGGCGTGTTCACGACGAAGGTGGTGGGGCGCTGCACGGTGGGGTTGGAGTCGTTGTCGTCGGAGCACGCTGCTAACAGCGCCAGGCCCATCGTCAAGAGCAGAGCTGATTTTAATATCTTTTTCATGAGTTTTGTAGTGTTGAGAAGTTAACCGACTGTGATGTATGTTAACGTTTTTGTAGGATAGATGCAGTGGGGTCAGTAGCCCGTGTTCTGCTGTAGGTTCTTGTTGGCCGTGAGGTCCTTGGTAGGTATGGCGTAGATGTTGCGCCACTCCTCGAAGTTGGTGCCGGTGTAAACGCCGCCCTTCCACTGCCAGTTGTAGCCGTTGCGACCGCCGAAGTAGCCGAAGCGTATGAGGTCGGTGCGGCGGCGACCCTCGAAGTAGAACTCACGGCTCCACTCGTCGCAGATGTCCTTGAGGGTGAGGCCCGACAGGGCTGAGGCGTGGGCGCGAGCACGCACTTGGTTGACGACGGCGAGGGCCTCGGCAGACTGGCCCTGGCGGAAGAGAGCCTCGGCGTAGGTGAGGTATGCCTCTGCGGCGCGGAAGAGGAAGAAGTCTGTGTCGGGGTAGGTGGCATCGTGGCCTGCCGTGCCGTCGGTCTTGAAGTTGTTGAACTTGGCAACGCCGAATCCCGTCTTGAAGTCGGAGGGGTCGGTGGCGTTGAGAGTGTGGTCAACGCCGCAGAAGAGAGCGCGGTCGTCGTTGGCGGCAACGGTCATGTCGTAGCTCTGCACGTTGGGAGCCTTTGTCTCGTCGAGGGCGGCCTGTGGGAAGAACTTCAGGACGAGGTCGGCACGTGCGCGGTTGCCAGACCATGCTCCCGAGGTGCCGTTCGTGGCGTCGGGGTCGGCGGGGTTGGCGTGCATCTCGCCTCCGTAGGTCGAGGCAATGAAGAAGAATGATGCGCCGTACTGTGTCGTGGTGAGACCGTCGGCCTTGACGGGGAAGATGGCCTCGAGGGCGGCATCCGTCTCGCCGTTGTCGCCCATGAAGAGCATCTGGTAGGCGCTCCAGCCGCCTACGCTGGTGGTGTTGAGCTTATAACTGGAGTCAATGACCTTCTTGGCGTATGTGGCGGCCTCTGCCCACTTGGCCTCGCCTGTATAGACCTCGGCGTTGAGGTAGAGGCGTGCCAGGAGCATCCATGCTGCTGCCTTGTCGAGGCGGCCGTAGTTGGCATCGGTGCTCTTCTTGGCCTTGGCATCCATGAGCTGCGGCTCGATGGCCAGCACCTCGTTGACGAGCCACTCGTACATCTGTGCCCGTGTGTAGCGCACGGGCTTGGCAAGCTCCAGGCCGAAGGGTATGTTGCCGAAGGCATCCATGAGCAGGTAGTACTCTATGGCGCGCAGCATGCGCACCTCGGCCGTCATGGTGGCATCGTAGTCGGAGGCTACGTTGACGTACTGGTTGCAGTAGTCGATGCCCACGTACAGACGGTTGTAGTACATCTCGAGCATGGGGTGGTCGGCTCCGTAGCCGTTGTTGATGAAGGTGGCAATGCCCGGGTCGCCCCATCCGCAGATGGCCTCGTCGGTGCAAAGCTCGTTGGCGTTGAACATCTGTCGCAGCAGACCCGTGGTGCCGGCGTCGTTAGCCACGATGTCGGTGCTGCCGCCGCCGGCGTTGCCTTCCATGGCGAAGTTGGCATAGCACTTGTTGTAGAGTCCTATGGGGGTGTACTCTGTGCTGATGTTGGGATCCAGCGGCGTAACGTCGAGGTCTTTGACGCACGAGGTCATCCCCATGCCCAGCAGCAATGTCGCTGCTGGAATGAAAAGCTTGATATATGTCTTCATAGCTGTTGGCATGCGTTAAGTTAGAAGTTCAGGTTGAGGCCTAAGATAAATGAGATGGGTCGCGGATAGACATTGCCGTCGATGCCGACGCTGCTTGGCACCTCGGGGTCGAGTCCGCTGTATTTGGTGATGGTGAACACGTTGGCCACGGTGCCGTAGAGACGTCCGCTGATGCCGTGCCAGTTGCTGCTGCGGAAGAGGTCGGCGAAGCTGTAGCCCAGCGTGATGTTGTCGCACTTGAGGAACGACGCGTTCTGGACGTAGTAGTCGCTCTGCTTAGCCCACAGCTGGTCGGTCTGCCAGTTACGGTCGAGCACGGCAGTGGTGCGGTTGGCGATGTAGGCGTTCTGTGCCCAGATGGCGCTGCGGCTGAGGTTGGCGTTGGCCTCCACGCCGTTATAGACATAGTTGCCGAGGCTGGCACGCAGTGCGAAGCCGAAGTCCCAGTTCTTCCACTCCATGCGTGAGGACAGGCCCATGGTGATGAGTGGCGACGTGGGTTTGTAGAGATACTTGTCGGCCTCGGTGATGGAGCCGTCGCCGTTGCGGTCCACGACGCAGTTCTCGATGGGCATGCCGTTCTGGTCATAGACCTGCTGATAGACGTAGAAGGTGTTGGCAGGGTATGCCACCTGGTGGGCGAGCACCTTTGTGCCTGTGCCGCTGACGTTGCCGCCCGTCATGACGGGGTCGCCGTTGTCGGAGATGCCGGTGAGGTCCGTGATCTCGTTGTGGTTGTAGGTGAAGTTGTAGTCAACGACCCAGTAGAAGTTCTTCGTCACGACGGGACGCACGCTGAGTCCCAGTTCCACGCCGTAGTTGTTGAGCGTGCCGATGTTCTGCAGACCCTCGTTGATGAATGCCGAGAGGGCTGCCGACGGTGCGCTGTTGATGAGGTCGGTGGTGTGGCGGAAGTAGGCATCGACAGATGCTGTGATGCGGTTGTCGAGGAAGCCGATGTCGGCACCGAGGTTGTAGGTCGTCGTGGTCTCCCACTTCAGTTCTTTGTTGTAGTTGTCGGGGCGGTAGAGCGTGCCGTTGTCGCCGGCGATGAGCGGGTAGAAGCCGTTGGTGCCGGTGCTCTTGGAGTATGTGGGAATCCAGATGTAGTCGCTAACACCGTCCTGCTGGCCTGTCTTACCCCATCCGAGGCGCAGCTTGGCCTCGCTGAGGTAGTCGATGTTCTTCATGAGCGGCTCTTCCTTGATCTTCCATGCGAAGGCGGCAGAGGGGAAGAGTGCCCAGTGGTTGGAGAAGCGGCTGGAGCCGTCCTCACGCACCGTGGCGGTGAAGAGGTAGCGGTTGAGGAGGCTGTAGTTGGCACGGCCGAAGAATGACACGAGATAGTTGTCGGTCTTGAACTCGTAGGGCACGTGCGGACGCTCGGTGCCGCGCAGGCTGGCGTCGTTCTGTGTCTGCGGGTAGTAGGCCACGTAGTCGTTGTTCTGCTTGCGGTAGTAGTGTGCCCACTCGTAGCCGGCCATGATGTCGAAGTGGTGATTCTCGTTGAAGTCCTTGAAGTACTGGGCGTAGGCCGAGAGCTGAAGGTTGCGCTTGTAGATCTCATCGAAGCCCTGGCTGCCGTAGTACATGTAGTTGGGGGCGGCGGTGCTCATGTTGCGTTCCTGCTTGCCCTTGGCGATGTCGGCGCCGAGGGTGACGTGCAGGCGCATGTCTTCGAAGCCGTGAATCTTATAGTCGATGTCGGCGCTGCCGATGAACTCGCGGCTCTTGGCAGTCTCCTTCTCGAGGTCGATGAGCGAGAGCGGGTTCTTGGTGGACTCGTTGTGGCGCATCCAGGCCCAGGAGCTGTCGTTGTAGGACGAGGCCGTGGGCCACTGGAAGTAGCCTCCGAAGTTCTGCAGCGTCTTGTCGATGTCGTTGAGGGCGGTGTGGTAGGGCGACGTGAAGGCGTGCGGGTCCTGGGTGGGATCCATCATCACGGCGGCTCCTACGGCCTCGGTGTTGGCATAGATGGTCTTGGCGTAGATGCCCTTGGCGTTGAGGTTGAGGTTGAGGTGGTCGTTGAAGAGCGACGGGCTGAGGTTGATGGCTCCCGTGTAGCGCTGGAAGTCAGAACCCTTGATGATACCCTTCTGGTTGGTGTAGCCGAGGCTCACGCGGTACGGCAGGTTGCCTACTGCTCCGCCGATGTTCACGTTGTGGTCGTGGCTCACGGCAGTGCGGTAGATGAGGTCTTGCCAGTCGGTGTTGGCGGTACCCATGTAGGCGATGGGGTCGGGGACTTTGCCGTCGGCATCGGTCACCATGCCCTGGGCGTTGCGCATGAGGTTGCCGTCGGCATCCTTGGCACCGAAGAGGTTGTTGATGAAGTCGCGGTACTGGTCGCCGTCCATCAAGTCCCATGTCTTCTTCTTTGTGCTCACGGTGACGCTTCCGGCGTATGAGATCTGAGGCATCTTGCTGCCGCTCTTCATGCCCTTCTTCGTGGTGATGATGATGACGCCGTTCGAGCCGCGGCTACCGTAGATGGCCGTCGCAGAGGCATCCTTCAGGATGTTGAAGCTCTCGATGTCCTGAGGGTTGACGATGTTCAGGAGGTTGGGCATACCCTTGACGCCATTGTTGTCGATGGCCACACCGTCGATGACGATGAGAGGGTCGTTGGAGGCGTTGAGCGACGAGCCGCCGCGGATGCGGATCTCGGCTCCGCCGCCCGGAGTACCGTCATTGCTGGTGACGCTCACGCCGGCCACCTTGCCCTGCAGCATGTCCTGCGGGTTGACGACGACGCCCTTGTTCTTCATGTCGGGCTTCAGGGCTGTGACAGACCCCGTGAGGTCGGTCTTCTTGGCGACACCGTAACCGATGACCACGATGTCATCGAGCACCTTGGCGTCCTCGTGGAGAGTGACGTTCATCTGTGCGCGTGCCGGCAGTGTCTGCGTGGCAAAGCCCATGAACGAAATCATGATCTGGCTGCCCTGGGGTGCCTGAATACTAAAATTACCGTCGAAGTCCGTTGTCGTGCCACCCTGCTGTCCTACGACGCGTATGGTAGCTCCAAAGACGGGTTCGCCGGTATCATCTTTGACGTGACCCTTGACAGTAATCTGAGCAAAGGCACCTAAGGAGATGAATAGCCCGCAAATGAGGGCCAGGATTCGTTGGGGAATCCGGATGTTTACCTGCTTCATCATGCTTTGATTTAAGTTTGAATTATGTTTGTTAGTTAGGTTGGCCGGACATTGGTGGTTGCCCATTTCGCCTACAAAGGTAGAGAAACTTTTCCTTGCGTCAACTCTTTTGAACGAAAATTCACATCTTTTATGTTAAAAAACGTTCGAGGCTGGCTCGCATACTGAATTAATGCCTATCTTTGTGGCGTATTTACTGACAAAAACTACTATATTCTATGAAAAAACCTGATCTTACCTTCTGGCAGCTGTGGAACCTGAGCTTCGGCTTCTTCGGCGTGCAGATAGCCTATGCACTGCAGAGCAGCAACATCAGCCGCATCTTCCGAACACTGGGCGCCGACCCTCACGACCTGAGCTATTTCTGGATCCTACCGCCACTGATGGGCATCGTGGTGCAGCCCATCGTGGGCTCGCTGAGCGACCGCACATGGACGCGCTTCGGGAGGCGCATACCTTATTTGTTTGTCGGCGCTGCGGTGGCAGTGGCGGTGATGTGCCTGCTGCCAAATGCCGGGTCGCTGGGACTGGCGGCCTCGTCGGTGATGATGTTCGGCCTGGCGATGCTGATGCTTCTCGACACGAGCATCAACATGGCCATGCAGCCTTTCAAGATGTTGGTGGGCGACATGGTCAACGAGGAGCAGAAGGCCAAGGCCTACAGCATACAGTCGTTCCTGTGCAACGCCGGCTCGGTGGCGGGATTCGTGTTCCCGTTCCTCTTCACATGGATCGGCCTGCAGAACGTGGCACCCGAGGGCGTGGTGCCCCAGTCGGTGGTGTGGAGCTTCTATGTCGGTGCCATAATACTCATCCTCTGTGTGCTCTACACCACTGCCAAGGTGCATGAGTGGCCGCCGAAGGAGTACGACGAGTATAATGGCTCCAAGTCTGAAGAGAGCGCGTCATGGCTGACGCTGCTCAGGAAGGCTCCCTCTATGTTCTGGAAGGTGGGCTTGGTGCAGTTCTTCTGCTGGGCGGCCTTCCTGTATATGTGGACCTATGTCGTGGATGCCGTGGCAGAGACGGTGTGGCATACCACCGACCCCACGTCCGAGGGCTATCAGACGGCTGCCAACTGGACTGGCGTGCTCTATGCCCTACAGGCCGTGGGCAGCGTGGTGTGGGCGATGGTGCTGCCGCGATTCTCAAATGCCAAGGTCGCCTATGCCCTGAGCCTCGGGCTGGGAGGGCTGGGCTTTGCACTAATCCCCTTCTGTCACGACCAGTACCTGCAGGTCGTGCCCTTCCTGCTCATAGGCTGCGGCTGGGCTGCCATGCTGGCCATGCCGTTCACCTTCGTGACGAATGCCCTGCAGGGCTACGGACACATGGGGGCATACCTCGGACTCTTCAACGGCACCATCTGCCTGCCGCAGATCGTGGCGGCGCTGTGTGGAGGGCTCATCCTCTCGGCCGTAGGACATCACCAGAGCACGATGATGGTCGTCTCGGGACTGCTGCTCGGACTCGGCGCACTCACTGTGGTATTCCTGCGCGAAGGAAAACCTAACGCTCGTCAGTAACACCCTCACCCGCAATATGCTGCGCTGCGCGGCACATCAACTATAGCACAACATAAATCAATAGTGAACACTCACCCAATATGATTGTAAATTTCGAAATAGAGTATCGCACGGTCTTCGGTGAAGACCTATGGCTCAACGTCATCGAGGACGACGGCAGCCACACACCGCACGCCATGACCACCACCGACGGCGTCATCTGGCGCACACAGTTCGACATCTGCCGGCCTATACATTATTATTATAGTGTCACATGGCACGGACGCATACGCCGCTCCGAGTGGGTCTTCGACCCGCACGAGGTGCCGGCGCTGGAGGACGGCGACGTCACCGTTCACGACAGCTGGGTCGACTGCCCCGACACGTTCCGCATCGCAGGAACGCTGATTCCTGTCTTCTCGCTGCGCTCGGAGGGCAGCTTCGGCGTGGGCGACTTCGGCGACCTGAGCATGATGATCGACTGGGTGGCCGCCACGGGGCAGCGTCTGCTGCAGATCTTGCCTATCAATGACACCACCACCACCCACACATGGACTGACTCGTACCCCTACTCGTGCATCAGCGTCTTTGCTCTACACCCGCAGTACATAGACCTGCGTCAGCTGCCGAAGTTGCGCCAGAAGGCCGACCACGAACGCTTCGAGGCCTTGCGCCGGGAGCTCAACGCCCTGCCGCAGGTGGACTATGAGCGTGTCAACGCCGCAAAGCTCGAATACCTGCATCTGCTCTTCGCGCAGAACGGCAAGAGCGTGATGCGCACGAAGGACTTCAAGGCCTTTGCCGCCGGCAACGCCGACTGGCTGCCGGCATACGCCGACTTCTGCTGCCGCCGCGACGAACGCCTCAGCGGACAACCCGCGGCCGACGATGCCAAGGACTTCTGGCAGTATGTGCAGTTCCTGCTGGCGCAGCAGATGAGCGCCGTACACCGCCACGCTCAGCAGATGGGGGTCTTCCTCAAGGGCGACATACCCATCGGTGTGAGCCGCTACGGCGCTGACGTGGAGGCAGAGCCGCGCTACTTCAACATGAACGGCCAGGCCGGAGCACCACCCGATGACTTCGCCGAGGACGGGCAGAACTGGGGCTTCCCGACCTACAACTGGGATGAGATGCTGCGCGACGGGTGCTCGTGGTGGGAGCGCCGCTTCCGCTCCATGGCCAAGTACTTTGATGCCTACCGCATCGACCATGTGCTGGGATTCTTCCGCATCTGGGAGATTCCCGTCCCGGCAAAGAGCGGACTGCTCGGACAGTTCTCGCCGGCACTGCCGCTCTCGTGCGACGAGATCTACCACTATGGCATAAGCCCCGACACGCTCCGGCAGACCGTAGGGCCGATAATACGTCCGACTGACGACAGACCGACGGCCGACGCCGACACGTCGATAGGCACAGACTACCTCTTCCTGCGCGACCACAAGAACCCCGAGCTCTACCACCCGCGCATCTTAGGGCAGAAGACACGGGCCTTCTCGCGGCTGAGTAACATGGAACAGCAAGCCTACAACCATCTCTACGACGACTTCTTCTATCACCGTCACAACCAGTTCTGGTACGACGAGGCCATGCAGAAACTGCCGCGACTCGTGGGGGCCACGCGTATGCTATGCTGTGCCGAAGACCTCGGCATGGTGCCGGAGTGCGTAGGCTGGGTGATGAACGAGCTGCAGATCCTGAGCCTCGAACTCGAATCTATGCCCAAGGTCGCTGGCGCACGCTTCGGCCACGTCGAGAACAACCCGCGGCGCAGCGTAGCCACCATCAGCAGCCACGACACTCCCACGCTGCGCATGTGGTGGGACGAGAACGAAGAGCGGACGCAAGACTATTACAACAACATCCTCAACCATCCCGGGGTGGCGCCACATCCTCTGCCGGCAGAGCTGGCACGCGAGATCATCGACCATCACATGCGCTGCCCGTCAATGCTATGCGTCATAAGCCTGCAGGACTGGCTTGCCACCGACGAGGCCCTGCGCCTGCCCGATGCCAATGCCGAGCGTGTCAACATCCCTGCCAATCCCCGCCACTACTGGCGCTACCGCATGCACTTAACACTCGAACAGCTCCTCGAGGCCAAGGCCTTCAACACGCAGGTGCGTGAGATGGTGGCTCTTGGCGAACGCTGACGGCCTATGACACAGGACATTGGGATATTCTCACGCTCACGACTCCTGCTCGGCGACGATGTTATGACCCTCCTCTCGCAGAAGAGGGTCATAATCTTCGGCGTCGGGGGCGTCGGGTCGTGGTGCGCCGAGAGCCTCGTGCGCACAGGACTCTGCCATCTCACCATCGTTGACTTCGACCGCGTGGAGGCCAGCAATGTCAACCGCCAGCTCATGGCCACGACATCCACCCTCGGACAGCCAAAGGTAGAGGCCCTGCGACGACGCCTCCTCGACATCAACCCCGATGCTGAGGTGACGGCCATCGACGGCACCTTCTGTCAGGCCACCATCGACGACTTCTTCCCTGCCGATGCCACGCCCTACGACTATGTCATCGATGCCATCGACTCGCTGGCCGACAAGGCTCTGCTCATACTGACGGCCTGCCAGAGAGGCATGACGCTATACTCTTCCATGGGTGCCGCCATGAAGCTCGACCCGGCACGCATCCGCGTGGCGGAGTTCTGGAAGGTGCAGGGCGACCCGCTGGCGCGTGCCCTGCGCAACCGTTTCAAGCGTGCGCACACTTTCCCCGCACGCAAGTTCGCCTGTGTCTTTTCTGACGAACCGCCAGCACTCTCCGCCACGGAGGGCAAAGGGTCGCTGGTGCACATAACGGCCATCTTCGGCAACATGCTGGCAAGTCTTGTCGTGAGGGACATCTGCCGGCTGGCAACCTCCGACACGACTCGCCATGAGTAGCTGCGGCAAACTCCCGTAGGGGTGGCACACCACATGCTACCCCTGCTTTAACTTTGCAGCCTTAAATAAGAGTCTTTAGCGAACGGGACCTTCACGTCACTTCAGCAGCTTCAGGATCTGGCGTTCGCTGGCCTGTGGCAGCAGATGCGCCAAGTGGTCGGCCATGCGGCGGCGCGACTCTTCGGGCGAGCGCGGACACTGGCACGCCTCCTTGCCCAGCAGCAGCTCCGGGGTGGTGAGCAGCGACCAGCCAAAGCCATACTCGCGGCCGTGCTTGTCAACGGGATACACGAAGTCCTCCGTCACGATGTAGCATCCCATCTGCAGACGGCTCACATAGGAATCGAACCTCGAACGCATGTTCTTGCCCGTGAAGTCGCAGGCGGCACGCAGCTCGCGCGTTATCATGCTGCCGTGCTCGCGCAGGGTGGCAAGGATGATGTCGTCGATGCTGCCCGACAGGGGCGCGGGGCTTTGGCTGCGACGCCAGTTGTAGAGGTCGGGCCACCACTCGCGGCTCACGAAGCCGGCCTTGCCGGCGAAGAACTTACCATAGACGCAGCCGCCGTCGCGGATCACTGAGCCTTTCCACTCCCACAGAGGCCACTCCCAACCGCCATCTGGCAGCGCCGTGTAGCGGCATTCCTCCGCCATGATGCTCTCGGCGGCATAGCCTGTAATCCCGCTTTCCAGCAAAGGCAGGAACCCCACCTCGTGTATGAACTCAATCAGTTCGGGGCAGGAGTGTATTTCAGTGAAAAAGTCCATCCCTACTGCCTTTACCTGACTATCTTACGACGTGTCTGACCGTCGTCAACGATGAGGATGCCGCGGACGGGGATATCCCAGAGGTTGAAGTCTGAGGTCGGCGCGGTGTGCACAAGGCGTCCGTCGGCATCATAGACACGCGTGATGGCCGACACCCTCTCGTAGCGGCCGAGGTTGCTGCCGTTGGCATGCAGAGAGCCAATGCCGGTGAGTACGGGCGGCGTGGTGGGCTCGGGGGTGACGGTGCTCGTGGCGACATCGCCCGTGTACTTCACCTCGTAGGCTATCTCGCGGTTGCCGCAGATGATGCTGTGCCACTTCTGCTCGCGGTCGTCGCAGTAGCCGAAGCTCATGCGATAGGTGTGGCCGGCCTTAAGACCCTGGGCACCATCTACGTAGTAATAGAATGCAAAATCCTCGTAGCGATCGTCCGAGCCGCCATAGATATAGCCCGATGGCAGAGTGTCACGGTCCTGAAGGTCGGGCTCGATGACCCACGTGGAGCCGTCGGTGAGGTCGTCGGCAAAGATGCCGAACACGCCCATGAAGTCGGAAGGCTGGTAGTTCATGAAGCCGTGAGGCAGTGAGATGTAGAGGGTGTTGTGGCTTACGTTGGCATCGTCGGTCATCGTGCGCCAGTCGTAGGTGTAGTCTTCGCCAGAGTAAGAGTGGAGGCTCACCTGGAAACGGTCGGTGGGCAGCGGTTCCTTGCGTATGCCATAGACGATTTCCATGTCGGAGAGGAAGTGCATATCCTGCTCACCCTGACTAGGACTGAGGTTCGTGAGGTCAAACCATCCGTCGGCGCTGCCTCGCCAGCCCCAGTTGACATACACCAGTCCGTCGGCATCGACGCCGGTGAGCAGGAAGGCATGTCCGCCATAGGACTCGTCGCTCGCACCGAAAAACACAGGGCAGCGACGGCCAAGCTCGTCATATATGAGCTGTGCCCACTCGTCTTGAGTGGCAACATCCTCGCGTTGCAGATAGCGTACGCTCTGCTGAGGATAGCCGAACTCGTGCGTCAGGGCTATGCCCGCAAGGACAGAGGCCGTGCCGCTGCCGCTTGGAGAGTATGACATGTAGGTGGCATAGCCGCAGTCGCGCAGCAGCTCGTCGATGTTGTCGGAGACGCGCCCCACGGTGGCATAGTTGTCCTCGTAGGGCCATGTGTATGTGCTGTTGATGTCGAGCTCCTGCTGCTCGGTCTTCTCCTTGCGGCCTACCTTCTTAGTGACGCGGCATGAGCCGGTGAAGGCCGCCTCGGAAGGCCATTGACAGTAGTTCATGCACTGGGCCAAGGCTGTCGCCACGCAGCCCGCAGGGCAGTTGTCGGGCGTTAGCTTGTTGAAAGGGTAGTCCTGGTCCCATGTCGTGGTGACGAAGTTCGGCACTGCAGTGTAGGTGGCGGCATTGCGGCGTGCCGAAGGGCCGTCGGCTCTGAGTTCCAGCTGCTGGAGGTACCATTGCAGGCCGTCGGGCATGTCGTATGAGGGGAATGCCGTCGGCGAGTAGCCCAGCACGGGACGGGCGTCGTCATCGCCGCTGACGATGACAAAGCCGTCATCGCCGGGAGCCGAGAAGATGGCATAGGCACGCGTGGCGTCAATCAGTCGGGGCGAGGCCATGGCGGCAGGAGCCTTGCGGGCTGCCGAGGCATGGCTGTTATGCAGATAGGAGGCTGCGATGGCGCGCATCTCCTCCAGCGAGCGTGGTGCGGCGGCAACCGTGAGTGTCAGTGCTGCCATGGCAGCAGAGAGGATAGTTTTCTTCATTGTCGTTGTCGTTGTCTCAGATTTTGGCCGCAAAGTTACGCAAAAACACTGACGTTACAAAGCAATTTTGGAAGATTAACGCGAAGAAGTCCTAAAATAAAGGCAAAGCGGGGAAAATCGAGGAAGTTCAGTTAGGGACGAAAAAGCAAACCAAAGCGGATTGAAGC
>Ga0247610_10004321_pt1 | contig 15243 bp, 13 predicted proteins | sample 174DNAGHGhighgp2_FD_193483 | JGI IMG/M metagenome (GOLD analysis project Ga0247610, IMG submission 193483) | Sheep rumen microbial communities from Palmerston North, Manawatu-Wanganui, New Zealand - 1742 DNA GHGhigh gp2 | ecosystem: Host-associated > Mammals > Digestive system > Stomach > Rumen... | reverse complement strand
CTTCTACTGTCCTGTCAAGGTCGGGTCGTATTTTCCGGCATCCGTATCGCCGGAAAATCTCCACCCTTCTCTTGACAGGGTGTTGCTTGACTCTCATGTTACCGATGCTTGACGCTCGTACATACGGGGATCGCCGCGTCAAACGCGCGTGTTTTTCCGGCCGCCTCCCTGTCGGCCGCTCCCCGCCAGTAACATCCGGAACAAACGAAAAGGTTACGCCCCCGGTCAAAAGAAATCCGCCGTTCCTTGCCGCCTTTGTCTTTTATTTGCCAAAGGATTGTGCTATAATCCTCCTGAATGGTTTTTCCGCGCGAAAACGATGCTTGCCCGTCCGTTCAAAGGAGGATGCGCTATGCTGCCCGTACCGATGGAGTTCACCACGGAATGCGACCGCCCGGGAACGGTTTCCACCCTGGAATACCGGGACAAATACCTGCTTTTGTATACGCCCGTGCTCCCCGCCGCCCGCGTACTTTACCTGATCCACGGCGGCGGCGGAGACCAGCACGCTTTCTTTTGCCCGGCATTCCTGAACATGGTGGATCATATGATCGCCAAGGGAATAATGGAGCCAATGTACATCGTGTCCCCCTGCTTCTACGATCCCAAAGAAACGGACAAGCGGCCCGCTTCCTCCGGCATCGCGGTGAAGAAATTCTGCAAAGAGCTGCGGGAGGAGATCATGCCGCTGGCAGAGGGGCACACCGGCAAATCCTTTTCCCGGGAGCAGCGGGCCATCAGCGGGTTTTCCATGGGCGGCGTGACCACCTGGTACGCCTTCCTTCAGGCGCTGGACCTGTTCTATTGGTTCCTGCCCCTCAGCGGCGACTGCTGGGTGCGCGGGGAAACCGGCGGCGGGAAATACCCCGCGGAAACGGCGGCAGAGCTGGCCGCGGCCGTGAAAAGCCAGGGCGCGCCTGATTTCCGCATCCGCGCCATCACCGGCTCCCGGGACATCGCCTTTCCCAACCTGGACGCCCAGATCAAAGCCATGGCCGCGTATCCGGAGGTTTTCGGCGATAAGCTGCGCTACGACGTGATGGAAAACGGCGTGCACGACTATGAAACCATGTTCCGCTACCTGTTCAACGCTCTGCCCGGTCTTTTCTGACGCGGGCAGGAATTGGCGGAGCCCAGCACAATCATCAGAGAGGGGGATGCTTTATGGGCGTTCAATCCAAGTACCATCGTTTCCGGGAGGCCGGGGAGGAAGCCAACGTAAACAACGTGGCGGCGTTCGGCCAGCCGGTGAAATCCCTGTTCACCACCTCCAAGGTGTTCACCCTGCACAGGAAAACCGACATTACCGACGATCGGGAGCAGGTGGTTTACCAATCCTGGACCAAATTTCCCTCCCTGCACGACAAAACCGATGTGACCGACGCCCAGGGCAGACAGGTGGCGCACATCGAGCGCAAATTCTGGTCCCTGCACGAGCGCCATTTCGTCACCATGGCCGACGGCAAAGAATTCCAGCTTTCCAACGAGCTGTTCCACCTGATCAAGGACATCACCAACATCGAGGGCCTGGGCTGGCAGCTGCGGGGCAACATCGTGGGATTGAACTTTGAGCTGTACGACGAAAACGAGCGGATCATCGCCGTGATCGGGCAGAAAATGTTCTCCATCCACGATAAATACTGCATCGACATTTACCAGCCGGAACACGAGGCGGCCACCATCGCCATCCTGGTCACTTTGCAGCACATGATAAAAGACCGGGAAGCCCGCGCCTCCTCTTCCTCTTCCTCTTCCTCTTCCTCCGGCAGCAACTGATCCCGATCCAGCAACAAACGCCCCTGCCGTAATTAGCAGGGGCGTTTCAGAGCGTCGACAAAGTCGATGCTCTGCCATCGAAAGCCTGCAAGCAGCCTTTCGATGGATGCATCAATTTGCTGTAAAATGGCATTTCCGGGCTTTTTTGCCCGGAAATGCTCATTTTACGGTCGCAAATTGATATGGGAAGCGGCTTTCAGCCGCTCCTCGGCGACGCACATGTCGCCGCCTGCGGATTACAATCGAAGGGGCTGCGGCCCCTTCGATGCATCCCTGGGGTTTGTAGATAGTCTGAAACGCCCCTGCCGTAATTAGCAGGAGCGTTTGCTTTTTTTGGAGGATCATTCCATCATTTGCTCGAAATGATTCTCGCAGGCTTTTTCCAGGGCCTTCACGATGATTTTCAGCGTGCTGATGCGGGCGTATTTTTTGTCGTTGGATTCAATGATGTACCAGGGGGCGTTCTTGGTGCTGGTTTTTTGCAGCATTTCGTCCACCGCCACCTCGTACTGATCCCACTTTTCCCGGTTGCGCCAGTCCTCGTCGGTGATCTTCCATTGCTTTTCGGGGGTGTTCTGCCGCTCGGTAAAGCGGGCCAGCTGGGTATCCTGGTCGATGTGGATCCAGAATTTGATCAGCACCGCGCCCCAGTCGGTGAGCTGGCGCTCAAATTCGTTGATCTCGTTGTAGGCCCGCTTCCAATCCTTTTCTCCGCAGAAGCCCTCCAGCCTCTCCACCATCACGCGGCCATACCAGGTGCGGTCGAAGATGCAGATGTGGCCGGTGCGGGGCAGCCGCGTCCAGAAGCGCCACAGGTACTGCCGGTTCAATTCATGGGGCAAGGGAGAAGCGATGGGCTGCACGTCAAAGCCCCGGGGGTCCAGCGGGTAAGCCACCCGGCGGATGTTGCCGCCCTTGCCGGCGGCGTCCCAGCCCTCGTAGCAGAGGATCACGGGGATTTTTTTGCGGTAAATGATGTTGTGCAGTTCGCTCAGGCGGCTTTGCAGGCGCTTGAGCTCTTTTTTGTATTCCTCGTCGTCGATGACAGGGGACAGATCCACGTCGGCCAATTTGGGCATTTCCTTCAGGGGAAATTCCTCGTCGAAGGGCTCGCCTGTGTACCGGCCATTGTCCAGCCCATGCTGGATCTTCTGCGCCAGCAGCTTCATGGCGTCCCGCACGGCAGTTTTGCGGCGGGAGCCGTCCAGGATGTGCCAGGGAACGATATCGTCGGTCTTTTCCATGAAATCGTCGTAGGCTTCCATGAAGCGCTTGTATTCCCGGTGCTGCCACAAATCCTCCTGCGTGACCCGCCATTCGGTTTCGGGATTGTCCACCAGGGCCTGAAGGCGCTCAAACTGCTCCTTTTTGTCGATATGCAAAAAGATTTTCAGCACCAGATAGCCGCCGTCCCGCAGCTGGCGCTCGAATTCGTTCACCTGACGCACCCGGCGGCGGTACTCTTCTTTGGTGATCTCATGGCGCAGGTACTTGCGCACCGCGCTTTCCATCCAGCCGGAATCCAGGAAGGTGATTTTTCCGTTTTCCGGAATGGCGCTGAAAAAAGGATACAGGAAGGGATAGCGCTCCTCCGTCTCCGGCACGATGGCGGGCGATACCACATGATAGAAGCGCGGGTCGATCTCGCTGATAAGCTCTTTTATCAGGCTGCCCTTGCCCGCGGCGGCCCAGCCCTCGATCAATACGATCACAGGCAGTTTGGCGTCCCGAAGCAATTGCTGCTGGCCCAGCAGCTGCTCTCTGATCTGCTTGATTTCCTCCGACAGGGCATCCTTGTCCTCGGGCTTTTTCCTTTCAAAATCCTTGAGCATTCCAGAAACCTCCTTATACGGTCTATGCTGCTTCACCGATGCGATTGTCGTTTCCTGTTAGCCGTATTATACAGCGTTTGAAGGCTTTATGCAAGGCCCGGGGCATGAAAAACCGCCGCGTCAGGCTTTGACGCAGCGGATGATTTTGCGGGAGTCTCGCCGTTCATGCGTTCTGCAGCAGCTTTTTCTTCTTTCTCTTTTTGTCTTCGTACATTCTTTCGTCGGCGGTTATGAGCACCTCCTCCAGGTCGTACTCCTTTTCCGCGAAGGCAAAGCCGCAGGCGATCTCGCAGCTGATCCCGTCATCCTGGCGGTTCAGCGCATCCAGGGCCGCCTCCCAGGCTTTCCGTATCTTCTCCGCGTCCTCCAGGGTCACATGGATGGCCACCACGATGAACTCGTCCCCGCCCACGCGGAAGGGCATCACGTTGCGCTTCTCGATGGCTTTCAGGCTCTGGGCGGCCTTTCTGATCAGCCGGTCGCCGGCTTCGTGGCCGAAGGTGTCGTTCACGAATTTCAGGTTGTTCACGTCCATGTTGAACACGGCAATGGCATCCTGCCGCCAAAACAGGGTGCGCTTGAATTCCATGAGCTTGCCCTTGTTGTACAGGCCCGTCAGACCGTCGTGATCCTTTTCGGTCCTGAGCGTTTTGGAATAGTCCGTCATATCCCGGTACAAATCCATATACAGGCTGATATCCACCAGATGATGGATTTGGATCCATTCGCCGTTTTGCTCATAGGCGGAAGTGATCACCATATAGGTCTGCCCGTTTTCAGAGCGCAGCAAATCCCACCGCTCCGCCTTTTGACCGCTTCTTGGCGGCGGACAGGCGGAGCGCCAGTTGGTTTTTTCCCGCTGAACGAAAGACGCGGCGGCATCCGCATGCAGCACGGTTCCCCGCGCGTCGGTGATCAGGATACCGCCGATATCGTCCCGGAAAAAACGGAGAATCAAATCGTCAGCGTTCATTTGATTCACATCCTTTTCCGTGCTGCCGGACATTGCGGAATGATAAGCGGCTATGCCATTTTCTTCACGATCGTCATTTCCACCGTGCGGCCCCGGATGGCCACCTTCACGTCGTCGGCCACCCTGGCCACCACTGATTTTTCCAATTCATCCCAGTCTTCCTTGGCCTGCGCGTCGTTGCGGCGCACCCGGTCGGACAGGGCGTCCTCGTACTGAAGCATGGACCATTCCCAGTCTAGGGCAGGCGTGGAAGAATGGTCATACATGCCGGGCAGCATCAGGGAGTTGGAATACGACGCGATATCTTCATCCGCGCTCCGGTCGAAGAAATCCCGCAGACGGCCCATCAGGCCCCGGGCAGATTCGTTTTTGCCGCTGGAGGAGGCGGAGAGCAGCCGGCCGCGCTTTCCGCTGTCCATCCGGGTGGTCACCTGCAGATGCAGCTGATAGACGTTATCCTCGTCCTCGATCCAGAATTGGCCCTCCGTTTCGCCGGTGATGGAGCGCATCATGCCCATCATTTCCTCGGCAAGCAGACGAAGGTGCAGGGCGTTTTTGCCCCGCAGGCCCTTGTACGCCGCCGCCTTGTCCACCTGGGAAAGCGCCGCTTCCATCTGGCTTCCCTTGCTGGAAACCGTGATCACATCCGTTTTCATCCTTCCCACCTCATTCGATGGAAAGGATATCGGAAAAGCCCGTCACGTCGAACACTTCCCGGACGATCTCATTGACCTTTGTCACCTTCATGCCGCCCTTGGCGCTCATGGCCTTGTGCGCGGACAAAAGCACCCGCAGCCCGGCGGAAGAAATGTAGGCCAGGTTGGAAAAATCCAGCGTCAGGGTGTCGACGCCCTCCAGATCCTTCAGCTCCTTTTCCAGGTCCGGGGAGGTCACGGTATCCAGCCGGCCCTCCAGGGCCAGCGTCAGGGCAGTGCCGTTTTGCTGTTTATTGATCGTCATTGTTTTTTCTCCTCACGTTCGCTTTGTCAGTTCCAGGGAGAGTAGCGGTAAACCACCTGCGTCAGGGCGCCGTTTTCGTCGAAGGAAAACTCGGTGTTGTCCTCGGTGGAATGGATTTCTTCGTTGGAATATTTGACCAGAAGATCATGCAGCGTCAGCTCCGTGGGCTGCTCCGCCTCCGGATCGCTCCAATCCAGGAATTTGAAGTCTTCGGGCACCGTGACGCCAAAGCCGAACACGTCCTTATAGAAGCGGTTTTCGGTATCGGTTACGAGATAGTAAGCGCCATCTTCATTCTTATAGGCGAAAACGGTGTAGTATTCGCCCACCAGCTCGTAGCCGTTTTCATCCTGCTTGACTTCTTTGATTTCAAAGTTATCGCCGCCCACAACGATCACGTCCCCCGCCTTGAGGGCTTCCACTTCCTGCGCGGCATAGTTTTCCGGCTCGCAGATCTGGAAATACAGGGTGGCATGCTCCATTTCCTCATCGGAAACATAGCCCTCCATGCGGCCGATAAAGGTTTTGCCGGCCAGCACGCTGCGCTGCAGTTCGGAGCCAACGGGCTTCACCGTGTCGGCGGAAGCGGCCGCTGTCATCGCCATCAGCAGAGCGCAGATCAGCGCCAGCGCCCAAAGCCTGTTTTTCATATCATTCATCCTCCTTGCGATGTATCATGGCATACGTGGTATATTCGCCTTTTCCGCCGTCATTTCCTTCCCGTTTTCAAGCCTCTCTCAAAAATCTTTTCAGAGCGCGTTCATCGTCCCGCCCTGGAATCCGGCAAAGATTGTATTTGCCGTCCGGGGAAAAATATGATAAAATCTGTTCAGAGCAATTCCGGACAAATCAACGATGGACGCAGGGGAATGGTATGTATCAGATTTTCGTGGTGGAAGATGAGTTGCTGATCCGGCAGAGCATACGCAACGCGATCGAAAACATGCAGGGGCCTTACGCTTTCTGCGGCGAAGCGTCGGACGGGGAAATGGCCCTGTCCATGATGCAGGACCTGATGCCGGATATCCTGCTTACCGATATCCGCATGCCCTTTCTGGACGGCTTCGGCCTGATCCGCCACGCCAAGGCCATGATGCCCTGGCTGAAAACCATCATCATCAGCGGATACGGGGATTTTGAATTCGCCCAGAAGGCCATCTCCCTGGGGGTGGACCAGTACCTGCTCAAGCCTGTCAGGCCGGCGGAGCTGAAAAAGGCCGTTGAGGAAATGGCCGACCGCATCGAAAAAAGCAAGGCCGCAGCCTCGCCTTCTCCCCTGATGGACCGGGACGAAATGGACCTGGCCCTGCGGCAGCATTTCCTGCGCCGGCTGCTCTTTGACGCGGCGGATACCGGCGAACTGCTGGAGCAGGCAAGGAAGCTGGGCCTGGACATCGTGCGCAGCCATTACCTGACGGCGGTATGCTATTTCGACGCGCCGAATCTGGACGGAAAACGGCTGCACGCCACTGTGCGGGCCGCCCTGACGGAGGAGGACCTGCTCTTTGATTTCACCTCGGCGGACCAGCTTGCCATGGTTTTTTTCGGCAGCGGCGAGGAAGCGCTCAACGAGCGGGCGTACCGGCTGATCAACATCCTCAAGCACGAATTGAAGGACCTGTGCCCGGTGATCACCGCGGCGGTGGGCGGCGTGGTGCGGCGTCTTGGCGCCCTGGCGGACGCCTACAAGGCCGCCGCCGATCTGCTCAAAAAGGTCAGCGCCGTATCCCCCGGCCAGGTGATCAACGCCGCCGATACGGCGCAGATCACCGCCGATATCGTCAGCTACAGCGGCCCCTTCGGCGAGGATTTTCAGCTGCGGCTCATGCGCGCCTCTCCCCAGGAGGCGCAGGCCATGCTGGACGAAGCGCTGGACGGGCCTTCGGGCGGCCAGTTTGACAGCATGCTGATGCGGTATTACGCGCTGATCGACATCATCCGCCTCTGCGTGCAGATCACATCCCGGCACACGCCCGGGGCGGATGAAAAAGACATCACGGCCAGGATCAGCGGGCAGTACGACGTATTTTCCGCCTCCGGCGACCGGGAAAGCTTCCGCCGGACAGCCAGGGAAATGCTCTCTTCCGCCCTGTCCGCAAGGCAGGATGCCGCAGGGGATATGAAGTACGGTTATGTAATCAGCCGGGCGGAAAAGTACGTGGCGGAAAATTTCTGCGACCCCAATATTTCCCTCATCACCACCGCCCGGCACGTGGGCATGAGCGCCGCGCATTTCAGCACCGTGTTTTCCCAGACCCTGGGCCGCTCCTTCATCAGCTACCTCACCGGCATACGCATGGAAAAAGCCAAGGAGCTGCTGCGCACCACCAGCATGCGCCTGTCGGACATCGCGCTGGAGATCGGCTACAACGAGCCCAACTATTTCAGCCACGTATTCCGTAAAATGGAGGGGATCACGCCCAAGGAATACCGGGCCAGGGAAAACGGTCAGTAACCCCGGGCGGCGATCGCGTCCTCGGTCAGGCCGTCCCTTTCAAAGGCGGTTTCTTCCACATAGGTAAATTTGGGCGGCGTTTCGCCCTTTTCCAGCTGTTCGATCATGGAGCGCACCCGGGGCCCATGGAGCGGGTTGCATTCCACGTCGAAGCTGATCTCCCCGCTCAGGATCATATGCAGGGCGGTGCTGCTGGCGTCGAAGGAAACGGTTTTCACGTCTTCCCCGGGCCGCAGCCCCGCCTTTTTCAGCGCGTCGATAGCGCCGTAGGCCATGTTGTCGTTTTCGGAATAGATCAGATCGAAGGCCTTGCCTTCCCGCAGCAGGACCTCCACCAGCTCCTGCCCCTTGGCCTGGGTGAAATCCCCGGAAGCGCGGAAGATCAATTGCCATTGGGGATGGGCGGACAAGCCCGCGTCCAGCCCGTCGGTGCGGCCGATCTGGGCGGTGGAGCCGATATTGCCCTGCAAATGCACGATGCGAAGGGGCGCATCGCCAAAGCGCGCGTCCATCCACGCCACGGCGGCGTCGCCCTCCTTGCGGAAGTCGCTGCCGATCCAGCAGGTGAACAGCCCGGTGTCCGCCACCTCGATCATCCTGTCCACGATAATCACGGGGATGCCCGCGGCCTTGGCCTCCATCAGCACCGTTTCCCAGCCCCGCTCGGTGGTGGGGGCCAGCACGATGTAATCCACGCCCTGATTGATGAAATTCCGGATGGCGGTGATCTGTTTTTCCTGCTTTTGCTGAGCGTCGTCCAGGATCAGGCGGAAGCCGTTTTCCGGCGACAGGGCGGTTTGCATGCTCAGCGTATTGGCCTTTCGCCAGTCGCTTTCGGCGCCCACCTGGGAAAAACCCACCACGATCAGGCTTTTTTCCGCGTCCTGCGCAGGCCCGGTCCCGGGGTTTCCGCAGGCGGTCAGCAGAAGAGACACAAGCAAAAGCATCGGGATCAGCAGACGGCGGTTCATGGTTCCGCTCCTTTCCTGTTCAGGGTTTTCACGCCGTTTCTCGGCAGGAGCACGTTGACCGCGGTGCCTTTCCCCTGCTGGCTTTCAAAGGAAAGCCCGTAGGGCTCGCCGCAGTACAGCCGGATGCGCTGATGCACGTTTTTCAGCCCCAGGCCGCTGTGGTGCTCTTCATAGATGCCGCTTTGCAGCCGGGCCAGCTGCTCCGCCGTCATGCCGGCGCCGTTGTCCTCCACCCGGAGGCAAATGCTCTCGCCCAGGGCCCGGCCCGTGATGTGGATATTGCCCCGGCCCCGGCGGTTCTTGATGCCGTGATACAGGGCGTTTTCAATGAGGGGCTGCAGGATCAGTTTGGGCACCGGGATATCCTGCATCTCCTCCGGCACGGCAATATCGTAGGAAAGGATATCGCTGTAGCGGATCTGCTGGATCTCCAGGTAGGATTTTGCCTGGATCAGCTCCGCCCGCAGGGAGATCACATCCTCGCCCCGGTTCAGGGAATTGCGGAAAAAGGCGCTCAGGCTGGTCACCATGTCGATCACGTCCTCCTCCCGCTGGGATTCGGCCAGGATCACGATGGAGTCCAGTGTATTGTAAAGGAAGTGGGGGTTGATCTGGGCCTGGAGCAGCTCCAGTTCCGCCCGGTGAAGGGACTGCTGATCCTGCCGCTGCTTTTCCATGAGCGTGGTGATGCGCTCCGCCATCCGGTCAAAGTTGCGGTCCAGGGTCCTCAGCTCGGTGATGTTGGTCGCCACCGGCGCGGAGGAATAATTGTCCGCCCCGAAGCGCTCGGTTTTTTCGGTCAGCGTCCGGATGGGGCCGGTGATGCTGCGGCTGACCCGCAGGGAATACAGCAGCAGCCCCAGGAACAGGGCGGCCATGGCGATCACGGAGAAAACGATGAGCAGGGTGGTCTGCCGCCCGATCACGCCGCGGAGCCTGGCCAGCTCCCGCACCTCGTCGCTCAGAAAATCGTGCATGTAGTTTTCGATCAGCTTGGTCAGCCCGGTTTCGCCCCGGATGTTCCGCTCCAGCAGCTCCATCCGCAGGTCGTAGGAATCGGTATTGGCAATTTCGATCATGTAAGCGCGCAGGTTGCGGCACATGTCCAGCATGCTGCGCACCCGCCAGCGGTTGTCCGGCAGGGTGGTTTCCCCGGAAAGGCGCACCAGCACCCTTTCCGCGCTGTCCAATTCCTCCATGGGCAGATCGTCCGCGGAATGCTCGGTGCGGGGCCGGATCACATGATTGTACATTTCCAGATCCAGGGTGCTTTTGAATTCCTTGTTGAAGTCCGCCGCCGTATTGGCGCAGGTCAGCACGCCGGCGTACTGACGGTTGATGGATACCAGCGTCAGCGCCAGCACCGCAATGATGGCCGCCATGGCGGCGGAAAGGATGATCAGCAGCCGGCGGATCTGCTGCTGAACCGTCCGGGCTCTGGAAGGAGACGAAGCGCGCATGGACACCTCCGGCTTTTCAGGCGCATGGAACTGTACGATATGGAAAGAATTATAGCATATTTTCCCCTTCCCGGGTAGCGCGGACGGGGAATTTCCAAAAAAAGTATCAGTTTTCAAAAGAAAATCTCATTTTCCCGCTTCAGCCGCGGGAAAAGCGAAAAAAACTTGCTATTGATTTCAAAAGATAATGAATGTTTCCCCGGCGAAAGTGATATATAATGGCATCATCAAAGGCTCGGGAAGAGCCGAAAAAATCGGGAGGTAAAACCATGAAAAAGATTCTTGCTGTGGTGCTGGCGCTCATGCTGGTGCTGTCCTGCACGGCCATCGCCCTGGCGGACGACGCCAAGATCAAGGTGGGCATCATCAACCTGGATCCCGCCGAATCCGGCTACCGTGAAGCCAACGTAAGGAACCTGACCGAAACCTTCACCGAAGAGAACGGCTATGACGCCACCTTCGTGACCGCCACCACCCTGGAAGCCCAGCTGGATGCGGCCCGCGGCTTCATCACCGCCAACGTGCAGTACATCCTGGTCTCCGCCGCCGACACCACCGGCTGGGACGAAGTGCTGCAGGATGCCAAGAACGCCGGCATCGACGTGTTCCTCTTCGACCGTATGATCGACTGCGATCCCAGCCTGTACACCGCCGCCGTGGTTTCCGACATGATGGAAGAAGGCCGCACGGCTGTTGCCTGGCTGGAAAGCCTGGGTCTGGAAGAATACAAAGTGCTGCACATTCAGGGCCAGCTGGGCAGCGACGCTCAGATCGGCCGCAGCACCCCGCTGGCTGACAAAATTGCCGCTGACGAAAAGTGGACCCTGGTTCGCGAAGGCACCGGCGGCGACAGCTGGGACCCCAACGAAGCCCGCAAGATCGCCGAGGCCGCCATCGACGCCAATGAAGACTTCAACATCGTGTACGCCGAAAACGACGGCATGGCCGACGGCGTTGTGGCCGCTCTGGACGCCAAGGGCATCACCCACGGCGTGAACGGCAAGGTCATCGTGATGGGCTTTGACTGCAACAAGTGGGCCCTGGAAAAGCTGCTTGCCGGCGAATGGAACTATGACGGCCAGTGCTCTCCCTTCCAGGCCACCGTTATTGATCAGATGATCAAGACCCTGGAAGCCGGCGGCCAAATCGAAGGCCTGAACGAGCTGAACCAGATCATCTCCGTGGAAAAGGGCTTCGACGCCCGGACCATCACCCAGGAAGACATCGACACCTACGGCCTGTAATTCCAGGCAAAACATGGGCGCGGTATGAACGAACTGCAATGCGCGCGTTCATACCGCGCCTTCTTTCGAATTTGGGATCAGCCTCCCATACGAGGTGAAAAGGAGCAATCCATCATGCAGAATGATGTGGTTTTGACCATGCGCGGGATCTGCAAGCAGTTTCCGGGCACCAAGGCGCTGAACAACGTGGATTTCACGCTGCGCAAGGGCGAAGTGCACGCCCTGATGGGCGAAAACGGCGCGGGAAAGTCCACGCTGATCAAGGTGCTCACCGGCGTGCACGAAAAAGACGCCGGCAGCATCTGCGTCGACGGCGTTTCGGGAGAAGCAAGGATCCACTCTCCCCAGGACGCCCAGGACATCGGCATCAGCACCGTTTACCAGGAAATCACCCTGTGCCCCAATCTGACGGTGGCGGAAAACATGTTCATCGGCAGGACTCCGGGAAATATCGTCCACTGGCGGGACTACAACCGGCGGGCCACGGAGATCCTGGACGGGCTGGGCATTCCCGCCCGGGCAAAGCAGGAGCTTTCCCACTGTTCCCTGGCCGTGCAGCAGATGGTGGCCATCGCCCGGGCGGTGGACATGAACTGCAAGGTGCTGATTCTGGACGAGCCTACCTCTTCCCTGGATGAAAAGGAAGTGGAAATGCTCTTCGGCCTGATGCGTGATTTGCGCAGCAAGGGCGTGGGCATCATTTTTGTAACGCACTTCCTGGAGCAGGTATATGAAATCAGCGACCGGATCACCGTGCTGCGAAACGGCGAATTAGTGGGCGAATACCTGACGAAGGACCTGCCCCAGGTGGAATTGGTGGCCCGGATGATGGGCAAGGACCTGAACGACGTGGAAAGCCTGTCGCAGACGGGCGGCGGCAGGAGCGCAGGCAGCGGAGAAACCGTTTACGAGGCCGAGCAGCTGTCCAGCTCGGAATGCAGGCCCTTCAATTTCAGCATCCGAAAGGGCGAAGTGAACGGCTTTACCGGGCTGCTGGGCTCCGGACGCAGCGAGAGCGTCCGCGCCATTTTCGGCGCGGACCGGGTGACCGGCGGCAAAGTGCGCATGAAAGGGAAAGACGTGCGGATCACCAATCCCCGCAGCGCCATGAAAAACGGCATCGGTTACCTGGCGGAGGACCGCAAGCGGGACGGCATCATCGCCGATCTGTCCGTCCGGGAAAACATTATTCTGGCCCTGCAGGTCATGAAGGGCTTTTTCCACCCCATGTCCCGGGCGGATATGGAAAAATTCACCGACGAGTACATCAAGGCGCTGCAGATCAAAACCGCCTCCCAGAATACGCCGGTGGGCTCCCTGTCCGGCGGCAACCAGCAAAAGGTGATCCTAGCCCGCTGGCTGCTGACCCATCCGGATTACCTGATCCTGGACGAGCCTACGCGGGGCATCGACGTAGGCACCAAGCTGGAGATCCAGAAGCTGGTGCTCAAGCTGTCTGAGGAGGGCATGAGCGTCACCTTCATTTCCTCCGAAATCGAGGAAATGCTGCGGGTCTGCTCCCGGCTCATCGTCATGCGGGACCGCAGGATCGTGGGCGAATTGACGGGAGACAAGCTGAATCAGGCGCAGATCATGACCACCATCGCGGGAGGTGAACGGGCATGAAAAACAAAAACCGGTTTCTTTCCTCGCTGGGCCAGCTGGCGGTGCCGCTGGTGGCCCTGGCGCTGCTTATCCTGTTCAACCTGATCCGCGACCCCGGCTTCTTTTCCATCGGCACGGCGGTCAATAACAGCGGCAACGCAGTGCTGACGGGCAACATCATCAGCATCATCGACAGCGCAAGCGAATTGGCCATCATCGCCATGGGCATGACGCTGGTCACGGCGGCCTGCGGCGGCCAGGATATTTCGGTGGGCACCGTAGGCGCTATTGCCGGCGCCATCTTCGTCAAGGCCCTGCTGCAATGGTTCGGCGTCATCAACGGGTTCACCCTGGCGGGCGCGCTGATCCTGTGCTGCATCGGGGCGATTGCGTTCAAGCTGTTCAACGGCACGCTGGTAGCCGTTTTCCGTATCCAGCCCATGATCGCCACGCTGATCCTGTATTCCTGCGGCCGTTCCATCGCCTATTGGATCAACGGCGACGCCACGCCGCAGATCAACAGCCCGATCATTGACGCCATCGGCAAAACGATCCCCGGCGTTCCCATTCCCACGCCGGTCTTCTGCGTGGTGCTGATGGGGCTGCTGCTGTTCCTGGTTTTCCGGTTCACCAACCTGCGGCTGTATACGCAGTCGGTGGGCATCAACGAAAAGGCCGCCCGGCTCAACGGCATCAACCCGGTGGCCATCAAGCTGCTGAGCTTCACGGTGCTGGGCGTGTGCGTGGCGGTGGCCAGCGTGATCGGCATCTCCCGCATGGGCAACCTGGCCCACAAGACGCTGCTGGTGGATATCGAAATGGACGCCATCCTGGCGGTGGCCATCGGCGGCAACAGCCTGGGCGGCGGGAAATTCCGCCTGAGCGGCACCATCATGGGCGCCTACATCATCCAGATGCTCAATACCACCCTGAACGCCATGATCAAGGACAGCCCCGAGTCCATCCGGGCCATCAAGGCCGTGGTCATCATCGTCATCGTGGTGGCCGGCTCCCCGGTGATCAAGCAGCTGCTGCACCGGCTTGGCGCCTGGATCAGCCAGCTGTTCAGGCAGATAACCTCGCGTCCCGTATCCGGTAAGGAGGTGGGCTGAGTGAGCACGGCAACAACCGGAATCCGTCTCCGCCGCAGGGAACCGCTGACAAACGCCACGCTGCTGATGCTGATCAGCATCGTGATCTTCATCCTCATGTACGGCGCCGCGGTGCTTTTCATGGGAGAAAAGGGCTTTGACAAACCCCAGATGCTGCTGGACCTGCTCAATGGCAACGCCTATCTGATCATTTTGGGCTGCAGTCTGACGGTGGTCATGATCGGCGGCGGCATCAACATCAGCGTAGGCGGCGTGGTGGGCCTCACCGCCATGGCCTGCGCCCTCTTCCTTCGGGACAACGGGATCAAGAGCGACGTGCTGAGCATCAACGCCACGCTCCTCCTGGCCCTGGGGATCGGGCTGGCCTTCGGCCTTTTGCAGGGCTACCTCATCAGCTACCTGGAAATCCAGCCCTTCATCATCACCCTGGCGGGCATGGTGCTGGCCCGTGGCCTGACCACCGTGCTTTCCACCGCGCCGGTGGCCATCAAGCACGAGGATTTCAAGGCCCTGGTGGCCACCAAAATCGAAATCCCGTGGCTGGGCTACATGAAAACCGTGCGCGGGCAGGAAAAATTGATCCCTGCGACGCTGGAGCTGGGCGTGGTCATCGCCCTGCTGACCGTGGCCGTCATCTTCCTGATGATGCGCAAAACAAAGCTGGGCCGCGGCATTTACGCCCTGGGCGGCAATGAGCAAAGCGCCGTGATGCTGGGCATCAACGTCAAGCGCACCCGCTTCCGCAGCTATGTGATCAGCGGCCTGCTCAGCGGCCTGGCGGGCTTTGTGTACCTGATGCACACCCCATCGGCCAACACCACCAGCGTGGCCATGCGCAGCGAGATGGACGCCATC
>Ga0247610_10004320_pt1 | contig 15245 bp, 9 predicted proteins | sample 174DNAGHGhighgp2_FD_193483 | JGI IMG/M metagenome (GOLD analysis project Ga0247610, IMG submission 193483) | Sheep rumen microbial communities from Palmerston North, Manawatu-Wanganui, New Zealand - 1742 DNA GHGhigh gp2 | ecosystem: Host-associated > Mammals > Digestive system > Stomach > Rumen ... | reverse complement strand
TGAATTAGAGGACGAAGAGGAGAAAGAGGAGTTTGTGCTGTGCCCGGAATGCAAGGGAAAACGGTTGAGCAAAGAGGCGTTGAGTTATAAGTTAGGCCCCTACTCGATTGCGGACTTGTCGGAGATGGATATTGATCAACTCCTTGTGAAGTTGAATGAATTAACGAGTGAAGGAGTTAATGAATTATCCGAAAAACAGAAAGCAATTGCAGAGCCTATACTGAAGGAGATCTGTGCACGATTGCGGTTCATGCAGTCCGTAGGACTGAGTTATCTGAGTCTGGGGCGTAGCAGCGAGAGTCTGAGTGGTGGTGAGAGCCAACGAATACGTTTGGCAACGCAGATAGGCAGTCGGTTGGTGAACGTGCTGTATATATTGGATGAGCCGAGTATCGGTTTGCATCAACGCGATAACCAGCGCTTGATCAATAGTCTCAAGGAGTTACGCGATATGGGTAACTCGGTGATTGTGGTGGAGCACGACGAGCAGATGATGCGTGAGGCAGACTGGATCGTTGATGTAGGCCCTAAAGCCGGTCGTCTGGGCGGAAAGGTGATGTTTGCCGGCAAACCGGAAGATATGCTAAAAGCAGATACGCTGACGGCATCTTATCTCCGGGGAGATAAAGAGGTTACTCCTCCCGAAAATCGAAAATCGATAATCGATAATCGAAAATCCATCACCTTAAGCGGGTGTACGGGAAATAACCTGAAGGACGTGACGGTGGAGATTCCGTTGGGTAAGATGGTCTGCGTGACGGGTGTGAGTGGCAGCGGTAAGAGTTCGCTTATCAACCAGACGCTCTACCCCATCCTCAGCCAGCGTTTCTACCGCAGCAAACGGCAACCGCTGCCGTATAAAGAGATCACAGGCGTAGAGCATATCGACAAAGTTATTAACGTCGATCAGTCGCCTATCGGTCGTACGCCCCGCAGTAACCCGGCTACTTATACAGACGTATTCACGGATATCCGTGAGTTGTTTGCTCAACTGCCCGAATCAAAGATTCGCGGTTGGAAAGCCGGTCGGTTCTCTTTCAATGCCAAAGGTGGTCGTTGTGAGGAGTGTCAGGGCAACGGCTACAAGACGATTCAGATGCATTTCATGCCGGACGTGTATGTGCCGTGTGAAGTATGCGGTTGCACGCGCTACAACCACGAGACCTTGGAGGTACGGTGGAAAGGCAAGTCGATTGCGGACGTGTTGGATATGACGGTGAACCAGGCGGTTGAGTTCTTCGAACCGCAACCTCGTATCCTGCGTAAGATCAAGACGATTCAGGATGTCGGTTTGGGTTATATCAAGCTCGGTCAGTCTTCCACCAGCCTGTCGGGAGGCGAGAGTCAACGCATCAAATTGGCGACGGAGTTGGCTCGCAAAAGTACCGGCAAAACGCTGTATATTCTCGACGAACCCACTACCGGATTGCATTTCGAAGATATTCGCGTACTACTCGGCGTACTGCGACAGTTAGTAGATAAGGGCAATACGGTGGTGATTATCGAGCATAACACGGACGTGATCAAAGCTTGCGATTGGATTATCGACTTGGGTCCCGAAGGTGGTCGTGGCGGTGGTGAGATCGTTGCCACCGGTACCGTAGAGGACATAAAAAAATGGCCATCATCTCTGACGGGCAAGTTTCTTTAATAGGATTCTCAATCCTTTTCTAAATCATAGCGGAAACCGAGGTACACTTTCCATCCGGTTGTAGGTCCGCATACCATCGAGGCATCGAAATCCGCGCTGTACGGATGAAAACTATCCACGATGGATGGGTCTTGGCGGAAGTTGGTCATGTTCTCCGCTCCGAGATAGAGACTGCAGGTACGGAAGTACTTGGTGATCTGCGCCATGAGTTGCGGGTACCACGTGAAAGGTTGCTCAAAACCATCGGGCACACGGCTAACGCCGTTGAACTGCGCCGTGACATCAAACTGCCATTTTTTGAGCGGCGTCTGGTAACTCGTAGTAACGACTCCTTTGAAGCGGTTCGTCAGGGCTTTCGGACGTAACTCATAACGGTTATGCGCCGTATTGAAAGTGGTCTGCTCGACATCCGTATAACGGAAAGCCGCCGTCCAAGTCCACCCGCGTAACACCTCTATGGACGCCTCTATCTGGGCACTGTGGGCAAAAGACTTAGCACCCGGCACATCGCTCTGGTTGTAGATATAAACGGCATGCTTGTCCTGATCCATATCGACGATGAGCGAGTTGAGGAAATGCGTGTAGTAATACTCCATGGATAGTTGCAGTTCCTTGCTGCCGAGCGGGATATAGAACGTAGTGGAAAGACCGGCATTGACAGCACGTTCTTGCTTGATATCCGTTGCAAGATTGAGCGTTCTGCTGGATGGCAGGATGAAGGCATTATCGGCAATCGCGTTCGGAGAACGATAACCCATTCCTACACTTCCGCGAAGCGTCCACCACTCAAAAGGTGTATAACGGATGTTCATACGCGGAGTACAGAAGAAACCGTAACGCGTAGAGTAATCGGCACGTACGCCTGCTACGAGCGAGAGCATCTCGTCGTACTTGAGGTTGTACTCGGCAAAGAGACCGGGGACGACCTCATGCCTGTCCAATTGGAGATTGGAGATTGGAAATTGGAGATTTTCTTCGTAGCGATCGAAATTGACGGAAAGACCGGCGGTGAGGCGATGGTCATTATCTACCTCTCCGCTACCCTCGAAGACACCTTGCCACATGGCATTGAGGTAGGCGTTGAGTTGGTTGGCTTTCCAATTCCGCAGACCGTACGCGTTATCGAGGTTATGGTCACTGATCGACGTGATGACTGCTACCGACGAACCGCTCTCCGGGTCATAGACATAACCGTTCTTAAAGAATCCCTCTACACGCCAGGTATTGAGGTCGATCAGATACGGATTGGCGATCGTGTCCGAATGATGCGTGTTCTGTCCGCCTCGACGACGGTCATAGAGTCCGCGGATAAAAGCCTGGAAGGTATAATCGCCATGCTTGTAGAACCAGCGGTTAGCCAGATTACCGTTCTGTATCTTAGGCATGTCCGCGAACGAGTCATCGTTACCATCCATCGCCATGTAACTGCCGCCGTAATGGGCTAAAATGCCCGTGTAGAGCGACTCGTGATGGCAATGCTCACCATCATGATGCTCGTGATCCTCGTGCTCCTTGAGCGGGATCTGCCATCCTCCCATGAGGTTCGCCTCCGCCATGAGTTCGGAATTGATCATGAGATTGAGCGAGAGCGGGTTCTGGAGTTGGGGTTTGAGCAGTTCTACATTGATCTGTCCGGAGGTGGCCTCATAGCCGTTGACCACAGAGGATGTACCTTTGCTGACCTGAATAGATTGCATCCATGGTCCCGGGATATACTCAAGTCCGAAATTCTGCGCAAGTCCTCGTACAGCAGGCGTATTCTCTTGGATGAGTTGGACATAGGTACCGCTCAGACCGAGCAGACGGATCTGCTTGGCTCCGGTAGCCGCATCGGAATATGCCACGTCCACGGAGGCATTGGTCTCGAAGGCTTCGGACAGGTTACAACATGCCGCACGACAGAGCTCTTCGGAGTTGATTTTCTCCGTATCAAACGCCTCTGTGCGACTTTTCACTTTGCCTTTCTTACGCTGAACGACCGTGACTTCTTCTATCTCGAAGTCACTGGCCTCTTGTGCATGTACAGGCACGAGCATGCACGCTAAAAGAATATAGGTAAACAGACTTTTTCTCATATGTATCCTTAAAATCGGGTACAAAAGTACAACAAAAAAGCGACATACGCAAATTGCATGCCGCTTTTCCTATCAAAATCCCTATTTTTGGGGATGTTACTCTTCCTCGGTCTGCGAAGCCGCATAAGCAGCCAGCAGTTTCTCCTGAACGTCAGCCGGAACGAGCTGGTAGGAGTTGAAGGCCATGGTGAAGGTAGCACGACCACCGGTGAGCGACGAGAGGGTCGTCGAATAGGTGGAGAGCTCTTTCAAAGGCACTTGCGCTTTGAGGCGGGTGAACGATTTCTCAGTCTCCATACCCATTACCATACCGCGACGGCCGTTGATATCAGACATGACATCACCCATGATCTCCGACGGAACGAATACCTCGAGGTCATAAACAGGCTCAAGCACTTTCGGATTTGCCTCTTTGAAGGCCTGTGCAAAGGCATTACGGCCAGCGAGACGGAAGGAGATTTCGTTCGAATCAACCGGGTGCATCTTACCATCATAGATAATGACGCGTACGTCACGAGCATATGAACCGGTCAACGGGCCTTGCTCCATACGATCCATGATACCCTTCACGATAGCCGGGATGAAGCGTGCATCGATCGCACCACCGACGATGGAGTTGATGATGATCAGTTTACCACCCCACTCGAGGTTGATCTCTTGTTGATCCTTGACGGAGATTTTGTACTCCTGGTTACCGAACTTATAGGTCTCCTTAACCGGTTGACCTTCCTCGTACGGCTCAACGATGAGGTGTACCTCACCGAACTGACCGGCACCACCGGACTGTTTCTTATGACGATAGTCAGCACGAGCGGCCTTGGTGATGGTCTCACGATACGGGATCTTCGGCTCGAGGAACTCGATCGGCATCTTATCGTTGTTCTCCAGACGCCATTTGAGGGTACGGAGGTGGAACTCACCCTGACCGGAAATGATCATCTGACGGAGCTCTTTGGATTGCTCTACGATCCATGTCGGGTCTTCCTCGTGATAACGGGTCAGCAGCGCTGCCAGTTTCTCCGCATCGGACTCGGTTACCGGCTTGATAGCACGGCGGTAACGCGGCTGCGGATAACTGATCGGAGCATATTGGAGGTCACAACCCTTGGCATTGAGGGTGTTACCCGTACGGGTATCTTTCAGTTTAACGGTAGCTCCGATATCACCGGCTGCCAGTTCATCTACCGGCACGCGGATCGAACCTGCCACCTGATAAAGCTGTGAGATACGCTCTTTGCTACCACGCTCCATGTTCTCCAGATCGTCGCCGTTGTGGATCGTACCCTGCATTACGCGGAAGTAGTTCACCTCACCGATATGCGGCTCAACCGAAGTCTTAAATACATATACGCTGGTCGGCGCCTTAGCGTCCGGACTCACTTTCTTACCATCTACAGTCGGATAGCTGAAGTTAGCCGGCGACGGAGCCATGTTGTTGAGGAAGTCCATCAGACGACGAACACCCATATCTTTCGCACCCGAGCAGCAGAGGACAGGATACATCGAACCGTCCGCATAAACGCCCTTCAGACCCTGCATGATCTCTTCGTCCGTCAGACCTTCACCCAAGAACTTATCGAGCAGTGTCTCATCTGCTTCAGCAGCAGCCTCGGAGAGTTGCGAACGCATCTCTTCTACGCGGTCTGCGTACTCAGCAGGGATATCCTTGAGTTCAGGAGCACCACCTTCTGCTTTCCAAACAAGCATTTTGCCCTTGAGGACGTCGATCACGGCATTGAAGCCGGCACCTGCGTTCACCGGGAATTGAATCAGCGTACACTTGTTACCAAAGTTCTCCTTGAGCTGGTTGAACGTACGCTCGAAGTCTGCGTTCTCATGGTCGCACTTATTGATAATGAACGCGAGCGGTTTGTGAGCATGCTCTACGAGGCGGAAGTTATTCTGGGTACCTACCTCTACACCACCGTTAGCACTCAGCACGATCATTGCCGAACCGCACATCTGCAACGCAGCTACCGTACCACCGCAGAAGTCATCCGAACCTGCGCAGTCGATGATGTTTAATTTCTTGTTCTCGAACTCGATGTTACAAACTGTAGAGAAAACGGAATAACCGTACTCTTTCTCTACCGGGAAATAGTCGCACACGGTGGATTGCGCATCAATCGAACCGCGGCGTTTAATCACCCCGCACTCGAACAACATCGACTCCATGAGAGTCGTTTTACCCGATCCCGAGCCGCCTAACATAGCGACGTTCTTGATCTCATTTGCTTGATAAACTTTAGCCATAATTGTATTATTTAAGGTATTTTGTAATGTCGATTTGGCAAAATCGGGGCAAAGGTACTACTTTTTTTTGATATATGCAAGAGAGAAGGAGAAAATTTTCGGAAAAATCTGCATACGCTTGCGTATTTGGAAAAATTGTTGTACCTTTGTAGCGAATTTGTAAGAACACAAACTAAATATCGTATTATGAAAAAAATCATTCTTTTTGCAACCGCTCTTATGATGGTCGGTTGCGGTTTTATGCAGAACAGCGCCAGCGGTAACGGTAGTCAGCAAACGACAGCCGGCACGCAACAGACGGCCGGTACGAGTACCAACGCTGCTATGACAGCAGGTCAAGGTGCAGGTAACGCGCTGCATGCCTTGTATGCGCAGTATGTGGCAGATGGCAAGAAGTACAACTACAAAAACACGCAAAACATCCTCAACACGGTGACTTTGGTGGCTAACTGCGAGGGACTGAAAGAGAATTACAAAAACAAGACCTACCTGACGGAGTTCGGTAAGGGTATAATTGCATCGTCGCTGGGTCTGGTGACGCAGAACAACGTGGAGCAAGTGACCAATAGTCTCGTTGACATGGTAAAGAACAGCGAGACCGTTCAGACTGCCACCACACAAGCACAGAGCACAGCCAGTGAAGCTGCCGGTTATGCCAATACGGCAGCCCAATACGCAGGTGCGTTGAGTTCGTTACTTTCTATTTTTAGCGGTAAATAATGACTATCGTTGATCGTTTTTTGAAATACGTATCGTTCTGCACGACGAGCGATGAGAACACAGGCATGACGCCGTCCACGCCCGGGCAGATGGAGTTTGCCAAATACCTGGCGGAGGAATTAAAATCGATCGGTTTGACCGAAGTTTCTCTCGATGAAAACGGGTATGTTATGGCGACGCTACCAAGTAATGTTGAAGGTCATCCTATCATCGGTTTCATTGCGCATATGGATACCAGTCCGGACGCAAGCGGAAAGCATGTGAAGGCGAGCATCGTGAAGGCCGAAGAACGCGATTACATTGATGCGCGGTATAAGGGTCAGGATGTGATTGTGACAGATACCACTACCCTGCTCGGTGCGGACGACAAAGCCGGTATTACGGAGATCGTGACGGCGATGGAGTATCTGGTACAACATCCGGAGATTCAACACGGAAAAGTACGTGTGGGTTTCACACCGGACGAAGAGATCGGTCAAGGTGCCGATCATTTCGATGTGAAGGCTTTCGGCGCTGATTTCGCATATACGATGGATGGTGGTGCTATCGGAGAGTTGGAGTTTGAGAACTTCAATGCCGCTGTGTGCAAGATCAAAGTGCATGGTTTGAACGTGCACCCGGGATACGGTTACCACAAGATGGTTAACTCGATGCGTATCGCGTATCAGTTGGCGGTGATGCTGCCGCGTTGGGAGACACCGGAGCATACGCAGGGTTACGAGGGATTCTACCATTTGATCGGTATGAACGGTACGGTGGAAGAGACGACACTCAGTTATATTATCCGCGATCATGACCGCGCACGCTTTGAGAGTCGCAAACGCGAATTGGAGCATCTTGTGCGTAAGGTAAACCGCGAATTCGGAGAAGGTACGGTGGAAATCGAGCTTCGCGATCAATATTATAATATGCGCGAGAAAATCGAGCCCGTGATGTATATCGTGGATCTCGCAAAAAGTGCGCTGGAATCGGTAGGAGTGACACCTAACGTGAAGCCGATACGAGGTGGCACGGACGGCGCAAGACTGAGTTTTGAAGGTCTCCCCTGCCCGAATATCTTCGCCGGTGGAGAGAACTTCCACAGCCGATATGAATATCTCCCGATTCCTTCGATGGAAGCGGCAAAAAACGTCATTTTAGAAATCATTAAACAAGCATAAATATGTTAAAAACAACACCGTTTACAGACATTCACATTGCGTTAGGCGCAAAGATGGCTGAGTTTGCAGGCTTCAATATGCCGATCCAATACCCTACGGGTATCAACCAAGAGCACATGATCGTTCGTGAGGGCGTAGGTGTGTTCGATGTGAGCCACATGGGTGAGTTCTGGGTTAAAGGCGAGAAAGCCTTGGACTTCTTACAATACATCACCACCAATGACTTGAGCGTTATTGCTGCCGGTAAAGCGCAGTACACCTGCATGCCGAACGGAAAAGGCGGTATAATAGATGATTTAATCATCTATAAGTACTCGACGACCAAGTACCTGATGGTCGTTAATGCCGGAAATATCGACAAAGACTGGGCTTGGGTAAACAAGATCAAAGATGAGAAGTTCCATGACGCTGATTTGAAGTTGGAGAACGCGAGTGCACGTTATGGTCAGTTAGCCGTACAGGGTCCGAAAGCAACGGAACTGCTGCAACTGTTGACCGATGCTGACCTGAAATCGATTGACTACTACGCATTCCGCGAGTGGAGTTTTGCCGGCATACCGGGTGTGATCCTCAGTAACACGGGCTATACGGGTGCCGGTGGGTTCGAACTCTATTTCCCAGCAGAGAACGGCAAACAGATCTGGGATGCATTGTTCGAAGTAGGCAAACCGTTTGGTTTGGCTCCTATCGGTTTGGGTGCACGTGATAGTCTGCGTCTGGAGAAATGGTACTGCCTGTACGGCCATGATATCGATGATACCACTTCTCCTCTCGAGGCCGGTTTGGGTTGGATCACCAAACTTGATGCCAAAGAGTTCATCGACCGCGACTTCCTCAAAAAGCAGAAAGCAGAAGGCGTGAAGCGCAAACTGGTTCATTTCGAATGTCTGGAGCGTGCTATCCCGCGCAACGGCTACGAAATATGCGATGAGAACGGCAATATTATCGGTAATGTAACCTCCGGCATCATGCTGCCGAACACCAAAGTGGGTATCGGCATGGGATACGTGAAGACCGAGTTTGCCAAGAAAGGCGAGACCATCTATATCAAGATTCGTGAGAAACTGATTCCGGCGAAAGAAGTGTAAGGTGTAAAGTGTACGGTGTAATGGGAAAGAACGTTGCATTGGTTTTGGGTTCCGGTGGTGCGCGCGGTTTGGCGCATATAGGTGCGATCGAAGCGCTGGAAGAACGGGGTTATACAATCACCAGTATCGCCGGTTGCTCGATGGGTTCGATCATTGCCGGCATGTATGCTGCGGGGCAGTTGAAAGAGGCTAAAGAGTGGTTTCTGAGCGTAGATAAGCAATTGATTCTGCGTATGATGGACATCAACCTGCTGAGCGGCAACTCGCTGGTAAAAGGGCAACGTATCATCGAGGAACTGCAGAAAGTGGTTCCGGATCGTCCGTTAGAAGAACTGCAGATCCCCTGCTCCATCGTGGCTTCCGATATGATGAACACGGAAGAAGTGGTGTTCCGTACAGGTAGCCTTTTTGAGGCTATACGTGCATCTATCAGCATTCCGCTTTTCTTCCAACCGGTTCAAATGGGCAACCGACTGCTGATAGACGGCGGAATATTGAATCCGCTGCCGTTGCATGTGGTGGAGCGTACGGAAGGAGATATCCTTGTGGCAGCCGACATCAGCGGTAAGGACTCGATGCCTTTAGAGAATACCTACGAACCGATCGATGTGGAAGGTAAGTTGGCGGAGATCAATGCCAAAGGTATCCCTGTTCCAAAGACGTGGGAGAGCCAACTGCGTCAATTAGGCAAACGTGTCGATACGATTTTAGAGAACCGTGCCCGCGATCTGGGACGCAAAGTCAGTTTCACCTCTATGCTCGACCGCATGAGTGACATGCAGATTCAGCAGAACACCCTACTCTCGCTGCGTCTGACGCCGCCGGATGTGCATGCCGTGATGCGGCAATACGCGTATAACACCTTCGATTTCGACAAAGCAGAAGAAATTATTGCCGAAGGCAAGCGCATCATGAACGAGGCGCTGGATAGGTATGAAGGACAGGAAAGAGTACATCATTCGTAAAGCCATGGAACTGTATGCCCTTAAGGGCTACAGCGGCGTGAGTATCAGCGATCTGCAGATCTCACTCGACATCGGTCGGGGTACGCTCTACTATTACTTTCAAGACCAAGATGAGTTGTTTTTGACCTGCATGGAGAAGTATTTTATTGAGCCTAAACAGCGGGCATTGAATAATGTACCGGACGATGCGGGTATAGAGACGATGATTGCAGCGATGATGAGTTATCTGCATGGATTGGAAGAGGCGCTGCTGACTTTTGACAACAAATCCGTCAACACCTCGAACGTGAACAACCTGATGTTCTCCGCCTATACCCACTTCCCCACGTTACACCGCAAAGCCCAACGTTTGGCTATCAAGGAACAGGAGTTATGGCGCAAAGCCATCTACCACGACCAGCGAGCAGGAATCATCCGTGAAGACATCGATCGCGATCACATAGCGTTGATGTTTGCTTCTGTTAAAAACAGTTATGATGCAGGTCTCGGACAAGCGCAAATGAACTTTTCTATTTTGGAAAAAACATATACAGAATTGCACAATTTGCTAAAAAAATAAGAAAAAATATCGTTTTCGAACGATTGTTCAATATTAATATGCTAATTTTGCACTCACAAAAAAACAGAATTATGGCAACAAAACACTATTTATCGTATCTTCAAGAAACGATGCACAGCAACTGGAACGGTCTGGCAATGACCGATCTGGATGGCGAAAATCATTATACATACGCCGAATTGGCGGAGCAGATTGAGAAACTGCACCTCACGTGGCGCGCGTGCGGTATTAAAGAAGGAGACAAGATTGCTCTCTGCGGTCGTAACTGCGCGAACTGGGGACTGTTGTTCCTGGCTATTGAGAGTTACAAAGGCGTTGTAGTATCTATTCTTCCGGACTTCACGGCTGAGGGTATCTACTCGCTGGTTGATCACTCGGAAGCAGTGCTCTTATATGTAGGTCCGAACGTAAAGAAGAAGATTGACCCGACGCAGATGAAGGGATTGAAGGCTACGATTTTCATGGATGACATGACCATCGTAGAGGCTGATGATAAGTTCCGTAAGAAATTCGAGGGTGCGGACGAAGCCTTTAAGAAAGCTTTCCCGAAGGGTGTCAGCCTGGAGGACGTCAATTATCCTACGGATAACTACGATGATCTGGCGATCATCAACTATACCTCCGGTTCGACGGGCAACCCGAAAGGCGTTATGCTGACGCATCTGAACCTGAGTGGTAACGTAGAGTTCGCGCACCAACGTATTCCGCACAGACCGGGAGATACAGTGCTGTCGATGCTTCCGATTGCCCATATGTTCGGTCTGATGTTCGAGTTCCTCTACCAGGTTTGCGAGGGTGCACAGGTGTATTTCTTGACACAAGCTCCTACCCCGACCGTGCTGATGAAGGCTTTTGCACAAGTGAAGCCGTTCATGATTCTGACCGTGCCTTTGGTAGTTGAGAAGATCATCAAGAAAGGTGTACTGCCGAAGATCAGCAGCCCGGCTGCCAAGATCATGTGGAAGACTCCGCTGCTCAACAAGGTCATCCGTGGTAAGGTCAAAGAGGGGCTGGACAAGACCTTCGGAGGTCAACTCCGGTACCTGATTATCGGTGGTGCAGCGCTCAACGGCGAAGTGGAGCAAGTGCTGCATGATATCAAGTTCCAATACTGCGTCGGTTATGGTATGACCGAGTGCGGTCCGCTGATCAGTTATGAAGACTGGTGGGATTATGCATTCCACAGTTGCGGAAAAGAGTTGCCGCAGTGCCATGTACGTATTGACTCGGAGGATCCGACGCATAAAGACGGTGAGATCCAAGTGAAGGGTATCAACGTGATGAAGGGATATTATAAGAACGACGAGGCTACCAAGGCCGTATTCACCGAGGATGGTTGGATGCGTACCGGTGATCTGGGCGTGCTCGACAAAGCAGGTAATATCTATATTCACGGCCGCTCGAAAAATATGATTCTTGGTCCTTCCGGTCAGAACATCTATCCGGAGGAGTTGGAGGACAAACTGAACTCGATGCCGTGCGTGGTAGAGTCCATCGTAGTGGATCGCGATCATAAGTTGGTTGCCCTTGTTTATCCGGATACTTCTGCCGACGGTAAGAAAGTACTCGGTACCAAGAGTCTGACCCAACTCATGGAGGAGAACCGCAATGCAGTCAACAAAGATCTGCCGGCTTACAGCCAGATCAGCGCAATAGAATTAGTCGCTTCGGAATTTGAAAAGACTCCGAAGCGCTCCATCAAGCGTTATTTATATAAATAACGCACCCCGCGTTATGGGGTGGTGCCCATAACGTTTCTGTAAATAATAAGTGAGTAAGTATGGTGACTCCTTCGGGAGTCGGAGCAAGTGTTCGACCGTGAGGCCGAACCTTGTTTTTTTTATGCAAAATCTTGCATATGTGAAATTTTTGTTGTACCTTTGCACCCGCAAAGGTATAAAAAAGTATGACAAAGCATTATTTGAGTTATCTGACAGAGGTTATGCAGCATCAATGGAATGATGCCGCTTTGACCGATTACAACGAGGATCACGAGTACACGTTCGGTGAATTGGCAGTGGAGATGCTGCGTATGCATTTGCTCTTTGAGCAGTTGGGTATCAAGCCGGGCGATAAGATTGCGCTTTGCGGTCGTAACTGTGCGAACTGGGCAGTAGCCTATTTATCTATCGCCGCTTACGAGGGTGTATGCGTGAGTATATTGCAGGACTTCACGGCAGAGGACATCGCCCATTTGCTGGAGCACTCGGATAGCGAACTACTGTTTGTAGGCCCCTATGTATGGAAGGAGTTGCAGAACCAACAGATGCCGTCGCAAGTGAAGGCAGTTGTTTCGCTCGTTGACTGGAGTCCGCTATACGTGGCTAAAAAGCAGAATATGCCGACTAAGAAAGATATAGATGCACTCTTTGCCAAGAAATACCCGCATGGTATTGAGCCGGAGGACACCTATTTCTCTGCCGATCCGGAAAAACTATCGCTTATCAACTACACCAGCGGTTCGACCGGTAGCCCGAAAGGCGTCATGCTGAACGGTCACTCGCTGAGTAATAACGTGGAGATAGGAATGAAGATCTTACCTGTCGATCCGGGTCAAAGACTCGTTTCCATGCTTCCGTTAGCCCATATGTTCGGTCAGATATGCGAACTGCTCTACCCGCTCAGCTGCGGAACACATATCTATTTCCTGACCAAGAGTCCTACCCCTTCGATCCTGCTCAAAGCGCTCAATGAGGTGCAGCCTTATCTGGTAGTTACCGTGCCGCTCGTGATCGAGAAAATATACAAAACGAAGCTCGATCCGACGCTCAGTAAGTGGGCGATTCGTACCTTCTGGCACGTGCCGGGTATCGGCGATTTGCTCAAGAGCCGCGTAAAAAGTGGTCTTCGTAATGCTTTCGGCGGCAAATTGCGTTATTTCATCTGCGGCGGTGCAGCGATGAATCCAATCGTGGAGAAGTGCCTGATGGACATCCATTTCCCGCTCTCTATCGGTTACGGCATGACCGAGTGCGGTCCGTTGATCGGAGGTAACCCGCCGCGGTATTTCAAGGCGCGTACCGGTGGTGTTCCGGTAATGGGTATGGAGGTGAAGATCGACCAACCGAATGAAGCCGGTATAGGTGAGATACTCGTCAAGGGAGAGAATGTGATGCTGGGTTACTACAAGAACCCCGAGGCTACCAATGCCGCCTTTACAGAGGATGGTTGGTTGCGTACGGGTGATCTAGGACGACTCGACAAGAAGAAAAACATCTATATCAAAGGCCGTTGTAAGACGATGTTCTTGGGTGCTTCGGGACAGAACATCTACCCCGAAGAGATCGAGGACAAACTCAATAACCAGGAGGCGGTAGGTGAATCGCTGATTGTGGAGCGTGAAGGCAAACTCGTAGCACTGGTCTTCCCCGATGAGACACTGACTAAGCGCATGTCGTTTGAGGAGATTCAGCAGCTCATGAAAGCCAACCTCGCCAAACTCAACAGTCTGATTCCGAGTTACAGCAAGGTGGCCGATATTGAGGTACAAGACAAACCGTTCGAGCACACGCCCAAACGGTCTATCAAACGATTCCTGTATAAGTAAAAAAAAAAGCGGAGCCCGAAAGCTCCGCTGATTTTTTATAACAGGTGGTATGTTACTACAAGACCGGCCATCACGATCGATACCATCGACATCAGTTTGATGAGGATGTTAAGGCTCGGACCCGACGTGTCTTTGAACGGATCACCTACGGTGTCACCTACGACAGTTGCTTTGTGGCAATCAGAGCCCTTACCGCCGAAATGACCTTCCTCGACGTATTTCTTTGCGTTATCCCATGCACCACCGGCATTAGCCATGAAGACAGCCAGTACGAAGCCCGTTGCCAGACCACCGATCAGCAGACCCAATACACCGGCTACGCCTAAGATCAGACCCGTGATGATCGGAACGATGATGGCAAGGATGGACGGCAACAACATCTCGCGTTGTGCACCCTTGGTGGAGATAGCTACGCAGCGAGCGTAGTCCGGATCAGCCTTACCTTCGAGGATACCCTTGATGGTTTGGAACTGACGACGAACCTCTTCTACCATCTTCTGCGCTGCACGACCAACGGCGTTCATGGTCAGACCGCAGAACAGGAAGGCCATCATCGAGCCGATGAAGATACCTACGAGCACGATCGGGTTCATAAGGTTGACATTATATGCGTCCATGAAGTCCACGAGAGTCGCTTTAGCAGCCTCTACCCCATTCGGCAACGCTTCACCTGTACGGATGAGCGCGATCTTGATCTCCTCTACATAGGATGCCAAAAGAGCGAGTGCTGTGAGGGCTGCAGAACCGATGGCGAAGCCCTTACCGGTAGCAGCGGTGGTGTTACCAAGTGCATCGAGGGCATCCGTACGTTGACGAACTTCTGCGGGCAGACCCGACATCTCTGCGTTACCACCGGCGTTATCAGCGATCGGACCATAAGCGTCTGTAGCCAACGTGATACCGAGCGTCGAGAGCATTCCGACAGCAGCAATACCGATTCCGTACAGACCCATCGAGAGGTTAGCTGCACTGAACTCTACTTGGAAACCGTTGGCACACAGATAAGCGAGGATGATGGCTACACCTACGGTCACAACCGGGATGGCCGTCGAGAGCATACCCAGACCCAGACCACTGATGATCACAGTAGCGGGGCCGGTTTGCGAACTCTCCGATACTTTTTGAGTCGGTTTATAGGACTGCGAGGTGTAGTACTCTGTCGATTGACCGATGATGATACCGGCAACCAGACCTACTACAACGGACAGCGATACTTGCCACCATTGG
>Ga0247610_10004319_pt1 | contig 15246 bp, 16 predicted proteins | sample 174DNAGHGhighgp2_FD_193483 | JGI IMG/M metagenome (GOLD analysis project Ga0247610, IMG submission 193483) | Sheep rumen microbial communities from Palmerston North, Manawatu-Wanganui, New Zealand - 1742 DNA GHGhigh gp2 | ecosystem: Host-associated > Mammals > Digestive system > Stomach > Rumen... | reverse complement strand
GAAATTTCGGCTCACTCAAAGACCTACTCGACTTTTTGAAGCAATGTGAGCTTGAGTTGGAAGAGCTGGATGCCTTGCTACACGGGCGTTCGCGTCGATACGTTGAACACCAATACTATCAGAACCCCACAAACATTCGTTATTTCTAAGAGGTGTGAGCGATGATAGTTGATTTAGTAGGTAAGAAATTTGGTCGTCTCACGGTTATTCGTAAGGTCGGTAAGACTAATGGCAGAAAAGTTCAGTGGGAATGTGTGTGTGAGTGCGGAGAAACGAAGGTCGTAACCACAGATAAGTTGAATAGCGGTCACACACAGTCGTGCGGTTGCCTACGCCATGAAGCCATAACGAAGCATGGTATGTGGAAAGATAGGTTGTACACGATTTGGCTAGATATGAAAGGCAGATGCGGTCATCACAGATGTTACAAAACTATTTCTGTATGCAGTGAGTGGAGTAGGTCGTTTGAAGCATTTAGGGATTGGTCGCTAACTAATGGTTATTCAGATAGCCTTTCCATAGACCGTATCAATAGTGAAGACGGGTATTGCCCGGAGAATTGTCGATGGGTTGATTGGAAAGTACAGTCTCGGAATAAGAGAACTGCACTGCGTATGCCAGATGGCACTCCCCTTATGGATTACATGGACTCCGTAGGATTACGAACGCATGATGATAATGGTCATCACTCGAAAGACTACGAGAGACTACGATATAGGTTAAGAAAAGGGAGGGAAATCGTATGATGATACCTTCTATGTATGGTTATGGTATTGTGCAAAACATTGGTTATGGTGCACAGCTAGGCAGTGCCGCAATCGCCGGACTGAACTCCATGTCATCCACGGCGATGGTCGATTTGCTTTCCCGATGGCTTCTTGTGTCTCATTCCAGACAGCTCGCCATAAGCAATCCCGCCGCGTCTGCCGCCATTGACCGATATGTTGGCGGTGTTGTAGGTAGTGGCATTTTGTACTCTACGCCGAAAACAACCGCATTGTTGCCGCCAGAATATTCCTTTTTGATGGATTTGGTTTCGACGCGGTTCTCTATGGCAAGCCGCGAATGCACGCTTGACCGTCAAGGTTTGCTTGACTTCGGTCAAATGCAAACGCTCGCCATTGAAAACATGATGTTATCTGGGGATATTGCGTTTGTTCGTAAACCCGATGAATACTCATGGACTGCAATCGAAAGCGACCGCATCATTAGCCCTTATTACATGTGCGAGAAAACACGTCCCGCAGTCGTGGATGGTATATTCAAGCTCATAAATAAGGAGAACGGCAATAGGATTGTCGATGGCGTAGAGCTTGACAATGACGGTCGTATGGTTGCTTTGTGGATACTGAAAGAAGCCATTGAGCGACCGTGGGCGGCTTGTGCAGACCAAATCGAACGTATCCCTATTGAAGACCCCGATACTGGCTTGCCGTTGTGTCTTTTCGTTTTCATGCCGAAGCGTCCGGCGCAATATCGCGGCGTTCCGTTGCTTTCGCCTGTGATTGAGCAACTGTTTTTGCAGTCTGCTTATATCCAGAGCGAGGGAAATGCCGCCGCATTACAGGCGAGTTTGTATGGCTTCATCACATCACAGAAACCCGTGAATGATGAAACCGCGCCGGAGTTGAAGTCTCGCATGGATGAGTATGTTCCTGTCATTGATGAAGATGATGACGATGAGGACAGCGGCGAGAATGACGGTGACGACGATGAAGACAAACAGACACCGCCATTTCACGTTGCCTATAATGGGCAGGAAGCACGCGAAAACATTTACAATCCGAAAGCGAAACCCGTAACGTCAGGACGTTTCATGCACCTCGCAGACGGTGAGGACATTCGTTTTCTACAATCGACACATCCTAACTCAAATTTCGCAAGCTATATGGAAGCAACGACCGAGCTTATTGCGTCTGCGGTTGGCTTGCCGTCCGAGGTTTTGCGCCTGTCGTTTAATAGCTCATATTCAGCCTCTCGTGCGGCGATCATTCAAGCCGGACAGAAATATGCGCAAGTTCGTACGCACTTCATATCGCGCTTTGTACGCCCTGTTTTCGAGGTGTTTGCGTATGAGACGATTAAGGATGAAGTCGGTACGGACGCCGCTTTGTATATATCAAAAGCGTTAGGAAGCGAGGCTATATGGCGTGCTCCGCGTCTCGCCGCATTAGACCCGAAAGTTGAACTCGAAGCGTACAAACTTGCGATGGAAATGGGATTAGTCGATGCGGACGAGGTTGCGCTTGCCGTTTATGGGCACAGAGCCGCCGGAACGCCACAGCCACAGCCTATGGAGACGGACAATGTCTGATTATACACTACACTTTTTCGATGGCATTGACACAGCGGAGCTTGAGCAATTTGTGCAAGTGGTTGACTCTGCTCAAGCAGGTGATGTCGTTACCATTGAACTATGCAACGGCGGCGGGAGTGTTTTTCATGGTATCGCCATCTGCGACCGAATGGCTTTGGCACAGGTAAACGGCGTCCGGTTCATATCGAACGTCTGGGGTTATGCCGCATCCGCCGCTTGTTTGGTCGCTTTGTCTGCTGATGAAATTCACATGAGCACGAACTCCGCACTCATGTATCACAGTGCGTGGAGTGCTTCGGGGAATGTCGATCAGGGTATAATGATTGCAAACAGGGCACAGCAAACACTGCTTTCTACGCGTATATCAAAGATAAGTGAAAAGGACTTCAAGGGTGACGACCACTGGGTCACTGCACCAGAAGCCCGCGAGTTAGGAATCATCGATAGTATCATTGGCAACTCCACGTCCGATGACGATTCAAGGGACATCCGCGTTGCCGCACAATTCATCTACGGAGGTAGAAAAATGGCTGAAATTCTGAAAGCGGAAGCCGCTCAAGAACTGGAAGAGAAGAAGGACGAGGAGAAAGAAGCGAAAGCCGAATGCTCCGAAGAAGAGAAAGAAGCTCCCAAAGCTGAGGAAGATGGTGACATTGATCTGATGGAAGCTATCGTCCAGAGGCTTGAAGGGATCGAGCAACGCCTGTCAGTTTTGGAGTCTGAGGGCAAGACACAGGAAGACCTTGACCACAAAGAAGAGGACGAAAAAGCGTCTGCTTCGGCACGCCGCAAGGCTTTAATGCAGAAGCTCAATGCAGTTTGCGCCCCGATGCCCAGTGTCGCCGTCAAGCCGGTTGCTGTTGCGGAAACTCCGGAAGAAGAAGCACAGCGGTTCAAGGCAACCTACAAGAATTTCGACTCTCTCATGGCAGAATTCATTAAGCGTAAATAATCATAAGGAGCAAGGATATGAGCAACACGATTGTTATTCAGGATACCATTACTCAGGTCAACACCCTCATTGTCGAAATGCCTTCTGATAAACTTCTTCAGGAACGCTATTTCCCCACTGGCGAAATGGATATTTTCGACAGCAAAAAAGTCATGGTCGATTTCGACAACGGAAATCGGATGGCTGGCGTCTTTTTGAAACGCGGCTATGACGAGCAGGATACAACGACTTTTTTCACGCAGGTTGTTGAACCGCCCCGTATCGGCGTTAGCGATAACATTGATACAATCAATAACGACCGCGATAGGATGATGTTTGAAAAGCTCTGCAAACCACAGGGTGACATCAGACCTACCCGTGCCGATGCTATGAATGGCTTGCTCCGTCTGAAAGCCGTTCGCTGTGCCGACCGCGTTTCTCGTAGCATTGAGTGGCTGTGTGCAAATGCATTCAAAGACAACGGCATTGATCTCGCTTATAACACGGCTCCCCTTGAATCCGAGGAGGTAGTTTGCGAAGTCCATTTCTATGAAGGTGAAACTAATCCTCAGTCAATCCAAGCAGAGCACGCTTGGGGCACAACGGGCGCAACGCCTTACAAAGACGTTTGCAAAGCTCTCAAGGAACTACGGAATCACGGTGGACGTGCAGAAGATCTTTTGCTTTCCGTCGATGCGTGGGATTATCTGCGCGAAGATATGAAAGCACAGGGGCTTTGGGATGCATCGCAGATTCACATGACAATTATCGCCAATGAGAAGGGGCGCGACAGTCTCTTCCCCGAAATCATGGATTATGTCGAAGTCATTGGCGATGCTTTGTTCGACGGTTTCAAGCTCAAAATCATCGTGTACAATGGCGGTTATGAGGACACCCCCCAAAATGGTGGTGCATGGCATTCATATCTCGGTGAAAACTTCGTTTGCGTCTGCGCTCCGAAATGTGGTCGTACCCTTTGCGGTTCGGTCTCCAAAGTCAATCCCAAAGCGATTGTCGATCAGGAAATCGATCCTGTTGCTTGCTTGACAGGCAAGTTCATTGCTACTCGCCGCGTTCAGCTAGACAACAACGCAGGAAATAAGGAGGGCGTGTCCGTCAGGGTTGAAAGCGTCCCGTTGCCGATCCCAGAACGTGTTTGGGGTTGGGCGACCGTTGAGATGCCCGAATAGTTCTACTGTCTATCCGTCCCGCTCCCGTTAGGGAGGTCTGGGGGACAAAGCCGATTATCTAAACAGATAGTCGGCTTTTCTTTTTATATTGGAGGGTGCAGATGCAAAGGCTTACAGATGATTTCATTGCCAGAGACCTAGACTATATCTTCGAGAAATACGCAGACTTCACACGCCCGACTAAAATCAAAGTCGGTTCAGAAGAGTGTGAAGTCTTGGCGAGTCTGCAACTGCAAGAGGCTACGCTGAACGCCGAAAGCTCGCCAGTTAATCCATACCAAGACACTTTGCTTGTAAGATACGCCTCGCTTCCAAAATCGATGTGGAAGAAACTTGTTCGTGATGCGATTATCTACATTGACAACAATCACGAAGGTTATGAGGCGTTTACTATCACGGATACAGGTAAATCTGGTGGGCTTGTATCGGTTACGTTGAAACGCGGCGCAAGTAAAGGCTCCATTGCATCAAATCGACCGATATAAGTGAGGAGGCAGTATGTCACAACAAATTCAACGTGATGTTTTCGGTGTCTCTGACGCCCTTTTCGCATATTTGACGCAGAAATGTGCAGATTGCACGCTTCGTTTCAAGGCTTCGTCATCTCTTGATAAGGATGATTATCAGGAAATCACGCCGCAAGTGTTTCTGTATACTTTCGATGATGACACAACAGAAATACCTTCACCCTGCGTTTTGATTCAGCCAACCTCCATAACTCAACAGTCTATACACTATGTGCTGTATATCTCCGTGGCACATCCGGCAATCCAAGAATGTGAGATTGTCGATGAAGTTCCCGCCGGAAGCCGCCATTATCAGTATCGAGACGGTTCTGAGTTTACGTCAGATGGAGTTCGTAGGGAGCTATATCGCGCTTGTTTGATGCTAGAGAATTTCGTTTTCTTCCAGATGATGCAATGGCGTGGGGATGGGAAGCTAATTCAGAACCTCGTTGCAAATCCGCCTAGTCCCTACATGACGGAATTTCCAGAGTGTAGCGGGACGGTAGAACTTGACTTCACATACGAAACTAGAACCTCAACTTACGCTGGGACGCGTCTGCAAGAGCTTTTGTAGGCAAATATCTAATCAGTCGAATGGTTATTGCAAGGGATCGCATCCCTTGCGTCTCTCTTGCAAGGAGGTTTAATATGGCAACAGCTCCCGAATTGTATGATGTAGCGGCGCAGATAGTCAAAAGCGAAGCACAAGCGGGCGTTTCCAGTGCGACCCGCGTTTACGCTTTTGGTTCATGCCCGATTGGCGATTTGAACACGGTTGTGCCTGTCACGAGTATGTCAGAAGCCGCTGAAAAGTTAGGATGTCGGGCAGGCGATGGTTACTCACTGTCTGAAATGATGGTAGCCGCTTTCCAAGTGGCGGGTCTTGGTCAGGTTCTCTGCATCCCTGTGTCACATGATATGGCGTATAGTGATGCTTGGATTGGCGACCCCGCACTTGAAACGGGCGTTTATGCGTATGAAAAGTGTCTTCGAGAAGACCCCGGAACGGTCAATATCTTGGTAGCTCCGTCAGTCACGGACGGAGCTTTTCTATCGGCTATGCTCGGTTTGTGCAAGTCACAGGACGGCATTAAATCATACATGATTTACGATGTCGCTGGTGATGCAAGTCAGGTAACGGCAGGTGGTTTTGCAAATCCAGACGCAATTTCCGAAGCGAAACAAATCGGTGATGGCTATGCTACGGCTGTTTGGGGTTGCGTCCGTACAAGCGGTGGTTACTCAATCAGCGGAGCGGCTGTCCGTGCATGTATGCAGGCAATCAGCGATAGCGAGCAAGGTGCTCCGTCTCGCGTCGGCGGAAACATTCCTCTCGGTAGTGTTGTTGGCATTGACGGTCGTGGTTTTGGCGTTGCAAAGCGTTATCCGCTTTTCCCGAATCTCGCTGGCTCCGTTGGCGTGGACGGGGATCGGGCAGACCTTTCCGACCTTTTCTCAAATCCGATTATCTCAAGCCATACATACGGATATAATCTCTCGAATTTGCTTCCCATGTTTGCGCCTAATCTTAGCGCCGAACAGTTCCCCGGACACCTTATCATGGCAGACGGTTCTATCCGCCGTTCCGTGTTTGAGATGACGAATGGCACAAATTCATGGTCTTTTGAACCCGTCTCAAATATCGATAATGGCGAGTCCATTCAAGGCATTATCGTCTATGACAAACAGGGCGATGTCCTTGCAAATCCTTTTGGTCTGATGGTTTCCGCAACTTACAACAGCTCTCCGATTGACCTTACGTCAGTTCTCAATGCTGGAACGGTGAATTATGTTGCATCTTGCGGCGGTGTTTACCCCTATCTCACGATTGTTCCGCAGAGCGTTTCTCTTGGCGGTGCAGGGTTTTTGTATGATGCCACAAAGCGTGAGAAGGTTGTTGACCCTGTGAACATTGTCATGGGAGCAGTGGGAAATCAACCTGTCATTGAGGGAAATGTCTGTTTTGCATTGAACGATTCCGATGAAGATATACAGGCGTTTGTCAATGGCAACGGCGATGTAGATGCTTTCACAATGATCGTTCGTAAAGGCGGTTATAGCGACCTCATCACACTGCGTAAATCCGAGGCAAATTCGCTTTCTGCTGACGGTATCTGCTCCGTTCTAAATAAATACGGAACGCATTTCACATGGGGAGACCACACAAGTGCGTTCTTCCATAATAACGTAGCGGATGAGCGTGACCGATTTGAAAATCAGATGCGAATGTTACAATACATTTGCAACTGGTTTATACTAACGTTCGGCGCGGTCATTGATGATGGCATGACGTTACAGCTTAGAAATGACATCATCGGAGCGACACAGGCGAAACTCAATGGGCTGGTTGCCCTCGGTGCACTGATTGGACAGCCTAGATGCACGTTTGAAGCCGCAAGCAATCCAAAAGACGAAATCGCGATGGGACACTTTGTGTTTGACATCCGCGTCACTGGCACAATCCCGACCAAATATCTCAAAGCTAAAGTCCGTTACACGGATGAAGGACTTTCGATTTACTCAATGGAAGCGGCATAAGGAGACTGAATCATGGCATTAAAAGAAATCGACCGGTATTTAACAGTAGCGGGGTGCTCGGTCTATCTCCTCGATGACAAGGGATTGCCCGAATCTTTTCCACTCGGCATTGATTGTGAAGTCACGCTCCCAAGCGTTACACATCCCACGTCTGACGCACAGCTTATGGGTTCTATGAGCGTTCCCAATCAGACTTCGATTGAGGCTCTTGAGTGTACAATCAGCCTGCCCGACAGTGCGGCGGCTAATAAGTGCAGAAAAAAGGGCGTTGTCGGATTTATGATCCGTCATGCAGTGAGCATTTCACAGGCAGAAAGCGGTGAAGTAACGCTCGGTGGCTTTACCGCCACGGTCAAGGGATTGATTAGCGGTAAAGAAGGACTGGCAATCGCTCCCGCAGGTGAGTCAAGCACAAACATCACCATTCAGTGTACATATTATCGCTTTGTCGATGATAGCGACACAGAAGTTATCAACATCGACCGACCGAACGGCATTCTAAACATCATGGGCGAAGACTACCGCAAAGAATTGCGCGACTTGCTCTAAGCCTTCTACACGCTTTTGCACTCTCGGCGTGTAGAGAAAGCCCCCGTGACCAGCATGTTTCGGGGGCTTTTTTGTTCTTATCAAAAGAATTGTGAGCGGGCAAATCACACTAACCGTACTCATGTGATCTCTCCAAAGCCCCCTAGGAAAGACGCCCGCTCGCTTTTTCTTTTTTGTAGAGAGAGTGTGCAAATGGACAAGAAAATTACAATCACATTGGCGGAACCGTTCACATCAATGGCGGGCATTACTTTCAACGAACTCACGGCGGATTTCTCGCTGATAAAAGCGAGAGACATAGCGGCGATTAACCGTCTTGAGAGAAAACTCAAGGGTGGTGATGAGTTCAGTATCGGAAGTGTCACGAAAGCGGCAAGTCCAGAATTTCGAGCGGCGTTCACATGGATTGCTTGTATCAAGGGAACAAAAGGACTAACGCTTGATGATGTCGATAACCTTGCAATGGTCGATTATTTGGAGCTGAGTACAATATCCCTCCCTTTCGTAACAAAGATGAACTCTTCCGAGTCCTAGGCGAGATGTTGCTTGTCTCTCAGTCGTATCACACGGGTCTGGATGTCTTCATGGACATGACGCTTTTTGAGTGGTTCGAGCTGATGCCTGATGCCATCAAATCCGCAGAGGAAACGCGCAAGAGGCTGACCCGCAAATAATATCTAATCCATTGACGAAACTTTTTTGCGGGGTGTGTCATGGCTAATGATCTACGAACACAGTACGAAATCGAGCTTGAGATCACGGGGCGAGACCGTATCAAGTCCGATATAGACAAGATGAACAAGGATTTGCGTGCTTTGTCTGACGCATCCAGAAAGATGGATTTCAGAGACGCGGACAAGTCTGCACAGGCACTCGCAAATCATATTCACGATCTTGCAGAAGGGGAAGGTGACGCAACCGAGCAAATGGAAATGTTTGGGCGCGCCGCAGACAAAGCGTACAAAGACCTCGAAGCGTCTGCGGTGAAGCTCAATCATAGTTTGTCTGAGCAAGGGAAACAGCAACGTGAACGTATCCACGAGCTTGAAGCCGAACGCGCCACGTTAGGACAGACGAAAGAAGAGAAAGCTCGTGCAAAGGAAATAGACCGAGAGCTGAAAGAACTGCGCAAAGACGTTGTGGATGCTTCGGATGATGAGCTGAAAGACATGGTAAAGCTCAACGTCCAAGCTCGCGCAAGACTTAAAATCGCCCAGCAGGAAGCGAAAAACTATAAAAATACCCACAAGGAACAGAAAACCTTATCGAAGCTGATTAAGGAAGACTTGAAGCCGCTCCGCGACAAGCTCAAAGCACAGATGGATTTCATAAAGTCCCTCAAGACTACGGAAGGGCGCTACAATGCAATAAAGAAAGCCGCAAAATCCGCTTACAGCGTGGGGAAATCCGCAATGAAGGGCGCGGGGATGGTTCTTGGCTCTGTTCTGGCTGTGACGGGTGCAACGATTGCGGCGGCACAGGGGCAGGTCACGAAGGAAGAGCAAGCGAGGCGTGTAAAAGCAGGCGATACTTACGGTCAGAAATCCCAACTGATGAAGGACGTTTTCCTTGATGTTGGCGGTTCTGATGAAGAAATCGTGGATGCAATCAATCGCGTGTACAACGTTTTGGGCAAGGATGCATCGCTTGAAGAAATCCGCATGGCGACTGCAATGGAGTTGAAGTATCCCGGACTTTCCAAGATGTTCTTACAACAGAACGTTGGGAAGGTTTCAGCTCGTGATTTCTTGGCGGCGGGCAATCATGCGCGTGCTACACAAGAATACAGCGGCGCAACAAAGGAACAAATGCAAGCCGCGTCCGATTACATCTCAAATTTGCGTCAAAACTCGTTCACAAACGCGGGTGAGATGGAGCTTCGGGATTTATATCTCGCTTTGCAAGGCAGTGGTGGTTTCGATTCGGATGAGGAATTACAACGTGCGTTTAGCAGTTTCGTTCGTGAGCAAAAGAAATCGAATGTTGACGTTTTCGACCTTGCAAAGCAATGGCAACAGCAAGGAAAATGGACGCGAACCGCGTATGGGGCAACCAACAAGACTCAAGCTGAAAACGCCATTAGAAACATTGACTTCCGGATGTTGGCAACGCAACAGCGTATCACTGATTACAGCACGCATGAGAGCGAAGCAGAGAAAGCCGCAAGAACGGCTCGTGAAGTCACGTTGCTTAAAGATGAACTTCTTTTGCAGTTGCTCAAAGGTTTGAAACCATTGCTTGCGAACGGCTCTATCCAGAAGCTCATCGAGATGGTTCTCGACATGATACAGTCAGAGACTTTCCAAAAGCTCTTGAACTCGTTGTCACGTCTTCTTGACCTTATTCTATCCGTGGTTCAGACGATTGCGGGGTATGTAAAGCCCGTGGCTACCAGACTTGTGGATGGTGCGTCGAATACCGTCGATAGAATTGTGAATTTCTTTAGTGGTGATGATGAAGACGAGCCCAGTGTGGGAGTGTCTGGTCACGCTCATGCAAATGGCGGGATCGCTTCGGTTCCTTCTGTTTTCGGAGAAGCGGGTGCAGAGATGGCTATCCCGTTGACGAATGAGCGGGAAGGACGGGCACAGCAACTTGCCGCGTATGTCACAAACACGTTCAACATGAACGGAAATGAGACAAGTGCCTTATCGCTTTCATCCGCACTCAATTCAAGAGAATGGGCTTATAACTCGTCTAAGATGAGTGCTTTACAGCGGAGGATGGGGAGATGAGCGTTGAGTATAAAGAAGTTGTATGTTCAGCAAACGAGTGCTGGGACAAGATAGCATTCGACAATTACGGCGATGGTCAAGAATTTACGTTTCGCCACATCATGGAAGCAAATCGGCAGTACTCAAGAACGCTCGCTTTCGATGGCGGTGAGCATATTGTAGTACCGCTAGGCGATAATGCGCCTGTGCTGATGGCAACGGGCGACCCTTCAAGTCAAAAGGTTGTCTCGATTATCGAGACTCCGTGGTAGAAGAACAGGAGCAAAAAATGAGCAGTATTTTTAGTGTAAATGAGATCACTCAAGCGGGTTTGGCACTCGTTGCGAGTGCTACGTCCAGCAATCCGATAGCCTATGTGAAAGCCCTTTCCGCGTCACAAATTCCGCAAACCCCGCAAGACCTAGAGGTAGAAAACTACTACAATGGCATCGAGGGTGAGATTGATGCATCTTCCGCGACAGATAACGTTGCTCGCATCGTTGCGGTGTATGGGAACAACGTTGCCGACACCCCCCAGCCTGTAAAAGCTATCGCAATCATGGGGAAACTCGCCAATCAAAGCGACTCTCAAGCCGTTATCTTTGCATATTGCTATGATGCGGACAGTCAGATAAAGTTTCCTGCGTCATCAGCTCCCGCCCAGCGCACACGCTTTGCTTTCAACTTCGCTTTTGACCAAGTTGAAGCGGTTTCTGTAACAGAGGCGGGTTACGCATCACTTGCAGACCTTGATCGTCTTGTATCATGCCATAAGGCAGGAAATCCCAATGCAGGTGAAGACCAGACGATTTTGGGTGAAAAGTCTTTCCAAAACACAATGATCACGCATGACATACTCCCCGAAGAACATAGCCCCTGCTCTGGCGGCTATATGATTGGTGATGCAGACCGCATGTATGACATGTGCTTTGTGAATACGGGTAACTTCGTATATTTAATGTCAAATGGTGCAGTTTTCACTAATGTCAACACTACGGAGCTCTTGTGCGGTAGCGGTGGTGCGGAGGTACGTGGCGGGGCACTAAAAATCTCTGGGAGCAACGGTCAGGAAGGTGCGACGTTTTCGTACAATTTGACGGATAGCAACGTTGTCGTGGACACGGGTTTACGGGCAGGCACGCTAGAGAGCACGACCCTCACGCTCAGAGAAAGCAATGACCCTGACTCTACAAAACAATATGTACGTTACAATGCGAGAGATGGATTCTATTTCACCGACAGCATTTCAACGAAGGACTCACTAAAACTTTACGAAAGCAACCGACAAGAGTCGGGAACAATCAAGTATGATCTTTACGGGTTTGAGGTAGACTCCAATATCGTGCCAGTAGATAGTTCAAGCGACCCGCAGAAAAATATATCTCTTGGTGACTCTATGCATATCTGGCTTAGCGTTGATACTACACTCGCGTATGTGAAGAGTAGCATTTGGGTTGGTGGACGCATTTCTGCAAATGCGTCACGCCCAGCGTCTTTCACTAGCTCTAATAGTGAAGCCGCAAACGACATCGCAATCGCAAAGCTCAGCAACGGCATTATCACCGTGAACCGTCTTGGGACTAGCTCCAGCATTTATCATGTGGATAACGCAGAACTCGGTAAACTGAGTGTCGGGTTACTACCTGATCCCGTTCCAGACACTTATGAGGGTAACTTAACAAAAGTGCCCGTGGGCGGTCTTGTCCTTGCAGTTCCGACACTGTACTGGGCAAAGAGCGATGGGTCTGGTAGGAGTATCAATCCGGGTGCCTCGATCACTGTAAACGGAGATGTGAGCAACCAATGGCTTGCCGCAGAGTGGACACCCTCAGGTTATAAGGGTAAAGCACTGACCAATATGAATCACTATTCATATCTTGAACCCGGCACGTACCGCACACTTTCCTACATCAAGACATCGGGAACAGAGCAGTCACTCGGTGATCATCCGATCCTTTTACAGCGTATAGCTTAACCTAATGAGGCGATTTCATGCAATATCTGACTTGCGGAAAACACAACATCCCATTGCTTTATGTCAAAAGTATAGCGTGGAATCGTCGCGCCCGTGTAGTCACCCGCACGGGCGGCTATGCTGTATCACGCGGCTTTGAAGCTACGGAAATCAACGTGCAATGCACCTTTGATGAGGGGCTTGCACAGGCTCTCGGTCGGGATTTAAGTGAAGACATTGCGGCGTTCAATAGCCTTGTGACGGATAGAATGGACGAGCCCGATACGCTGTATATTGGCGGTTATCCCGTTGTTCCCTCACTTCAATTTGCACTCACATCATGCAACAAGACGGCTGTGTACGACCCGTCATATACAGCCGCCATATCGTGTGACTTAGTGTTTGCAGGTGTCCGTGTGAGCAAGGAATCGAGCCGCCAGAGGGCAATGCAGTTTGAAACTGAAGAGGTGTGGGACATCCCCGAAACGGTTTTGTCTGTACAGGGCAAAACATTGAAACTGCGTGAGATGTACAGACTTTCGCAGTTGAAGCGAACGCCTGACAGCGTTTCCATTGTATGCGAAATCGCTGATGACATGACCGTGGCAGATCAGGACGGATATATGTCACGTCTTGTTGAAGACAAAGCACAGCTCGAAGTCGATTTCCCCGACGGCAAGGTCAAATACTGGGTGGTTTCCGCATCACTGGACGATAACACCCTGTCGCTTATCGGTTCAATATTGCCGGAAGCAAGCCAGAAGCCTTGCGTGAATACATATTGGGATTGCACAATGAGTTTTATACTCAAGGATTTGTGCAGTCACATGGGCGTAGATTGCCGCTGTAAATTTGTCGATTTCACGGTGGATTACTACCAAAACACGGACACACCGTGGGACGGCGTGAAATCGTTGGTAAACTGTGCGGGATTACTCATGTCATGGAGCGGAAACACATTGACGTTCGTTGATGTTCCGGATTTCGTTGCCGCGAAGTATGAGCTTGAAGCACAGACAACGCCGAACGATGAGGGTGCAAGCGTATGGACTGGGTGTGTCTGGGTCGATGGCATTAACCGCCATACAACGGGCGATTTGAATGGCGAGGTTGTGCATTACCACAGCTCGTTCAGATGCTCGAACCCTACGCCTTGCGAGAATTGTTTGAAACTGTCGAGATATTATCAGCGGATGGTCGTTGTCGATTGTCCGATAAATCGCGGTATCGTTCAACATTCAGCCGTCACCGTGGACAGCAACGGCACGAAAATGGACGGCATGGTTGAAGAGTATGAAATCGACTTCGTGACTGAAGTCGCACGGTATGAAGTCGGAATTATAGGGGGATGAGATGATAATCAGCGGTGTGTTTTAGTATTTATCAAAAGAGGTGAGGGATAGGGTCGCTCCCGAAATCCGTCACCTCAAACGGTTTCCCTCGCTTCTTTTTTGAGGATAACTTTGTGAGGGAAGCTATGAGAAAAAGACACCCTGATAGTGAAATGGTCGGTAAGGTTTTTGGAAGATTAACCGTGATAAAGCGTATCGGGACAAAAGGAAAACAACCACTTTACCTGTGCCGATGTTCGTGTGGAAATGAAAAAGCCATTGTTAGCAGTTGTCTGCGTAGGGGGGACACACAATCATGCGGTTGCTTGCATCACGAGGTAATGGTTGAACGAAACTTTAAGCATGGTATGAGTGATAGACGATTAAAGGGGGTTCGGCAACTGATGCTAAGACGATGTTATGACCCGTCTTGTCCTGAGTATAAGTATTATGGCGCTCGTGGAATTACAGTTTGTGATGAATGGAGAACAAGTCTTGAGAGCTTCTATCGTTGGGCAAATTCGTCTGGATATGAGAGAGGTTTAACACTAGACAGGGAAGACAATAATGGAAATTATTGCCCAGAGAATTGTAGATGGGTGGACAGATTTGTTCAAAGCCGTAACAGACGATGCATTGAAAAGTTTGAGGGCAAGTGTCAAACCGAGTGGGCAGAAGTTCTTGGAATTAGTGTGTCTGCGTTTTACAGCATAAGGAGTAAACACAAGCTCACAATCGAACAAACAGTGGAGTTTTACAAAGGGAGAACCAAAAATGGCAATAATTAGTGGCATCTTCATAGTGGACGAACTTAAAGACAAGGACGCAGAGGGGTTTGAGAGAGTTGCAAGAGTACATAACCAAATGGAAGACCACCTGACGGCAGATTGCTTCTTGCCTCCCTACGTTCGACCAAGCCAGTGCAAAATCAAAGCTGGTTCAAAGGTATTTGCGTTTGTTGACACTGTATCTGGGTTGGGTGTCGCCTTGTATGGGTTCGATGATGCAGATGTCGATTTCATAAACAGGAACAACTACACTTTTACAGAGACGCTAACAGTGGAAAAAGCGACTACGCTAAAGGACAAGCTCGATGTGAGCAAGAATATCACGTCAAGCACAGGCGACATAAAAGCCAACGTTGGCGATGTGGTGGCAACAACCGTCAGCTTGAAGAACCATAAGCACCCGATTACCATTGCATCCTTTACAGGCA
>Ga0247610_10004317_pt1 | contig 15249 bp, 11 predicted proteins | sample 174DNAGHGhighgp2_FD_193483 | JGI IMG/M metagenome (GOLD analysis project Ga0247610, IMG submission 193483) | Sheep rumen microbial communities from Palmerston North, Manawatu-Wanganui, New Zealand - 1742 DNA GHGhigh gp2 | ecosystem: Host-associated > Mammals > Digestive system > Stomach > Rumen... | reverse complement strand
AGGCCTTCGAAACCTTTGCCTTCACGCCCAATCGGGTCACCAAGCGCGGCAGCCATGTTCGTGACGCCATCGATTTGAAACGCGCCATGATCATGGTCGTCATCGCCCTCGTTCCCGCCATGCTCTTCGGCATGTGGAACATTGGCTATCAGACTTCGCTTCACGCCACGGATTGGCCTTACGAACTGGGTACAGTAGCCAGTTGGTGGTACTGCCTTTGGTTCGGCTTCTTGAGAATGCTGCCCATGTTGGCAGTGTCGTATATCGTCGGTTTGGGCATTGAATTCACCTTCGCGCAGATACGTCACCATGAGGTGAACGAAGGTTTTTTGGTCACAGGTTTCATCATCCCGATGATTGTGCCGGTCACCACACCTTTGTGGCAACTTGCTTTGGCAGTGGCCTTTGCCGTCATCATCGGCAAGGAAGTCTTCGGCGGCACGGGCATGAATTTCCTTAACCCCGCTTTGGTGGCTCGCGCCTTCCTCTTCTTCGCCTATCCCACTCGGATGTCGGGCGACAACGTATGGATTGCCGCCGACCTCTGGGGCACCGATGCCATCACGAGCGCTACGCCTTTGGCTGAACTGGCCGCTGGCGTGCATCCTTCTGCTTCCGCCTTGGATATGTTCATCGGAACAATTCCCGGGTCTACCTGTGAGACCTCTGTGATAGCCATTTTGTTAGGTGCCATTCTGTTGTTGTTCACGGGTATCGCCAGTTGGCGTATCATGCTTTCTGTCGTCCTCGGTGGTGGTCTCATGGGCTTGTTATTCAATGCCATTGGCGCCAACGAATACATGCAAGTGCCGTTCTACTACCATTACCTGATGGGCGGTTTCATGTTCGGTGCGGTCTTTATGGCCACTGACCCTGTTACGGCGGCTCAGACCAACACGGGCAAGTGGATCTATGGCCTGCTCATTGGCATTTTCGCCGTGATGCTCCGTGTCATCAACCCGGCCTATCCCGAGGGTATGATGCTCAGCATCCTGCTCATGAACTGCTTCGCCCCGCTCATCGACCACTGCGTGGTGGCCAGGAACATCAAAATGCGCCAACATCGTGCCTTAAAACTCTCAAAAACCGTTAAGTCATGAAGAAAGATGTCAATAGCAATCGATATATCTTCTTGTACGCCACTGTTTTAATCGTCATTGTGGCTGTGCTGCTCACGGTGACGGCCTTGTGGCTGCAGCCTTTCCAAGACCGCAACAAGAAGAACGAGAAACGCATCAGCATCCTTACGGCGGCGGGCATTCCCAATGTGGATGCCAAAAACGCCCCCTTGCTTTTCGAGAAGCATTGCACGGGTTCGTTTCTGTTGGATGAGAGCGGCAATATCTCTGAGGACGGCACCCTTCCTTTGTTTGTCATCGATCGCCAAATCAGCGTCATTCCCATGCAGGGCAACGGACTTTGGGGTCCCATTTGGGGCTATCTTGCCATTGCTGCCGATGGCAAGACCATTTTGGGCGCCAACTTCGACCACAAGTCGGAAACCCCTGGTTTGGGTGGTGAAATCACAACCGAGAAATTCAAAGGTCAATTCTCTGGCAAACAGATACTTGAAAATGGGAACATCATTCCTATACAATTTGATGCCATCACTGGTGCAACCAAGACTTCGAATGGAGTTAAAGAGATGATTGACAATACTTTGGAGAAGTATTCGGCTTATTTGATAAAATTTGCAAAAGCAGAAAAATGAAATAATCTTATATCATATAAATTTATATCATATCATTTTATTACATTTGCAGAAAATTTCAAAAGATGAACATACCATTTGCATACGGAAAGATTGTTGAAGACGTTGATTTCACCGACAGGACGGACGAAACTGCCCATTTGATGAGCAACTTCTTGTCGCTTACCAATACCGCCATCATCTCGCCCCGCCGTTGGGGAAAATCCTCTTTGGTCGCGAAAGCTATCAAGGCGGTCGAAGCGGAACAAAAAGACATCCTGTTCGTGAGAATGAACATTTTCAAATGCGAAACGCCACAAGAGTTTTATAGCTTGTTCGCAAAGAAAACCATGGAGGAAATCTCCACTTCGGCAGAATCGCTGCTTTCGAACGCCAAGGAATTCATTTCCAAATTGTTGCCAAAACTTACCATTTCTGACCCGTCAAGTCAATATGAAATCGCATTGGGAGTTGATGTAAAAAGCACCCCCATTGAAGAAGAAATTTTGGATTTGCCTCAACAAATAGCGACAAAGAAGAAGAAAAAGGTGGTCGTTTGCATCGATGAATTCCAACAAATCGGAGAATTTGCCAACACTTTGAAATTTCAAAAAACGCTTCGCAGCCATTGGCAAACGCACTCCGATGTGGCGTACATACTCTATGGCAGCAAAAAGCACATGATGTTGCACATTTTTGGTGAATACAACAGCCCGTTCTATCGCTTTGGCGACATGATGTTCCTCCCAAAAATCACCAACGAAGAATGGAAAAAGTTCATCGTCGGAAGATTCAGAGACACGGGGAAATCTATCACGCCCGACCTCGCCGGACACCTTGCAGAACAGGTGGAAAACCATCCTTATTATGTGCAACAGCTGGCCCAATACACATGGCTTCGCACATCTGACACTTGTTCGGAAAATATCATTGACGAAGCTTTACAAGCCATGCTAAATTCGCTTAACTTGCAGTTTGTCAATTTAATGGACACGCTCACTGAAAAGCAAAGAAGCTTTCTATGTGCAGTCAGCGATGGGGTGAAAAACTTCTCCGCCTCCGATACGCTGCAACGTTATCATCTGGGCACCAGCGGAAACATCCGTATTTTGAAAGATGCCCTAAAAAAACGTGACCTCATCGATGTGACAGGAAAAGAAATCCAAATCCAAGACCCGATTCTGAAGCGATGGATTGTTCAAGAATACTCTAAAATGTAGTCAAACTATGGCTAACCTGAAGAAACTCATTATAGAACCCCTGCGCAAGACCAATCCCGTCACCGTGTTGGTGCTGGGTATCTGCTCTTGCCTTGCCGTGACTGCCCAACTCAAGCCTGCCTTGGTGATGGGTGCCTCTGTGACCGTGGTGACAGCCCTGTCAAACTTCATCATCTCGCTGCTGCGAAAGGGCATCCCTAACCGTATCCGTATCATCGTGCAACTTGTTGTTGTGGCCACCTTGGTCATCTTGATCGACCAATTCCTGAAGGCCTTTGCTTACGATGTAAGCAAGCAACTATCTGTTTATGTGGGACTTATTATTACCAACTGCATCATCATGGGGCGCTTGGAGGCTTTTGCCTTGTCGCATGGACCTGGGGAGTCGTTCTTGGACGGCTTGGGCAACGGACTGGGTTATAGCTTGATACTTGTCATCGTAGCCTTCTTCCGTGAACTCTTTGGCTCAGGAACCTTGCTTGGTTACCAGGTTATCCCGCAGTCGTTCTACGAGGCTGGTTATCAAAACAACGGACTCATGATTTTGCCGCCGATGGCACTTATCGTCGTGGGCATTATCATTTGGATACAACGCACCCGAAACCCTGAAATGCAAGATTCCAACAACAATTAAACACTTCAACAATCAACAATTCAACAGCCGTGGAACTCTTCAACCTCTTCATCAAATCCGTCTTCGTCGACAATATGATCTTTGCCTATTTCTTGGGCATGTGCTCTTATCTTGCCGTGTCGAAGACCGTCAAGACCAGCGCCGGTTTGGGTTTGGCCGTGACTTTCGTGTTGGTCGTTACTGTTCCGGTCAACTATCTGATCAACAAATATTTGCTTCTGCCTGGTGCTTTGTCGTGGATTAGCCCGAAATTGGCTTCTGTCGATTTGAGCTTCCTGACGTATATCCTCTTCATTGCCATCATCGCAGCCATCGTGCAGATTCTGGAGATGGTGATTGAGACCTTCACGCCGTCGCTTTATTCCGCCTTGGGCATTTTCCTTCCGCTGATTGCGGTGAACTGTGCCATCCTGGGTTGCTCGCTCTTCATGCAGGAGCGCAACTTCAGCAATGTGGGTGAGGCCGCTGTGTTTGGTCTCGGCTCAGGCATTGGCTGGCTGCTGGCCATTGTGGCCATCGCCGCCATTCGAGAGAAACTGCGCTATTCGAAAGTTCCCAAATGTCTGCAGGGTGTAGGTATTTCATTTATCATCACAGGCTTGATGGGTATCGCTTTCATGGCCTTTATGGGTATAAAAATTTGATATTATGGATTTTACGACCAATATTTTACTTAGCATTATTGTTTTTTTAGGCATCGTCTTGCTGCTTGTTGCCCTATTGCTATGGGTGCGCAACAAACTCATGCCCAAAGGTGAGGTGAAAATCACAATCAACGACGACAAAGTGCTTACCGTACCGACAGGCAACACGTTGATTGCCACGCTGGCCGAACAGAAAGTGTATCTGCCTTCTGCCTGTGGTGGCAAAGGCTCGTGCGGCCAGTGCAAATGCCGTGTAGTGGAAGGCGGCGGAACGATTTTGCCCACCGAAGTAGGCTTCTTCACCCGCAAGCAGATTCAGGACCACTGGCGCTTGGGGTGCCAGGTGAAGGTGAAGGAAAACCTGAAAATCGTGGTGCCGCAGTCGATTTTGAACGTGAAGGAATACGAATGCACGGTGGTCAGCAACCGCAATGTGGCCACTTTTATCAAGGAGTTCAAGGTGCAGCTGCCTACTGGCGAGCACATGGACTTCGTGCCTGGCTCATACGCACAAATCAAGATACCGAAGTTCGACATCAAATATGCCGATTTCGACAAGGAACTGATAGGGGAGGAATACCTGCCTTCGTGGGAGAAATTCAAGATGTTTGACCTGCGATGCGTCAACACTGAACCCACCATCCGTGCCTATTCGATGGCCAACTATCCCGCCGAGGGCGATGTCTTCATGCTGACGGTGCGCATCGCAACGCCACCTTTCAAACCCGATCGTTCAGGATTCATGAACGTCAATCCTGGCATTGCCTCATCGTATATCTTCTCGTTGAAACCGGGTGATAAGGTTATCATGTCAGGACCTTACGGTGAGTTCCATGTGAAAGAACATGCTAGTGTTGAGGCCGGCCCTTCGACAGGCTCAGGGACCTCGCTGCCTGAGATGATCTGGGTAGGTGGCGGTGCTGGTATGGCACCTTTGCGCGCACAAATCATGCACTTGACCCGTACCTTGAATGTAAGAGACCGCGAGATGAATTACTTCTATGGCGCTCGCGCCTTGAACGAGGTATTCTATCTGCAAGACTTCCTGCAACTCGAGAAAGACTTCCCCAACTTCCATTTCCACTTGGCTTTGGACCGTCCCGACCCCGCTGCCGATGCACAGGGTGTGAAATATACCGCCGGTTTTGTGCATAAAGTGATGTACGACACCTACCTGAAAGACCACAAAGCTCCCGAGGACATTGAGTACTATATGTGCGGTCCCGGCCCGATGAGTGCTGCCGTGGTCAACATGCTTGACAATTTGGGTGTGGCACCCGAGAACATCTTGTATGATGACTTCGGTGGAGGAGCACCTAAGAAATAATCAACTGAAATAATTTATCATCATGAATTTACCAAAGATACATTCCATTTCCAAGAAGATCCTCGTCGGTGCCTTGGGCGCTTTCTTGAGTTTCTTCCTGCTTTTCCACGCCAGCGCCAACCTGCTCATCTTAAGACATGATGGCGGCGAATGGTACAACGCTTTCTGCCACTTCATGGGCACTTACGTCATCGTCAAGGTGATGGAGATAGGCCTGTTTGCTGCACTGCTGCTGCATGTGGTATTGGCCATTTGGCTGGCCGTCACCAACATGATGGCACGACCCAAAGGCTACCATAAGCCGCAACGCTCCAAAACGCACACTGGTTCCAAACTGCAAGTGTGGACGGGCATCCTCATCTTCGCCTGCCTCATCATGCACTTCACCGACTTCTATTTCGTGAAGATCGGCTTGGTGAAAGGAAAATACATGGCCAAAACGGAAGATGTTGTAGCCTTGAAAACAACGCAACCCGATGCAGTCAGTTATGCTGAGCAATATGGCGAATACTCTGCTAAGGAGAATTGGCTCACCAACTTCAACAAAGAGGACAAGGCTGTCCTTGAGGCCGCCGGACTTGAAGTCGAGCCTGACTTCTACCACCAAGCCCGCGAGAAATTCAAGATCTTGCACATCGTCATTTCCTATTTGGTGTTCTTTGCCGTCGTTTGGTTCCACCTGCGGCATGGTTTTGCTGCTGTGTTTCAGACCTTTGGGTTGTATAACTACAAATACGGCAAAGCCATCGAGGTGCTTGGCCAAATCTATACTTGGGTAGTGTGCCTGATGTTCGCTGTTGTGGTCATCGGGGTGTATTTCGGACTATAATTATGACACGAGACAGAGAGACGCGAGACTACGAGACTGGGACAATCGTCCCGAAGTCCCGTGTCTCGAAGTCAAAAAAAAAGATAAAGAATGAAACTAGACTCTAAGATACCTGCTGGTCCGCTGGCTGAAAAGTGGACGAATTATAAGGCTTCGCAGAAACTGGTCAACCCGGCCAACAAGCGCAAGCTCGACATCATCGTGGTCGGCACTGGTCTGGCTGGTGCCTCGGCAGCTGCCTCACTTGGTGCCATGGGCTTCAATGTCGACATCTTCTGCATTCAAGACTCACCACGCCGCGCCCACAGCATCGCTGCCCAAGGTGGCATCAACGCGGCCAAAAACTACCAAAACGACGGCGACAGCGTGGAACGCCTCTTCCGCGACACCATCAAGGGAGGCGACTACCGCGCCCGTGAGGCCAATGTGTACCGTCTGGCCGAGGTCAGCGGTGCCATCATCGACCAATGTGTGGCGCAAGGCGTACCTTTTGCCCGCGACTACGGCGGCCTGCTCGACAACCGTTCCTTTGGTGGCGCACAAGTGAGCCGTACCTTCTATGCCAAAGGACAGACGGGACAGCAATTATTGTTAGGAGCCTACGGTGCCTTGAGCCGCGAGATTGCCCGTGGCACGGTGAAGCTGCATACGCGCAGCGAGATGATGGACTTGGTCGTGGTCGACGGTCGCGCCCGAGGCATCATCGTCCGCAACCTCGTCACTGGCGACTTGGAGCGCTATGCCGCCCATGCCGTGGTGCTCGCCACTGGCGGCTACGGCAACCTTTATTACCTCTCCACCAATGCCATGAACAGCAACGGCAGCGCGGCATGGGTGTGCCACCGCAAGGGAGCCGCCTTCGCCAACCCCTGCTATGTGCAAATCCACCCCACTTGTATTCCCGTCCACGGTGACTACCAGAGCAAACTCACGCTGATGAGCGAGAGCCTCCGCAACGATGGTCGCATTTGGGTGCCCAAGAAAAAGGAGGATGCTGAAGCCATACGTGCCGGGAAGTTGAAACCTACAGAGATACCCGAAGAAAACCGTGACTACTACCTGGAACGCCGTTATCCCGCCTTTGGCAACCTCGTTCCCCGCGATGTGGCCAGCCGTGCCGCCAAGGAACGTTGCGATGCGGGCTATGGCGTAGGCACAGGTTATGCTGTCTACCTCGACTTTGCCGATGCCATCCAGCGGTTGGGCAAGGATATCGTCGAGCAGAAATACGGCAACCTCTTCCAGATGTACCAAAAGATTACGGACGAGAACCCTTACGAGACTCCGATGATGATCTATCCCGCCATCCACTATACCATGGGTGGACTTTGGGTCGATTACGAACTGCAGACAACCATTCCAGGACTCTTTGCCGCTGGCGAAGCCAACTTCAGCGACCATGGTGCCAACCGCCTCGGTGCCTCCGCCTTGATGCAGGGACTGGCCGATGGCTATTTCGTCTTGCCCTACACCATGCAGAACTATCTCGCCGACCAGATTTATGTGGGGAAGATTTCGGCCACAACGCCAGAATTTGATGCGGCGGAAGAGGCGGTGCGGCAACGCATTAACCGTTTGTTAGAAATCGGATGTGTAGAGACGCGCCATGGCACGTCTCTACAGACCGTGGATCATTTCCACAAGGCTTTAGGCAAGATCATGTGGGAATACTGCGGTATGGCGCGCAACACAGAGAGCCTCACCAAAGCAAAGAAGCTGGTCTCGCAATTGGAAGACGAGTTCTGGAAATCTGTTTTCATCCCTGGCAACGCCAATGAGATGAACCCTGAGTTGGAGAAGGCCTATCGACTTGAAGATTATTTCGAGCTGGCACAACTCGTCATCGATGACGCCATGCACCGCGAGGAATCGTGCGGCGGTCATTTCCGCACTGAGCACCAGACCCAAGACGGAGAGACCCTCCGCGACGATGAGCACTTTATGTATGTCGCCGCATGGGAATACCAAGGTCACGGTCATCCCGAGACCATGGAGAAAGAGCCGCTGGTCTATGAACACATTCAAATCGCAAAACGTAATTACAAGTAAGCCATGAAGTTCACATTACATATTTGGAGACAGGAGAACGCCCGCGCCAAAGGCCATTTCGAAACCTATCCTCTGGAAAGCATCTCGCCCGATTGTTCTTTCCTTGAGATGCTTGACATCCTGAACGAGCAGCTCATCAACGACCACATTGCCCATCCCGTGTGCTTCGACAACGACTGTCGCGAGGGCATCTGCGGCATGTGCGGACTCTATATCAACGGTCGCCCGCATGGCAACGACGACGGCATTACCACCTGCCAGCTCCACATGCGCAAGTTCCATGATGGCGACGACATTTGGATTGAACCCTGGCGTGCCAAGTCGTTCCCTGTCATCCGCGACTTAGTGGTGGACCGCTCCGCTTTCGACAAGATCATCCAAGCGGGAGGCTACATCAGCACCACCACGGGCGGTGTGCCTGATGCCAATACGATTCCGATTCCAAAACATAAAGCCGACATGGCCATGGATGCCGCATCTTGCATCGGTTGCGGTGCCTGTGTGGCTGCTTGTAAGAATGCCAGCGCCATGCTGTTTGTAGGTGCCAAGGTCAGCCATTTGGCCTTGTTGCCGCAAGGGCAAATCGAGGCCGCTGACCGCGTACACAAAATGGTCTGCAAGATGGACGAATTGGGCTTTGGCAGCTGCACCAACACCTATGCCTGCGAGGCCGAATGCCCGAAACTCATCAAGCGGCAGAACATTTCGAGACTCAACCGACAATGGATTGGAGCATTGTTTGGGAGAGACAGGAAATAAAACAATAAGAATCGCGCTTTTTTGAGGCGCGATTTTTTTTGTGATATCCAACTCCGTCGTTTTTTAGTATCTTTACCGCCTCAAAGACGCAAATCGCCATGCAAATCTTCCAACACAATATCCTCAACAAATACATTGAAGGTCTTGATAACACGCTGATTGATGAGCGATACAAGACTTTCACTAGCTTCTTCCTGGATCCTGAAAGGCAGGCCAATATCCTCAACAGCAAGGAAGAGCAGTTCCAAGAAGGTTTCCTTCGCGAATTGTTTGTGAAGATTCTCGGCTACACTCTGAATCCTGACCCCAATTTCAACCTCACTACCGAAAAGAAAAACGAGACCAACAGCAAAAAAGCCGATGGTGCCATTCTTGTCGATGGCAAGGTTGTGGGTGTGATTGAGCTGAAAGACCACAAAACGCCTGACCTTAGCAAAGTTGAGGCTCAGGCCTTCAACTATAAGAGCCAGCACAAAGAAGCCGTCTACGTAGTCATCTCCAACTTCGAGAAGCTGCGTTTCTACATCGACAACGCCGTTGACTTCGAGGAGTTTGACTTGTTTCGCCTCACACGCGATGACTTCGCTCGGCTTTGGATATGCCTAGCATATGAGAACATCGCCAAGAATCTCCCCAAGCAAATCAAGGCAGCCAGCCTCACTAATGAAGACCAAATAACCAACGCCCTCTATAAGGACTACTCCAACTTCAAGCGCGACCTCTTCGAGGACATCCTGAAGAACAACCCCACCGACGACACGGAGCACAAGATTCTATTGTTCAAAAAGACTCAGAAACTCCTCGACAGGCTGCTCTTCATCTTCTTCGCCGAAGACCGTGGGCTGCTGCCGCCTAACTCCATCATGCTCATCATCAACCAGTGGGAGAAGCTGAAAGACCTAGACGAGTACCAGCCGTTTTACAATCGTCTGAAGAAATATTTCGGCTACATGAACACTGGCTTTCAAGGCAAGAACTACGAGGTCTTTGCCTACAATGGCGGTCTTTTCAAGCCGGATGAAATCCTTGACGGTCTCATCATCTCTGATGAGGTGCTGATGCGCTACTGCAAGAAGATTTCCGACTACGACTTCCAGAGCGATGTCGATGTCAACATCCTTGGCCATATCTTCGAGAACTCGCTGACCGAGATTGAAGAAATTACCACCAAGCTCCAGCAGGGCGAAGCGCCCACCATCAGCAAGCGCAAGAAAGACGGCGTTTTCTACACACCACAATACATCACCAAATACATCGTTGAAAACACCGTAGGCAAGCTCTGTCGCGAAAAGAAAGCGGAACTCGGTATCGATGAAAGCGAGTACTTCACCGACAAAAAACGCCAGGTGACAACCAAGAAGGCCCTCATCGAGAAGCTGGAGGCCTACCGCGACTGGCTCCTGCAGATTTCCATCTGCGACCCCGCTTGCGGAAGTGGTGCCTTCCTCAATGCTGCCTTGAATTTCCTCATCGCCGAACACAAGCTCATCGATGAGATGCAAGCCAAGGTCGAAGGTGCCGCCATCGTGTTCCCCAACGTCGAGAACTCCATCTTGGAAAACAACCTCTACGGTGTAGACATCAACGAGGAGAGTGTAGAGATCGCCAAGCTGTCATTGTGGCTCCGCACCGCCAAGCCCCACCGCAAGCTGAACTCTTTAAACGACAACATTAAGTGCGGCAACTCCCTCATCGATGACCCAGCCATTGCAAGTGACAAGGCCTTCAGTTGGCAAGCCGAGTTTCCCAAGGTCTTCGAGAAAGGCGGCTTCGATGTGGTCATTGGAAATCCACCGTATGTGAGGGCTGATAGTCCAGGAAACACGTTGGATTTCAGAAACTACATGATCTCATCCAACCGTTGGCAAACGCTTGCTGGCAAATGGGACTTGTATATTCCTTTCTTGGAGCTGGGAATAATGATTTCAAGAACAAATGGCATTTGTTCTTTCATCATACCCGATGCATATTGCCATGCCGAGTATGGCAAGCAAAGCCTCGAATACATGCAAAGGAATCATTATCTTTCGTTGATTGACTATTTCCCAGATATTGATGTGTTCGAGAATGTAGGTGTGAAAAGTGTTATTGTGCATTTCACCAAACAAGGCTCAAATGGTTTTACACAAAGAATCCACAACATCAGCCACCAGTATGCAGAAATCGAACATGACGATTATCCAAGCAACCTTCGCATAGATGCCAAACAAAGCATCATGCAAGGAAAAGTTGGTTTCTATTCATTACATAACATCTGCTATCTGTCTGTCGGTATCGTTGGAAACAGCGACGAGAAACTGTATAAAGGAGAATTTGAAGTCGGTGACTTGTTGTCTAACATCAAGGATGACATCCATTCAAAACTCTATTATGAAGGAAAGGATGTTGGACGTTGGCGGTTGCTTCGCAAACGCTATATAGAGTATGGTACAGACCGCTCACCTAAAAAATGGAGAAGAAAAGGTTTTACAGAATTGTTTGAAGGCTCGCCAAAATTGGTGACGATGCGTAGCCCGGGTAATATACCAAGAACCATGCTTGACACGGATGATGGATATTTCAACGAGAGTGCCATTGGATTCAAACGTTGGATTGACCTGCAAGGTATTCAAAACGGCAGCGTATCAAAGGCATATCAAAACGATGATGAGCGGAAACAGTTTGAGCAGCTGTCAATGGCATACTCATACAACTTGCTTCTTGGTATCTTCAACTCTTCGCTTATCCGTTACGAATTGAACACCAACCGCCGAAGCAACATCCATATTTATCCTGATGATTGGAAAGCGCTATCAATCCCCAATCTGACAGATGATAAAAACAAGGAAATCGCTGACAAACTAGATGGTATCGTTGCCATCCAAATCACATCGAACCAGCAGATTCAGCAGAAGCGTCAGCGTTTCCTTCATCGTTTGGAGGAAAGCCTGGATGTGCAGAAAATCACTGCCGCCTTGGAGCATTTTGACGAGTTGGAATTCAAGGGTTTTAACGCCGAGTTGAAGAAGCAGAAAGTCACCCTTTCGCTTGCCCAGCAAGATGAATGGGAAGACTACTTCAACCAATATAAGGCAGATTGCAACGCCCTCACCGCCCAAATCGCCGCCACGGACAAAGAAATAGATCAAATGGTTTATCAGCTTTACGGACTGACGGAGGATGAGATTAAGGTTGTGGAAGGGGAATAAAAGACCATAGACAACAAGATTCGTCAATAACAAAACCAAAACATTTGCATATGGAACGGTATAGAGAAGAACAAGGAGATTTATTTCGTAGCATTAATACGAGAGACCTATTAGACTCGTTGAAATAGGAGAATTCAATTCTGACTTTTTGTAACTAAAGAAGTGTATTATGCATATTAATTCCAATAAAATATATATAGATTACCTAGATCACACGATGTGTTTTCATCCATACTTTAGGAATCCGTCTGTTCGTTTGAGATTCGATCTTCTTTTGTTTTCTGAAGATGTTCTTTGCATGTCTGTACCAGCTTGCGTTAAGCTTGAATCTACTACAGATTTACTCATGAAGCTTACCCCATTTTGGAAAAAAGGGAAAATTCGGTTGATTTTAGATCGAAAGCACGGTTACAATCCATGGAACTACTTTAACAACCGAAACCGAGTACTTGAAAAAGGGTTTCCAGAAGAGCAATTATTGCATCATTTCGAGTATAAAGCATACCACTCTCCTCATACGAAGTTTTTTTATGATACATATATGCATGAAATCGCTGATTATAGTAGCACTTTCTTCGTTGACAAAGTGTCTGATACAGATGAGGAGTTTCGAAAATCTGTAATATCTCAATCAACATACAATAATATATGCTCAATGCTTCCCATAAATCAAGCTATACACATGGGAAAGATTTTTAATGATTTAGTTGTTATTTCAGAAGATAGAAGCACTTTGTTCCAGAGAAGTGCAGTTGAAACAAATCTGATACACACATTTAAAGCAAACGGTTTTGAAGTTGAAATAATTCGAAAAATACTTGATAACGGGTTTGCATTTGCAAATGGTGTTTCTAGCAATGCAGCACCTATATCACAGATTACAAATCGACTTACGGGATTGACCCTAATGCCCATTCTGAAAGCTGCGGATAAAGAGCTTTACCAACTGATTTGTGATATGAGTTGGAATGCACTATATGAGCTTAGTATTAACGAACTTTGGCTCAACTTTATAGACCATTTAAATAGACTTCTGCTTATTTATCGTGACTGTAAGCGTCACCATCAATCATTGTTTCCACCGTCTTTTTTAGAAAGTGGATTAGCCGTTACTGAAATAGTAACAAAACTATACGAGACAGCAGTTGAATCACTACAGCTAGAATTACTTACAAATGGAGTGCCTCTTTTTGATGTGATAAGAACGCGAGAATATGCTGAAACACTATTTGAAATCTATCTTCAAAGCAAGCACAAATATTGGACCGTAATAAAAGAGATCAATTCTCTTTTGCCTGCAATAAAAACATATATTCGTAGTCTTTCTCGTAAATATAAGAATGAGACGATAATATTGGAACAACAAGGGTATATAATTACTTTAGACTATGATTCTTTATAAGGATTTTAGAAATGTTTTCACATGTAGTATTTAACATGGACGAAATTGTTACATCCTTTCCAAAATCAACTCTTAGTAGGATTCATGATATAGGTTACCCCCAATGATACTATAAGGATAATTATTCTTCCCATTTAACTGGTTCGCCCGATGAAATAAAGATTGCCGTAATGGTGTTTGACTTAAGGTAAGGCATAAGGCCCAGTTCCGTTAGAAGATGGGAAACCATTAGTATTAATACTATCAATTCCTCTCAATACATAAACCCAAACAATTGACCCAATTGTCCCGCCTCGCTTCTGTTTTCCTTTCCCCAAAAACAGTATAAGAGCACATCCAATGGATGTGCCCTCAAACAACGTCTTTAAAACTATTTCAATTATAAAGTTTCCATTAACTTGACGGTATTGAAGATGGTCTTCTCTTTGGCCTCATTGCCGTATTTGTCGACATCGACGACGTTGCGCGGTCTGTGGGTGATACACACCGGACCATTAAGGCAGCCGCCGTCGCAGGCCATGCCTTCGAAGAAGTTTTCGGTGGCCTTGTTGAATTTCAACTTGGTCAAGGCGGCTTTGCATTCGGCGATGCCGTTCATGGCGATAGGCTTCACGCCTTCCACGCCTAACTTGGCCAGAGGATGTCTTTCATGGCTAGAATGACATCGTAGGAACCTTTCAGGTGGCATGAACTGCCAACAAATACTTTAATATTCATTTTGGGTTAGTTTTAAAGGGTTGTTTTTGTTTGAATAGATTTGTTGTAATGCTATATACCATTTTAGGCGAGCAGCCTTTTTTGGGCTGCCCGCCTGTCAAATGGTTATATCAACTCAAAAATTAACTTCGGTATCGTAGTAGCAGCACTTCAACAGCTCTTCCATCTCCTTTTGCGTCGGGATGCGCGGGTTGGAGCCTGTGCAAGCGTCGCCGATAGCGTTCTTGGCGATTTCGGGCAACCTTTCGAGGAACACGTTCTCAGGCACAAAACCTTGTTCGCAAGGGTAGGAGTCGGCACCGTAGTTCTTGATGCAGTGCGGGATGTTGAGGTCGTCGTTCATCTTGCGCAATGCGGCGATGAGCAGGGCCACCTTTTCGTCATCGTTGTTGCCGCCAAGGTTCATAATGTCGGCGATGACACCGTAGCGTTGCTTGGCCTCGGGGTTCTTGGCATTGAAGGCAATCACCTTGGGCAGATACATGGCGTTGGCGGCACCGTGGATGATGTGTGCGCCAAAGTCGGCAAACGCGGCACCTGTCTTGTGGGCCATCGAGTGGACAATGCCTAACAGGGCATTGGAGAAGGCCATGCCGGCGAGGCATTGGGCGTTGTGCATCTCGTTGCGGGCGGTCACGTCGCCGTTGTACGAGTTCACCAAGTCTCTTTGGATCATCTTGATGGCATGCATGGCCAACGGGTCGGTGTAGTCGCAGTGGGCAGTCGAGACGTAAGCTTCGATGGCATGCGTCATGGCATCCATACCGGTGTGAGCCACAAGCTTCTTGGG
>Ga0247610_10004316_pt1 | contig 15253 bp, 5 predicted proteins | sample 174DNAGHGhighgp2_FD_193483 | JGI IMG/M metagenome (GOLD analysis project Ga0247610, IMG submission 193483) | Sheep rumen microbial communities from Palmerston North, Manawatu-Wanganui, New Zealand - 1742 DNA GHGhigh gp2 | ecosystem: Host-associated > Mammals > Digestive system > Stomach > Rumen ... | reverse complement strand
CATTTCCATCAATGTCAAAAAATACCCAAAAATTCCAAAAATGTGGAATCATTCAAAAGCAATAAACAGAAAAAAATATTCATCCTCAGTAGTAGGGAAAAGAAAATATGGCAGAAGAAAAGAAAAATGATGATTGCTTAGTGTACTACGTACAGAGATGGTGGTCCAATAGAGGCATTTATAAATAAATTTAACATGACTTATCGAACCAACCATCGACTCCAAAGAGTCCAATCAATCATCTCAAAAATGAACAAAAATACCAAAAATAAATAATAGTTGTGCCCTGCACGAATGATGGGAATGGAAGGTAAATAGAAGACTCCGGAAAGAAAAAAGACAGAAAAAGTTAATGAGTGTTGATACGACATATATTATCAATCAATTTGCACGGCAGAAGACATTGCAAGTGCACATGACGAATGTACCAGATACGATAAACGTGTCTGTTACCAATTCTGATGTATATATGGAACCCCTATCTCATATAGATAGTGTCACCGCACACATTGATAGACTTTCCAATCAAATCACCCAAGCAATTTCTGCTCTGTCCGCTCCTGGGGACACAACACCAAATACCACCTATGAACTTTTAACACGTTGGGCGATCCCATTACTTATAGCATTAATTGCTATGGCTGCTCCGCTGTTGCTTCATAACATCAATGGTCTAGATACCAAATACCACTCCACTCGAATAATAGATATCTTTAAAAATTCGATTACGTTTTGCGTATTTAAATATTCAATTGTCCTAGTTGCTATAGCTATTGTAATTAAGTTCTGCACGTGGACAGCAAAATGGAGCAGTATCGTAATGCTATATATTAGTTGTGCATTTCTATGTGTGATAGTCGCGCTATGTGTTCTTATTATGATATTCTATAGTTATCCCAATCTAATTCTATATATACAATGGATATATGACTGTAACTGCCGGATATTTAGAGACCGAAAATCCTTGTACTATCGTGCGCTAACAGATTGCTTGCATTATGCTATACGCCAAAATGATAAAGAAAAATCCAAAAAGTTATTGGCTTTTTTTGAAAAAAGTTTTCAGGATTTCCGTAAGAAAGTATTAAGCAAGGAAGATTACCCGCAAGAATATTATGACTTCGTCTTAGAAACTACCGATTTTATATGTCGAGAAAATTATACAAATATAATTTATCAGGATTCCGAAAATGGTTATGTACTTCCTGTTCAATTCTTATTCCCGACAAAACAAGAAGACGAATCTAATATATTGACATCAGAAAAATCATACAAGACCATATGGAAGACCTTGTTGATGTTTTGTAATTATAAACATGAGGAGTTGTTCTTATCCTATTGGGATTGCATCTATACATATTATTCAACCAAACTGCATTATGGGGAAGAAGAGGAGTTTATAGAATTCCACGAGTGCGTAGGAGCATTGTTGATGGCGCATAGGCAATATCAAGTTTTACATGATTTGATTCTATGGACAGATCGTAAAAAGAAAGAGAGAAATATTTTCGATTTGAGGCGTATTTTTATTCATCCTTATGAGCAACTCATTACGTTGAGCACGGAAGATATGATGTTAAGGTATGTTCGTCTTATGTATGTGCTCGACAGTAAGGAGAGCAGATTTATGCTTCCTAATATGGCTGCCACATCTGAGATGCCGAATCCATTAAAGATATACTGTCAAAAATATATGGCTTTGTTGTATTTGCTTTCTTGTAACCCTAAGGATAAACAAACCTATTTTTGGTATGAGGAAGGGCAAGATTTAAAGTTGCCTGACCAGATCACGATACAAACGATTGAGAAGTTGACGAAAGAACTATATGTTGAGGCTGTGATTTTGCTACAAGATTCCAGTATTAAGAACGTTTTTGAACGATTGAATAAGATGAATGTTGTACCAGACATACACCATTTTGTTAAGGCAGTTCAAGACAATTTTGCATTGCACGTGAGAATTCAAGATATTCAGCCCAAGGTTCGTGAAAGAATAGACCAAATTATGACCACAAAAACATCAGAGGTATTGAGCGATTTGCCATATAAGGAAGGTGATGGGCGTGGAAAAATATGTATTTTAGAAGGGGTGTCTAGCGTACAACTCTATTCAAAAGTGTCTTTAAGCGGAGAAACGTTACAACACGAGTTGTCCAAAAAAATTGAAAGCAGTATTTATTGTTCATTTATGAGAAAGGCTTTCGATGTTTTAAAACAATTCCGGTCATTAAAGCAATTGAGTTGCGATCCCAATGCCTTTATTGGTCAGTTGGAAGATATGATACAGACGCTTAAAAAACCTAATGAATACATAATTGTCTCTGAAGATTCTCGAATTGAGAATATATTTAAAAGTTCTGAATACTACCTAAATAAACAATTTATGGGCGTTGATGTTTTAATGTCCACAATTTATTATACGAATCTAACTTCTGTGCAAGTGTGGCTACTCAAGAAAGGTGATATGCCGGTGTATAAGATATTATCTAGTGCTCCAATACAAGATATTCACGATTACATGTTTAGTCCTTGTGACGATGACACTCAGCGCCTTGTATTAGACTTTGGACGAGTTACATCTACTGTTCTTGATGGGTTAAAGAAGGAAATACCTGATTATATGATTCCTTCTGGAAAAAACGTAGAGGACTTAGTGCTAGTGGCGGAATACATTCCTATGTGCATATATGCTAAAAAAACTGCCAGGGCACTAGTTCAATGGACAATTGATAATGTTCCCGCTAAGGTTGATGATGAATGGGGCTATCCAGATGACGAATATTATGAAGAACCCGATGATCCGCTAACAGCACGTATTATACCCCCAGAAATACATAACGAAAAGTTAGGTTTAAAACGTTCTAAACAACGTAAACAGAATAAAAACAAATCCAAATAACTACTATGTCTAACACAAGAATCATTAGTATCGAAACGATGCAGAAGTTGGAAGGCATGTATCGTCTTGTGAGGTCTATCGCATCAAAATGTGATCCTTTGAAGATGGATACAGAACCGAGTTTTCAGCAGCAGTTTTACGATATTGCTCAAAGTCAGGCTACAGATTGTGGGTTTCTTATCTCGAAAGAAATAAAAACTGCAAAACTAAAAACCAACAACAAATGTATCCGCAAAGAAGATGTATCTTATTGGAAAGTTGACTTTGTTATGCAAGTCGATAATGCGTTGATGCCGATTGAACTGAAACTTCGACATAAAGGGCAGGATAGTACCAATTATGACAAAGATTTCATAGAAGATGTAAATAGAATTCGTGAATTCCTAAGTTACTATGATAATTGCCCCAAAGGATATGCTGTAATTTTAACAGACGATGAAGATTTTAAGAGCAGATGTGATAACATTGCCGCAGAATATACCAAAGAAAATAAATTAACCGAAAATAGAATAGTTACAATTAATTGGTCTTCGCCAGCGAGAGGATACTATCTGGGGATTGTTGGGCGGGTTCAAACTGAGAATCGTTTAAACACACCCAAAGATACGAATTTTGAATTTTTGTCAGATGAGCAATTAGAGAACTTCGATTTGGAGGAATTAGAAATAGATATAAATGATGGCGAAATCGAAGATTTATTTAAAGATTTGTTCTTATTGGACGAATAATAGATGAATACGAAATACTACGATATATAGGAGAAATACGAAAGAATGCTCAATTAATGGCATTTCGGAATTATACCGACAATAAATAATTATTGAGCGCGTGCAAGCGTACATACACACGCGTACGTGATAAATAAGGATTATTGGAACAATAATCGTTCCGAATGAATATGAGGATAAGAAAAAATCGTTCCGAAGAATTGAGGATAAGAAAAAATCGTTCCGAAGAATTGAGGATAAGAATATAATATATAAAAAACCAAATACATTATGAAAAACTTAATTAATTATTTGTCAAAAAAGAGTTTATCTCTCGGAAACGGACCGGCTTTGGACCGGAGATGGACCGGACATGAATCGGGGAGGTTTCTCTCTATTTTAACATTGTTCCTGACGCTGTTCTCATTCGGCAGCGGAAATGTGTGGGGAGACAATGTTACCTTAACACTATCGGACAACTCTACCGATACATGGACTAACCAAGGTAAATCTGGTGGAGGGACAGCAATTGCAATGAACGATAAAACCGTTACGGGAATTTCCATTAGTGGGACATCAGGTTATTGCAATACAAGTAGCAAATATACTCAGATATATTCTGGATCCGACATTACGATTACATCTACTGTCGGCAATATGACTAGTGTGGCTTTTACCTGTACAGGCACTAATAGCAACAATTATAGCCCGAGTAAGTTTGCGCTAAAGTCTGGCTCTGCGGGTAGTTACTCGCAAGGAGCCAGCGGAGCTAAAGTTGGCACATGGACGGGTAATGCAACATCATTTACATTACATGCAAACGCTCAAGTACGTGTTACATCGATTTCTGTAACCTATACAGCTGCCGCAACTCCAACTGTTACTCCGGATCCGACAAGTTTGAGTTGGGGGACCGTATTACAGGGTTCAAGTCAGTCAACTAAAACAATTAGTATTACAGGAGCAAACCTGACCGCAGGAACTCTTACCATCAGCGCAACGGGAGGTTATTCTGTAACGCCGACATCTAAAAGCGTAAGCGGGACTTTGGCTGCAACTACTTTAACCGTAACTCCTCCAAGTACATCTACAACCGGTGCGAAAGACGGAAAAGTGACCATTAGCGGAGGCGGTTTAGCTTCAAATGTAGAAGTAAACCTAAGCATGACCGTGAACGCAGCTTCAACGGTTACATGGATGAATAACGGCTCTGAGTACACAACGACTCTTGTTGCTAATGGTTCAAAACCGGAATTTCCAAGCAACCCTAGTAGTTGTGACGGGACAAGTACAACCTTTGTAGGGTGGACACCTACTCCGTGGAGTGGAAAGTTAGATGACGTCAGTTCCAAAACGATTTATACCTCAGGTTCTGCGATGCCGAATGTTAGTGGTCCGGTAACTTACCATGCAGTTTTCGCAAAATCAAGTGGCTCAGAGACAGAACATACACTCACATTGGACAAAGATAAATTTTACGCGGCAGGGGCTACGAGTAGTGGATATGCCAACACTGATCTCACTATTGATGGAATCGTTATGAAACGAAGCCAATGGGGATGGCAAAAAAATGGTGTTAATGTCTATCTTCAAGGAAAAAGTAGCAACGCTATGTATAATGACACTCAGTTGGGATATATCAAGTCTATAGCTATTACAAAATATGGAGGTAGTGGTAATATCTATGTCGGAACATCCAAACAACCGACTACAAATGAAACAGCTATTTCAACTACGACGCTTAATTACACCAAATCCAACAATTATACATATTTCAGAATTAATTCAACAAGTACACTTCAGTTGACATCGGTTGTTATCACATATGTATCAGGAAGTGTAACCTATTCTAAGTATCTTACTACTTGTTGCACGGATCCGGGATTGAATTATGGAACTGCACCTGTAACTAGGACGTTTGGGGATGCGGCATTTACGAATCCGTTGACCAATAGTCATAGCGTGGCGGTGACATATAGTTCTTCAGATGAGACGGTGGCAACGGTGAATAGCGAAGGCGAAGTAACGATTCTGAAAGTCGGTTCGACGACTATTACCGCTTCTTCGGCGGCACAGACGGTTGCGGCTGTTAGTTATTGCGCGGATGAGGCATCTTATACCTTGACGGTAAACAAAGTTGATATCTCGCCGACGTTGACTTATACCCCCAATAGTGTGGCAGTGGGAGAGAATACTTCTGCTCCAACGGTTGGCGGTAATCCGGGCGGTGGCGGTGTGACATACGCCATCACTTCCGCTACGCCTTCAGGCTGCGCGACTATCAATACCAGCACGGGTGTTGTAACCGGTGTGGCTGTGGGTTCTGTAACTGTAACCGCGACAGTAGCTGCAACTACCAATTATAACGGAGGAACAGCAACGGCAAATGTAACCATCCACGCTGCTTCCTATTTTACCAACGGAGCAACGGTGTTTGTACAAGCTGAAAGTAGTAGTGCTTGGGATGCGAGTGCTTGTGTGAAAGCATGGTTTAATGCTTCGGGTGCAGGAGGTGCAGCACAAGCAACCTACTGGCTGTTTGACGCAACGGACGGCGATGCCGGAAAGAAACTATACGCTACTATTGTACCAGCATCGGGAGATCTGAACCAAGTGACATTGCAACGTTTTGCATCCAACTGTTCTGATTTCTGGAATGAAAATGGTACATTGACCAAGGCTTCTGACGGCGGCAGTAACACATTCCGTTCTACCGGTTCGGGAACCAGCAATGTTGCATGGAACGGTTCGGGAATGACTCTTGATTTGAAGGGCGATCCGAACAGTTGGGGAAGCAGTCTAGGTACTTTTGCAGACCAAGGCAATGGTGTTTGGACGGCGACCTATAATAATTACGCGCCCGCGAATGCAGCAGGTGAGTCGCAGGAATTCAAGATTAGTACCAACTACAATGGCTGGATCGGCAATACGGGCAGCAACAACAATGCTACGTTGGATGGCATGCATGTCGGTTCGACGTATAATATCACAGCTACCTTGGATGTCAAAGACCACTCGTTGACGATGAGCAAGACGTTTGTCAAGGGTACGGTACATTTCGACCTGCAAGGTCATGGAAGTGCTATTTCCGACTTGACGAATGTTGCTGCTGGCAGTAAGATTAGTGCGCCAAGCGCACCAAGTGCAACCGGTTGGGACTTCGGTGGATGGTACAAAGAGCCTGCATGTACAAATGCATGGAACTTTGGTTCGGATGTAGTCAATGAGACGATGACGCTGTACGCGAAGTGGACCAAACATAATTATACTATTACATCCACGCTGAATCATTGTTCGTCCAGTCCTGCTATTCCAAGTTCGTATGAATATACCGGTTCGGCAGCAAGTTTGAGCTATACGATAACACCTTCTAGCGGATATCGTTTGCCGACAGAGATTACTGTGAGCGGAACGACTTATACTTGGAATCCGGCAACTGGTGCCTTGGTATTGACCGGAATTATCACGAACAATGTGACGATTACTATTTCGGCTGTTCAGACACACACGGTAGATTGGTATGTAGGCGGTTCGGCTCCGGCTAACAAGATTGGTGATGATGGTCAGACGACAGTGGTTGATCATGGAGGCAAGATTAGTGATTTCCCGGCAACGACACCGGATGGCAGTGCTTGCGATAAGGTGTTTGTTGGTTGGACGAACACCAGTAGTTATGTACACGGCACAAGTCCGTTGTTTAACGATGTTGCCGGTTCTCCGACGATTAACGCAAATGCTAGTTTCTATGCAGTGTTTGCGGAAGACGGAGGATCTTCGTATGTACTTGTAGAATCTGACCTTGGTACAGATTGGGCAGGTGATTATTTGATTGCATATTCATCTACCGTTTTCGCCGATGGACGAGTTGGCGGTACGGGAACAGGAGGAATGGGCAAGCAATATCAAAAAGCCAATCCTGACGATAAACTAGATGGGAAAGTAGTTGATGTCGATTGGGGTGACACATACCATGTAACTCTTGAAGAAATTTCTTCAAATAGCAACACTTATTTACTCAAAACACAAGACGGATTGTATAACTACGTGTCGAGTAATAGTAATGGTTTGTCTACAACTTCAACAAGAGCTACTGCTGCACTATATCCTATAACCGTAACATTTACTTCTTCCTCTGATGTCAGATTAGGACTTGGAGGAAGTGCTGCCGGTGCGGTATTCCGTTATAACGCGTCAGAGTACTTCCGCTATTATGCTAACTGCACCCAAAATGCTGTATATCTATATAAGAAAACAGGTGGTTATACCGGTCACACGATCAATTGTGCGGATTGCGGATCAAGCGTAACGCCGACCTATACGGCATCGCCGACGGGTGGAACAGTAAGTGTGACGAAGAGTGCGACACCTGTAGCCAGTGGCTCTACTGTGAAGACTTGTACAGCCGTTGATTTGACGGTAACGCTGACACCGGCAACGCATTATACGCTGACCGAATTTACGGCAACAGGTTTAACAACAGGAACAGCAACTATCTCCCCAGCAGTGAATACCGTTGTTCCAACTACTTCTGCACAGACGTTTACTGTGACTGTTTCGGAAGGAGCAACCGGCACGTTGAACTTGACTCCGACATTTACAGCACAGACTCCGTTGACGATAACGCTGAGTACGAATAGCAAAGGTTCGTTCACCGCTCCGACGGAGTTTCCGATATATGCCGGCGAAACGTTCACTTTCCCGGATGTAACACCAAATGATCCGACGTGCGCTACATTCGTTGGCTGGATTGCAGGAACGACATTTGTGGGCGACGGAACAACGCACGATGCTCCTGCCACTATCGCAGCCAGCACAGTATCGGATCCGCAGAATTCCAATGCGACCTATACGGCGGTGTTCTACGAGACGGAGACATCGGAAAGCGACGCGTATGTAAAAGTGACGAGTACTCCAGCCAATTGGGCTAATGACCACTACCTGATTGTATATGAAGACGGAGGAGTGGCATTTGACGGTAGCCGCACAGATGGAGATGGGGATAAGATTGATGCAGCAAGTAACACTGTGGCAGTAAGTATAACGAGCAGTGCTATTGCGGCTACTAATGCTTTAGCGGCATCGGAATGGAAGATTGCATTGATATCAGGCTCCAATTATTCCATACAATCAGCCTCCGGAAAATATATCGGTAATGCATCTAACTCAAACGCATTAAGTACCAGCTCAAGCGCATTAGTTAATACATTATCTATAAGCAGCGGAGATTTTGAGGTTGTTAGTGATGGTGGAGCATATCTGCGCTATAATGCGACTTCGGGACAGGAACGATTCAGATACTATAAGTCCTCATCGTATTCCAGCCAACAGGCAATTCAATTGTATAAATTGGGTACAGCTGTAGTGGAGACACGAACTTATACTACTAATCCATCTTGTACACCCAAATACCGCGTGACGGTTGCTTCAGTAACAGGCGGTTCACCGAGCGCTGATCCCAAATACAACCCTGAATCCACAGAGGTTACTATAACAGCGAATCCTTCTGCCGGTTATTCGTTCACAGAATGGAGGATCACTAAGACAACAGGCGGTGACAATGTAACATCGACATTACTGACCGGTGATAAGCCGACTACTGCAAGCACGACTTTCTTGATGCCGGCATACGATGTAACGGTAGCAGCAAGTTATGCGAAGAAGATGGTAACCGAGTTGAAAGTAATGGATGGATCGACAGTAGTAGCGAATACTACCGGTTCTGTCAGCGGAACGTTGAATGTAAGCACCGGCGCGAACAAGACGCTGGATGTAGTGGTAACACCGAGCGATGCATTTGACCATAGTTGGACAGCGACGGTAAGCGCCGGAAGCACGTACGCAAGTATCACAAATGTGACAGCAGAAGGTTTCCGCGTAAACGGCGTGGCACAAGGCGACGCGACGATTACGGTAACAGCTTCGAATGATGAGGCTAATGGAGGAACCCCAAAAGTGGTGACATTCACAGTTCATGTGACAGATATTTTGCCGGAGGAGATTATCCTCAAGCGCGACGGATCGAATACGCCGATAGAAACGCTGATTATGTATTATGATGCAAGCGAATCGAAAGGACAATACATGAAAGTGAATGTAAGTTACTCGCCGTCTAATCCGACGAATAAGGCGTTTACGTTCTCGTCCGCAGCGACCGGCAAGGTTGGGTCACACAGCCACTCTAATAATAACGGTTATGAAGTGTTAGTAGCAAATGGAGTGACGACCGATCCTGTCAATTGTACTTTCACCTCTTCCGCAAATGGAAGTGTAACGAAAGTGTTGGCAGTGACTGTATTGCCGATATTGACAGACCGATTTGTGGATTACGTACACGGAAATGCGACACAGACTGTTTCGGCACGATTGTCTGCGGATAGATATACTATGATAACCGACATCAACACACCGAGTTTGTCGGATGCGAGTGATGCCAACCCGACGAGTGAGGATTGCGAAACGGCTCACTACCACCTGATAGGATGGTTGCCGCAAGCGACTGCGGAAGCTCTTATGGCAGCAGGTACTCCGATTACCGATGCTACCGAAGGTTTGGTAAGAGCCGGAGTGCAGGTAGAAGCAACAGGACAAACATGGTGCGCCATTTGGGCGGAAGAACAATAATAATCGAATTGAAAAATGAAAATTGAAAAATGAAAGGAGAAATTATAATGAAGACATATATGATAAAAACCAATTCGGTTATGGAAACTTTAGTTAAATATATCTGCGCAGTACTATTATTAATAGGAACGAGCGCGCACGCGTGGGCAACTGATGTAGTTTATAATGCGGTACACAATAAGCCGTCCAATACCAAAGATGTTTGCGGTGATGGAACATGGATGGCCAGTGCGGGAATGCACACGGCAAATACAGACGGTGTATATTGGAGTGTATCTACTAGCACGACCCCCGTCAAAATCACAGACATTACCAATACCGAGTATACGAGCAGAAATGTGACCAGAATTGTTGTAACCGGCAAGCGTAACCGCGATGAAACATTTACCATTGATGCTACGGTAGGCGGCAATGCTTTTGGCTCACAATATCAAGGTACGGGTAAAAGCAGTGGAAATGACTCATATTCCGCCACGTTTAGCTACCCGTCAGGAGCATCCGGAAATATTGTTTTAACATTGAGAACGCAGGGAGGAGGTTCCATTTGGGTCGAAACTATTACCGTGACCTATTCCGGTGCGGAATTGCATTACGGTCCCAATGGAGCAACCGTAACCACTATTGGTGTTGGCGAGGACTTTCCGTCCGTAGATGATCTTCCCGGTTGGGAGTTCCAAGGATTATGGGCTACATCCGCAGATCAAGACTGTGAGCCGGATTACCCATCGGGTAGCACCCCGTCAGTCGGTACAGCAGCTACGTCTGGCGTATACTATGCCCTTTATCAGGGCAATGCCTTTGGCTGTAATGACGGAGACTATTCCTGCAAGCCGACACCGACGTACGTGTTGTCACTAACCAATCCGAGTTCCGGTTCAGGAGTAAACTGGGTAGTAGCAGACGTAGGTTGCGGTCCTGTCGGTACAACCATTACGCTGACATACACTATCAATGTTGGAGGAACGAGTTATCAGGGTGCAGATATCGTTCGTGACGACAATAGTGCCGCTGTTTCCTTTGTTCATGACGCGGAAGAGCAGACCATTACGTTTGATCTGCCCGCAGCGGATGTCACGGCAACCGTGAACTTTGAGTGTCCTGATTTGACCAGCAAGACAGTTACTATCAATGATATCGTGCCTTATTATGATGCAGGTGCATGGAAGGCGAATGTGACATGGAATGCGGTTGACGGCGCTACCGAATACGGCATACAGGTGAATGATATTACCGGTAGTTCCACGTTTTTGCCGGCAACGTATCAAGCCGGCACATCTTACTTGTTGTCAGGTCTTACGGAAGGACATACTTACAGAGCGATTGTTCAAGCAAACAATCCTTGTACGTCCGGCAACCATACCGAATCGGCTACTAAGAATTTCACTCCTGATTGTCCGGCTCTGGAAGGAACATTGGTAATTGCATTGGACGAAGTGACAGCGACCGGCGCCAGCATCAGTTGGAGCGGTGCCACAACAGCATCCGTACCAACCGGATCCAGCCCGAGCAACGCGATCTTATATGATGTAAAGATTAGTAAATCCGATGGTCCGGACGGAGGTGTACTGAATGTGACCGATGTGGACTATGCTTACTGGACCAACAGCACTCCGTTGGTAACAGGTGCTACCTATAATGTACAAGTAACCGCGAAGAATGTGTGCGGCGAGACGATGGTTGCCGTTCAGAGCTTCAAATGCAAAGCTTATACGAACTACCAATTCACTTGTGCGGACTTGAGTCTGACAGACGAGGACGGTACGCATGCACCGATATGGATCACTTCCACGGCAGGAAAGATGGTTCGTTCGCAGAAAGCGTTGCATATAGAAGGTACAGGTCTGAAGCCGAATGGTGCTTTCACGTTTACCATCGGCGGAGTGGCAGCGAACAACTGCGCGAGCGGTGATGTATTTGCTATCCGTCAAGCAGATGGAAGTGCCGTTGCTGCGGATGCAAGCGGTAATATTGATATGGACGTGTATGTATTCTACCAGCCGAACGTAGCAACAGACGGTTTGGATCTGAATGCTGTTGGTACAGCGATAGTTGCCACATCGGCAGAAGGTACTGTTCCTCCGGCCGTTCGTGAATACAAGGCGATGTCCGCTACGCTGGCGAATGTGGCTATTAACGGTCGTCACCTGCCTACTACGGGTTACGTCATTGCGGGAAAGAAGAATAACAAATGGTACGCGCTACCTTCCAATATGGCTTCAACCACGAATCCGAAACCTTCTGAGATTGCGGTGGATGACATCAACAATCCAAGTATCGCTTATACTGCGACAAGCAATATATACAGCATGGAAGGTCCGACGGCAGCTAACATATCAGGTGGAAACGGTCAGTACATTCGTCTTACAATGAGTATTGATGATGGCACGCTTGATCCACATGCCGCTCCTTTGTTTGGTTCTGCAACCGGAACGAGAACTATCGGTAAGAGTGGTAACTCCCAGGCATCCAGCGATCTGAGTGCAGGTTGGTGGTGGTCGTTAACGCAAACAAACACCAGCATCACCAATCCGCAGGATGCTAAATATACCATCAAGTGCGCCAACAATACAAGTACATTGAGTTTGCGTGATAATGCAGGTAATCCGGATTGGGGATTGTTTGCAAGCGGCGTGGAAGAGTTGCGACTAATCCCGGCGAGTGATATTATCTTTGCGGAGGCAGATGTAGTTGAGTGGGGTCAGCACGCTGCAATTATTGAAGTAGATGCTACTGCGGCTACAGGTATTGACGCTACGTCAGTGATAGCACATCTTGGTGCGGCAAGCAGTTCTGCTATTGAGCTCGTACAAACAAGGGCGAGCGATGCGAAGAATGCGACATCGAAGTACAACTACACGGTGAACTTCGGCGATGGAATTGACTTCGCAGATGCCGCAAGCAACGGAGCGATGTTGACATTAGAGTGGAAGAATGGAGCGACAACGAAGGCGGTTAGTAATATCGTTGTGCCGAAAATCATTGCGACCAGCGCTACGATGTCTTCGTTGATGTCAGGTGATGCTGCTTGGGGTACGGCTGATGTACATGTATTGCCGGGTGTGACGCTGACAGCTAATGCAGGAGACTTCCCCGGTAAGGATGTAGTTGTTAATAGCATGGAGATCTATCCGGGTGCGACCGTCAAAGTGACGAAAGGTGCGCAGGATGTAGGAACCCTAAAGGTGCGTACGCTCGTGCTGCGTAACGGTTGGACGCGCGTCGGCACTAAGAACTATGACGTGGCTCGTTTGTATGTATCGACGGATGCCAATTTGGCGAAGAGCGCTGTTGACAACGTTTGGTACACCGATTGGTATATCGATTATGACCAGTACTACCCGATTGCTGTTCCGTTCCCGGTTGCGACAAGCGGAATTAGCTATAAAAACTCTAACAGCTCGGCTTCTGCAGGAGTGATCATCCGTTACTACGACGGTGCGCGTCGTGCGGAACATGAGCAACAGGATCAGGCAGACAACTGGGTAGCCTACACATGGGGAGTTGGAGGTACAATACCGGAGAACTTAGCACCGAGTACGGGCTACGCGATGACGGCGAAACGTCCGAGCGGCAAAGCGTTCTCCATCGTGCGCATGCCGATGACCTTCACCAATCCGTGGACGGCATTGGGCGAGCACGGCTATATTGGCGAAACGCATAAAGATCAGGTTACTGTAACCGGTTATGGTAAGGATACCGCTCCTTGGTATGCTATGGGATGGAACTTTGTAGCTAACCCATACATGTGCACCTTTAACGGCGATGACGATGGCATCAGCGGTAAAATATCGAAGCAAGGAGGCGGAACCATCAAATATGCGACGATACCGGATGTAGATTTCAAGAACTACTCTCAAGTGCCAATAGCAGAGGCGAACCTGAAACCGGCAAGCGCGTTCTTTATCCAAGCGGACGATGCAGACCCGCAGACGATTACCTTCTCGGACGGCAAGATAGTACCGCCTTCCGCACCTGAACGTTATATGACCACCGATGTGACCATTCCGGAACAAGAGGCTTATATCCGCTTGAGTAACGGAGCTGAGAAGGATTTGATGGGTCTAATCATCGGCGAGGACTACACGGAGGCTTACGAGGCGAATGCCGACCTGGCGAAGATTCTCGGTGCTGGCAATAGCGTCAAGACTTACATGCGTTACGGAGAGATGGATATGGCGTATGTGGCCATCAACAAGGTGTTGGCAAGACAGTGGATTCCGGTAACCGTCAACCTTCCGGCAGATGGCGAATACACGTTCTCGCTGACGAATTCGAGTACCGTGGATGCATTGGAGGGCGTTTACCTGATAGACTATACGACGAATGAGATCACTAACCTGATCGAGAACGACTACACGTTTGTGGCTGAGGCCGGAACAAGCACTGACCGCTTCGCGATCAATGCCATCGTAGGTCAGCGCGAGACTCCGACGGCAATTGATGTGGTCGGCGTGGATAAGAATGGCGACGAGCCGATTAAGTTCCTTTATCATGATAAGGTATTTATTTGGCACCGCGGCGTGATTTATGACGCGACGGGTAAGAAAGTTAGATAAATATTTCATATTTATAATTTAAGATTTAAGATTGAAAATTTAAAATTTGAATGATTATGAAGACATTGAGATATTTATTGATGGTAGTGGCAGTGGTGAGTGTTCTGGGCGTATATGCCCAGGGCACTGCCCAGTTCCCTGAAGCAACGATGCAGTCCACTTCCACGATGGTTGGTACGGGTTCCAGCCTGCCGCAGGCAGCTGTTAGTGGAACTACTTTGGCAGGAGAGACACCTGGGGCTTACTCGCCGGGACGTGCCGGACATATACGTAAAGTGGGAGAGGATGAAGGTTGGGAAGATGAACCCGATCCGGAAACACCGGCTAACCCGTTCCCGCTCGGCGATGTATTCTGGCCGCTTGCGCTATGCGCGCTCGCGTACCTTATAGTACGCGTTGCGCGTAGGCGTATGACAAAGGGATAAAAATAAATAACAACATACAGATGAAAAAGATTTTTACAGTTTTAG
>Ga0247610_10004315_pt1 | contig 15254 bp, 14 predicted proteins | sample 174DNAGHGhighgp2_FD_193483 | JGI IMG/M metagenome (GOLD analysis project Ga0247610, IMG submission 193483) | Sheep rumen microbial communities from Palmerston North, Manawatu-Wanganui, New Zealand - 1742 DNA GHGhigh gp2 | ecosystem: Host-associated > Mammals > Digestive system > Stomach > Rumen... | reverse complement strand
GCGGAGTTGGTGCACTTGTTGGACTAAATGGAGGCACTATAACAGGATGCAACATCAAGAATGTTGAAGTAAATGGAAAAGAAAAAGTTGGCGGTTTCGTTGGTATTTCAATGGCTAACTCATCTATTGAATCATGTAATATTATTGAGCAAGGGTGTTTTGTTCACGGAACAAGATATGTCGGAGGAATAGTTGGTTACATGAATAGCAATGCAACATTGAAATATTGTACAAATAGAGCTACTGTTTCAGGAGAAGATTTTACAGGAGGAATTTCCGGTATTTCATTCTTTGGTTCAACAGTAACAGGATGCTATAATAAATCAATTAAAATTACTGGTAAACAATCTGTAGGAGGAATAATTGGCTATTCACAAGCAACGGTTGATCAATGCGCATGTATAGATGATGACGGATATAAAGGAATTGTTCAAGGAGAAAAATACGTAGGTGGAATAGTTGGATTAAACTATGAAATGGGTAATGTTGCAAACTCTTATAATGGCCAAAAAATAAAAGCAACAAAAGACAATTTAGGAGGTATTGTAGGACTAAATAGTTCAGCAATAACTAATTCATATAATACTGGCGATGTGGATGGATCAGAAATGGATGAAATCAAAATCGGTGGAATATGTGGACAAAACGTGTCAAATAGTCAAATAATGCTATGCTATAACATTGGAAATGTAGAATACAAAACTGATGGACAAGGAGACGTAGGACTTAATTTTGGAAAGCTTCAAACAATTTATTATCTAGATTCTTGTATTAAAGAAAATAAAAATATGAATTTGGAGAATAAAAGAAGTGCGGATGAGCTTAAATTAGTAGCATCTGTGCTTGGTGATGGATATAAAAACGATGATGAAAATAAAAATGGAGGATATCCGATTTTAGCATGGCAATAATAAAAAAATTGCCAAAAACACTTGCATTTAGCTAAATTATCTAGTATAATTATTAATGTCAATATGAAATTTTCAGAAGAGTGGGAACCAATCCCACTCTTTACTAATGTTTGGAGGTAAATATGGCTTCAGGAAACATAGAATCAAAAGTACAAAGCCTTCTTGAAAAAATAATAAATGATCTCGGTTATGATCTATACGATGTTGTTTATGAAAAAGAAGGAAAAGATTATTATTTGAGAATAATAATAGATAAAGAAGACGGAATTGATATTAATGATTGTGAAAAAGTAAATAATGCAATCAATGATATTTTAGATGAAGCAGACTTAATAAAAGATCAATATTTTCTAGAAGTTTCTTCTCCTGGTGTGGAAAGAACATTAAGGAAAGATAAACATTATTTAAGTCAAATAGGAAATGAAATATTGATTAAACTTTATAAACCTATAGAAAAGAAAAAAGAAATACAAGGTATTTTAGAAGAATATTTAGAAGACGAAATAGTAATTAGAACAGATGATAAACAAACATATAATATTAATAAAAAAGATATAGCTATAGCAAAGACTATATATAATTGGTAGGAGGAATTAGAAAAATGAAAAACGATGAAATGAAAGAATTAATTTCAGTAATGGATGAACTTGAGAAAGAAAAGGGTATTAGTAAAGACTATTTAGTAGCAGCATTAGAAGAAGCATTAGTTAAAGCATATAAGCAAAACTTCGATGTTGACGAAGCATCTGATACAGTTAGAGTTTCAATAGATAGAAATACTGGAAGTATTCACATTTTCGCAATTAAAGAAGTCGTTAAAACATTAGCCGTACCTGAATTGGAAATATCTCTAGCAGAAGCAAAGAAAACAAATAAAAGTGCTAAAGTTGGAGATAAAGTAGAAGTTGAAGTAAAACCAAAAGACTTTGGTAGAATTGCTGCTCAAAAAGCAAAACAAGTTGTTGTTCAAAAAATAAGAGAAGCAGAAAAAGAAATGGTATTTAGCGAATTTAATAATAAAAAAGGAGAAATCGTTTCTGGTTTAATCCAAAAGGCTGATGGAAAAATAGTTGTTATGGATTTAGGAAAACTAGAGGGTGTAATGCCACTTAAAGAACAAATTCCTACTGAACATTATAATGTAAATGATAAAATCAAAGGATATGTTTTAGAAGTTGAAAGAGGACTAAAAGGTACTCCTCAAGTTATAGTATCTAGAAGTCATCCAGATTTCGTTAGAAAACTATTCGAATTTGAAATACCAGAAATATATGAAGGATTAATTGAAATAAAGAGCGTTTCTAGAGACCCAGGTTCTAGAAGTAAAGTTGCTGTTTATTCTAAAGATGAGAATATCGATCCAGTTGGTTCTTGCGTAGGACAAAAAGGCGTTAGAATTCAAAATATCATTAATGAATTAAACGGTGAAAAAATTGACGTTATCGAATGGAATGAAGATCCAGCTATATACATAGCAGCTGCATTACTTCCAGCTCAAGTTATGGCTGTTGACATTAAAGAAGAAGAAAAGTTTGCACAAGTAATTGTTCCAGATGATCAATTATCATTAGCAATTGGTAAATCAGGACAAAATGCTCGTTTAGCTGCTAGATTAACAAACTGGAAAATAGATATCAAATCAGAATCTCAAATTAGAGAAATTATTATGGCTGCTCAAAATGAAGCAGAAAATGTAGCTGATGTAGAAGATGTTGAAGAAGTCGATACAGTTGTTGAAGAAATTGTTGACGAAGAAGACAAAAAAGAAGACGAAGAATAATTAGGAGTGATTTGTTTGAATAATAAAAAACAACCAGCTAGAACATGTATGGCTTGTAACGAACAAAAGGATAAGAAAGACCTATTACGAATAGTTAGATCAAAAGATGGAATAATTGAAGTGGATTTAACTGGAAAGAAAAATGGTAGAGGCGCATACGTGTGTAAAAATGAAGAATGCTTAAACAAACTAATAAAGTCTAAAAGATTAGATAGACTATTTGGACAAGAAGTTCCAAATGAAATCTATGAAAATATTAGAGGTGTAATTAGTGGTAAATAAAGTATATGGTATGCTTGGGTTAGCAAGCAGAGCTAGGAAAGTTGTTTCAGGGACAGATGCTGTTATAGAAACAATAAATAAAAGAGAAGCAGAGTTAGTTATAATAGCTCAAGATGCTTCTGAAAAAACTATAAAAAATATGAAATATCATTGTGAAAAAAATGATGTTGAAATTGTAATCTATGGAACGATAGATGAATTAAGTAAAAGTATTGGAAAAAACAATAGAGCAATTATAGCTATTATTGATAAAAATTTTGCAGAAGGGATGAAGAAAGTAATTCATGGGGGTGAATGGATTGGAAAAAATTAAAATTCATGAATTGGCTAAAGAATTAGGAATTGAAAACAAAAAAGTTATCGAAGCTGCACAAAAAGCTCGGACTTGATGTAAAAAGCCATTTAAGTTCAGTAACAGAAGATGAAAGAAAAAAGATTGAGAAAGAATTAAAAGGAGTTTCAGAAGCCAAATTAATGGAGAAAAAAGAAAAGAAAGAGAAGAAGAATGAAGAACCAGTCATTATCAGAAGAGCAGTAATAATTGATAATGGTGAAGAAGAGAGAAGAGAAGAAGAAAAGCGTAGAAAAGAACAAAACAGGAAAAAAGATGTTGGTTTTATAGAAAATAGAAGAAATAAAGACTATAACATAGTTTATAGAGACAAACCAACAAAACCTCTTACTGTAAGTGAATTGTTTGGTATTGGTAAGAAAGAAGAACCTAAACCAAAACAACCTGAAAAGGAAACAAAACCAGTTGAGAAAGTAACTGAAAAAGTTGAAAATAAAGAAACTGTAAAACACACAGAGTCTTCTGTTTCTGCGTCTCCAAAAAATGTAAATAAAGAAAAGAAAGAAACTTCATTTAATAAAGATAATGGCTTTAGAAGAAATAATGATAATAATGGCTTTAGAAAAGACAATAGATCCCAAAATAACAATAATAATGGTTATAATAATAGAAGAAATGATGGTATGGATAAGAAAATCAAAAATATTATGGATGTTGATATACCATCAGAAAAAGAAACTGGTAGAGATTACGGCTTAAGTAAAGCTAAAGATAGAGCTAAACAAAATAGACAAGATGAAAAAACAAAGAAAGTTAACCGTAAAGGAAGCGGAGATTTCGATGAAGGTAAATTAAATAGCATCAAGAAACATAGTCAATTATCTAATATGTATCAAAATGATGAAATGTTAGATTACTATGACTTAAGTACAGACAGTAGAAGAAAAGGTAAGAGAAAGAATCCTAAACTAGAAATCAAACCAAAACAACAAAAAATATTTAAACTAACAGAAATTACAATTCCAGAAACAATTACAGTAAAAGACTTAGCTGCTGAGATGAAAATTACAAGTAGCGATGTTATTAAAAAATTATTAAATTTAGGTATTATGGCTACAATAAATAATGAATTAGATTTTGATACAGCATTTTTAATTGCTCAAGAATACGGAATAACAGCAAATAAGAAAAATGTTGTTACAGATGAAGATATTTTAATAGATGAAACTGAAGATAAAGAAGAAGATTTAAAACCAAGACCACCAGTTATAGTTGTAATGGGACACGTTGACCATGGAAAAACATCATTACTTGATGCAATTAGAAGTACAAATGTAATTGAAGGTGAGTCAGGTGGTATTACACAACATATTGGTGCTTACCAAGTTAAAATCAATGATAGAGATATTACATTCCTAGATACACCAGGACACGAAGCATTTACAAGCATGAGAGCAAGAGGTGCTATGATAACAGATATTGCTATCTTAGTTGTTGCAGCAAATGATGGTGTAATGCCTCAAACAGTTGAAGCTATTAATCATGCTAAAGCAGCTGGAATTCCAATTATTGTTGCTATCAACAAAATAGATTTACCAGATGCAAATATTGATAAAGTTAAACAAGAATTAATGAAATATGAATTAGTACCAGAAGAATGGGGTGGTCAAACAATATATGTTCCAATTTCTGCTAAAAAGAGAATAGGAATAGATAACCTTCTTGAAATGGTATTATTACAAGCCGATGTATTAGAGTTAAAAGCTAATCCAACAAAACAAGCTAAAGGTACTGTAATTGAAGCAAGACTTGATAAAGCAAGAGGACCAGTTGCAACAATGCTTGTTCAAAGAGGTAGATTAGATACTGGAGATACAATTATAGTTGGTTCTTCTATAGGTAGAATAAGAACTATGCAAAATGATAAAGGAAAGAAAGTTAAATCTGCTGGACCATCAACACCAGTTGAGATAACAGGTTTAACATCAGTTCCAGAATCTGGAGATATATTCTATGAAGTTAAAGATGAAAGAACAGCTAAGCACTTAATTGAAAAGAGAAAATATGAGAAACATCAAAAAGAAATCGCAAGAAATACTATTGTTTCTCTTGATGATCTATTCAATAAGATTGAAAGTGAGAACTTAAAACAACTTAACTTAATCGTTAAAGCAGACGTTCAAGGTTCTGTAGAAGCTTTAAAACAATCTCTAGAAAAATTATCTAACGATGAAGTTAGAGTATCAGTTATTCACTCAAATGTTGGTGGAGTAACAGAATCTGATGTTTCACTTGCAAAAGTTTCAAATGCAATCATCATAGCATTCAATGTTAGAAGTGATGTAATTGCTAAATCAATAGCAGAAAAAGAAGGAGTAGAAATCAAACAATACTCAGTAATTTACGATGCTATTAACGATGTTGAAGCTGCAATGAAAGGAATGTTAGATCCAGTTTATAAAGAAGTAGTTATCGGTACTGCTGAAGTTAGACAAACATTCAAAGTATCAAATGTTGGAACAATTGCTGGTGCTTATGTTTTAACTGGTAAAGTATCAAGAAATGCTGGAATTAGAGTTATTAGAGACAATATAGTAATTCATGATGGCAAACTTATCTCATTAAAGAGATTTAAAGATGACGTTAAAGAAGTTGCAAAAGGATATGAATGCGGTCTACAAATTGACGGCTTTAATGACTTAAAAGAATTAGATCAATTAGAAGTATACGTTATGGAACAAATTAAAGACTAAGCATTCAAGAAAGGAATAATTATGCCAACCAAAGGAAATAGAATGCAAAAAATAGATGAGGAATTGAAAAAAGAAATAGGTACGATTATATCTACTGAATTAAAAAATCCTCACCTTACAGGATTAATAAGTGTTACAGGAGTTAAAACAACTCCAGACTTAAGATATGCTCAAGTTTTTGTATCAATGATAAATGAAAAAAGTAGAAAAGAAAACTTAGCTATATTAAAACAATCAAGTGGATACATTAGAAGTTGCATAGCTAAAAAAATTAATTTAAGGATTACACCAGAATTAGTATTTGTTTTTGATGAGTCATTAGAATATGGTACAAGAATTGATGAATTATTAAAAACTATTACTAAAGATATGAAAAAAGGAGAGTAATATAGATGACATTAGACGATATTTTAGCTGAAATTAAAAATGCTGAAAATATAGTTGTTATGGCTCACGAGCAACCAGATGGTGATGCTATTGGAAGTAGCTTAGCTATGTGTTTAGTATTAAAGAATATGGGTAAAAATGTATGTTACGTGTTGGATGAAGATGATTATCCTGAAACATTTAATTATTTACCAGGAAAAGAATTAATAACTTCTAATCCAGATGTTGAAAAATTTGATTTAGCTATATGTATGGATTGCCCTAATATTAAAAGAGTTAGTTCACACTTTAGAAAATATTTCGAAGAAGCAGAAGTTACTGTGGAATTCGATCATCATACAAAAAATGAAATGTTTGCTGATTTTAATATTGTAAATCATGTTTCTCCAGCAACATGTCAAATTCTAGTTTCTTCATTTGAATATTTAGGAATAGAAATAACTAAAGATATTGGAACATGTATCTTAACAGGAATAATAACTGATACAAATGGATTTAGAAATGCAAATACAACAGTTGAATCTTTAGAATTTGCTGAATGGGCATTGGAGAATGGACTTAACTATTCTAAAATATATACAGATGCTATGCTTTCAATTTCAAGAAATAAATTTGAAGCAGAAAAGCTAGCTATGAATAGAATGGAATTCTACGAAGATGGAAAAGTTGCATATACATATATGACTAAAGAAGACGAAGAGAACCTAGGACTTAAGGCAGGAGATAGAGATGGTATTGTTGAAATTGGAAAAAGAGTCAGAGGTGTAGAGGTATCGGTATTCCTTTATGAAAAAGAATCTGGTTATAAAGCTTCTTTAAGAAGTGCAGATTACGTTAATGTTGCTGAGGTTTGTTCAATATTTGGCGGTGGAGGCCATATTAAAGCTGCTGGAGCTAGTTTGTCAATGCCACTTGAAGAAGCCAAAAAAGCAATATTGTCAGAAGTAGCAAAAAGATTAAAATAATAAAGAAAAGGTTTTAAATATTTTTATTTAAAGCCTTTTTTGTTACTCTTTTTTAATAGAAAAGAAAATACATTGTTATTGAACTAGTAACTAAGATAAAATAAAATATACTATATAAAAGTGTGTATAGGCGGTAAAACAAATGAAGAAAAAGTTGATTAAAGTAGCTATAATTATAGCAATTACAATTATTACATTAATTAATTGCTCATATGCAATTATGATACCCGAAAAAAATATCGATATCAAAATCGAAGACTTAACTGAGGGATCTAGAGTTTATGCGTTAGTTCCAACAGAACTATTAGATTATAATATGTCCAAGTTTTTAGAAAATAATCTAGAGAATGAGTTTTTAACTGAGAAAGAGAAAGCAGATAAAATAAAAAGATATTATGATGAACACGATTATCTAAAATATATGGATTACTACATTGCAGAAGGATATGAATGTGGTGACTATGAAATAGAATTAAGACACTATTGCTTCTGTATTGGAAAATCTGAGATAGTAGGAATGATTGAACATAATGGAAAAAACTATGTCCAAATAAAACTAAACATGTCTCCAGATAATAGCTTTTTAATAATAACAAAAGATTACTTATTAAATTATGATATAAGAGACATTATTATATATATTGATGAATATGGTATCGATACATATATTGATTTAAATAATTATAATTATACTAAAAATGGTACAAATAACTTAATAGATGAAATTAAATTAAATTATAAGTATACTCCACAAGAAGATATAGAATCAATCAAAAAAATGACTCAAGTAGCTTATATGGTTCTTTCAATACTAGCACTACTATTAGCATTATTTGTGTTGTGGAGAGTAGTTAAGAGAGATAAAGAAAGAATACAAGAAGAAAAAGCAAGAAGATTTTGGGAGAAGAATCCTACTAAAGAAGAATTAAAAGAGCAAAAGAAGAAAGAAAAAGAAGAAAAATAAAAAGAAAAAGTAGTAAACATTAAAATATCCGAATTATTGATGTTCGGATATTTTTTTACGCTATATTGTAAAAATACGCATATAGTGATAATATATTAGAGTATTGGAGGTAGGGTATGTATAATAGAATAGCAATAGTTGGAGGTCCTGGGACTGGGAAAACCACTTTATCTAATGAGTTGTCAAAAATATTAGATATAGAAGCTATACATATTGACGGAATACATCATTTACCAAATTGGCAAGAAAGAGATAGAAGTGAGAGAGATCAAATTATCCTAGATTGTATAAAAAAAGACAAATGGATAATTGATGGAACTTATCGAGACACACTGAAACAAAGATTTGAAAGAGCAGACTTAATAATCTTTTTAGATTATTCAAGTTTTGCACATGCAAAGGGCATATTACAGAGATATGCTAAAGGAAAGAATAAAGAAAAACCAGAAATACCTGGATGTAAGGAAAGAATGACATTTAAGTTCTTTACTTATTCATTAAAGTATAACAAAAAGAAGAGACATTTTATAACTGATGAACTTAAAAATGTAAATCCAGAAAAAGTACTTATTTTTAAGAGAAGAAAAGATTTAAATAAATGGCTAAAAGATGTTTCTATGAGAGGAGAAATATAAGTTAATGGCTAAAGAAAAAGCTAATACTAAAAGCATAAAACGTAATTACTTGTACAATATGATTTATCAAGTATTAATATTGATACTTCCATTAGTAACAACACCGTACTTATCAAGAGTTTTAGGTGCTGAAGGTATTGGTATTTATGGATATACATATGCAATAGTTACATATTTTATTTTGTTTGGTTCATTAGGAGTTTCTCTTTATGGACAAAGAGAAATAGCATATGCACAAGATAATCCTGAAAAAAGAATGTCAACGTTTGTTGAATTGATTCTATTTAGACTTATTACTATAGCGATTGCAATAATACCATATACATTATTTTTTATTTATGGTAAAAACAATTATCAGTTTTGCTATAGAATTTTGCTAATAGAGATTATTGCAGCTGCGTTTGATATTAGTTGGTTCTTTCAAGGAATGGAAGAATTTAAGAAAACTGTTACCAGAAACGTATTTGTAAGAGTTTGTAGTGTAACATGTGTGTTCCTTTTCGTAAAAACTAAAGAGGACTTAAGTAAGTTTATTTTAATATATTCATTAGGTGATTTAATTGGAAATATATCACTTTGGTTATATCTACCAAAATACTTTAGAGGAATAAAAATTAAAAATATCGGTATAAGAAAACATTTCATTCCTGTAATGATGCTTTTCATACCACAAATTGCAAATCAAGTATATAAGATATTAGATACAACTATGATTGGTAGAATAATACCAGATAAAGCTGAAACTGGTTATTATGAACAAGCACAAAAGGTTATTAGATTATTGCTTACAATCGTAACTTCACTAGGAGTTGTCATGATTCCTAGAATGGCAAATACATTCGCAAATAATGATAAGAAGAAAATACAACAATACTTGAAATTATCATTTAGGTTTGTATTCTTTTTATCTTTCCCAATTATGATGGGAATAAGTGCAGTAGCACATTATTTTGTCCCAATATTCTTTGGATCAGGATATGATAAAGTTGTGGTTTTAATAAGAATTATTTGTCCAATTCTTTTATTAATGGGTATTGGAAATGTTCTAGGAACGCAGTATCTTATACCAACTAAAAGACAAAAAGAATATACCATATCAGTAATTGTAGGTATAGTTGTTAACTTTATTTTAAATATTATTTTAATAATGAGATATGCTTCAATAGGTGCATCTATAGCAACAGTTATATCTGAATTAGTTGTTATTTTTGTTCAATACTTATTTGTTAGGGAAGATATTTCTATAAAAGATATATTAAGAATTGCTTGGAAGTATTTCGTGGCTGCTGTAATAATGTTATTTGTATGTAGTTTAATTGGATATATGAACAATTATACAATTTTAGCAATAAGATTAGTTGAATTAGCAGAGAAGACAAGATATTCAGATAGATTGTTCTTAAATATGTTTAACTTAGGTGTAACAATGTTCACGGGTGGAGCAACATATTTTGCATCATTAATTGTATTAAAAGATGAGTTTGTATTTAGATTTTTAGACAGAATAAGCAATAAGATTATGAATAGAAAAAATTCTCAAGGTGTTGAGGATAAAGATTTAAATAAAGAAGGGTAGTTAGTGTATGGAAGAAGAAAAAGCATTAGCTGTTTTTGGAGGATCATTTAATCCTCCACTTTGTTCTCATTTTTCAATGGCAGAACAGATATTAAATGAATTTGAAGAGATTGAAAGAGTTGTATTTGTTCCTGTTAATGCTAAGTATAATAAGCAAGGACTTATAGAAAATGAACATAGATATAATATGCTTAAACTTGTTTGTGAGCATAATCCAAGATTCGAAGTTTCTGATGTTGAAATAAGGCAAGGAAGACAATTATATACTATTGAAACATTGGAATTATTGGAGCAAGATTGGCCAGGATATAAACTATATTTTGTAATAGGTTCTGATAATTTAAAAGAACTATACTGGTGGCATGAAGCAGATAGACTACTTAGAAGTTATAAGATAATCGTTGTAGAACGTGATGAAGATGTTATGGAAGACATTATTGAAAATGATGATTTCTTAAAAGAATATAAATATAAAGATGTATTTATTAAGTGTAGAGAAAATATAAAAAGTAATATGAGTTCAACTTATGTTAGAAAGAAATTGATGCAAGGAAAATCAATTAGATACTTAACTCCAGATGAAGTATATTATTATATTCAAGACAATTATTTATATCAATAAGGAGGATAGTTATGCTAGAAAAAGAACGATTAATTAAAGAAATTGATGGAGTAATTAATTGGATAAGAGAATACGTTGAATCAAGTCATGCTAAGGGAGTGGTTGTTGGAAATAGTGGTGGAAAAGATTCTGCTACAGTTCTTGCTTTGGCTTCCAAAGCTCTTGGAAAAGATAGAGTGTTAGCTATTGGAATGCCATGCAATTCAATTCCACAAGATTTAGATGATGCTCAATTAGTTGCTAATGCTTTTGGCGTTAGAATGATTGAAATAAATTTAACAAATCCATATGATTTATATGAACAAACACTTATTGATTCACTTGATAATAATGATATAGAATTGGTTGACGAATCAAAAGTAAATATAAAACCAAGACTTAGAATGACTACTTTATATGCAGTAGCTCAAAGTTTAGGTTATTTAGTAATAGGTACTGGAAATCTTTGTGAGGCAATGGTTGGATATACAACAAAGTGGGGAGATAATGCTAGTGATTTTAATCCACTTGGAAATTTCACAGTAGATGAAGTAAGATTTATCGGTAGTTATTTAGGAGTACCAGATAAAGTAATTCATAAAGCACCAGCAGATGGATTGGGAAGACAAACAGATGAAGAAAAATTGGGTGTTACATATAAACAAATAGAAGAATACATTGAAACTGGGAAAACTGATCCAGAAGCAATGGCTATCATTAAAGATAAATATGAAAAAACTAGACACAAGAGAAGTCTTGTTCCAGTTTATAAAGTTGAAAGAATTAATTATTTAGAGAAATAAAAAAGGTTGGATTTTAATCCAACCTTTTATTTTTTATCTATTGTTTAATAATTGGTGTTTTAAATCCCATAGTTTTTGAGATAAGTCCACGTAGTATTTATGTGGATTATATAAACGTTTAATTTCATCCCAGAATGTACTTAAATCATTTTTTGAATATTCTGCAATTTCTTTTACACTAGGTGAAGTATATACTTGATTTCCATTTTCAAATATTTTTATTTGTAATGGTTTTACATAGTAATTATTCAAAACTTTTTTCTTCCAAGTATTTGCTGGATCAAAGATTGTATATTCTCCTTCAGATACTTCTTCATCATGAAGAACTAATAAATCAGCTAAAGCAAAATTATCATCTTTAGAATAAAATCTATATATTTGTTTAAAACTTGGATTAGTAATTTTTACTATATTCTCACTTATTTTTATTTTCGGGATAATATTTCCTGGTTCTTTTTCTATAGCTACTAATTTATATACTGCACCGAATACAGGATCTGATTTTGCTGTTATTAAATTTTCACCAACTCCAAAAGAATTGATTTTTGCACCTTGGTCAAATAGAGAATCTATAAGATTTTCATCAAGTGAATTTGTAGCACAAACTCCAACATCTGGATATCCAGCTTCATCTAATCTTTTTCTAACTTCTTTAGATAAATATGCTAAGTCTCCGCTATCAAGTCTTACTGCAACAGGTCTAATTCCTTGTGGTTTTAATATATCATCAAATACTTTAATTGCATTTGGAAGACCACTATTTAAAGTGTCATAAGTGTCAATTAAAAATGTACATTGAGTAGGATAGATTTCCGCGTATGCTTTAAAAGCTTCATATTCATTATCAAAACTTTGAATCCAACTATGAGCCATAGTTCCACTTGTTGGGACATCAAATTTTTGAGCTGAAACTGTACAACTTGTTCCTACAGCACCACCAATTATTGCTGCTCTTGCACCATAAACTGCAGCATCTGCACCATGTGCACGTCTTGCACCAAATTCCATTACAGGTATATTTCTTGCTGAGTTAATGATACGTCTAGTTTTTGTTGCAATTAAACTTTGGTGATTTACAATAACAAGTAAAGCTGTTTCTAATAATTGTGCTTGAATAATTGGAGCTTTAACTGTAATTAATGGTTCGTTAGGAAATACTACAGTTCCTTCAGGTACTGCATATACATCTCCAGTAAACTTGAAATTTGCTAAGTAATCTAAAAATCCTTCTGAAAACATATTTTTACTTCTTAAAAATTCAATGTCTTCAGGAGTGAATTTTAAGTTTTTGATGTAATCAATTACTTGTTCTAATCCAGCAAAAATAGCATAACCACCATCATCTGGAATCTTTCTAAAGAATACATCAAAGTATGCTGTATAATTCATATTTTTTTCAAAATATCCATTTGCCATAGTAAATTCATAGAAATCTGCTATTAATTCTAATTTTCTTTCTTCCATACACATTCTCCATTTCTTTTTCCTATATTACATTTAAGTATAATTCTAATTGCAATTATAGTCAATAAAGGTAGTGTGGAAGTATTGTGAAGGTTTCGTTAATGTAATATTGCATTTTATGGTTTTATATTTACAAAAAAAGATTTATCGTGTAAAATAATAATGTTAATTTTTAAGAAGGGACACGAATTAATACAATGGATAAAAAACTTAAAAGAAGGTCACATGGTAAAAAGGACAAATCTCAAATTGCAGTTAATGTTTTTACAGTTCTTTTTCTATTAGGTACTATAGGAATAATGTTAGTTTTATTTTTACTTTATGGACCATATATAGTTTTTAGAGAGTGGCTTGTAACGACTGCAATGACTACAATGACTCATCAATACTTGGCAACTTGGTTTTATGACGATGACACAATTAATTTTATATTAGATAAGAATAAAGTAGTAGAAATAGATGAAGATACAGATCTTTCTTCAATTGTTATAGACCCAACCAAAAAGGTTACGACATATGCAAATGAGTATGAAAGAGCAATTCTTGAAAGAGATGAAGCAAATGATGATTATAAAATAATAGATATACATGGAAAGACATATGATGGTTACTTAACAGCAGTTTATGATCCATCTAGAATACATGTGTGTTATACAGATAAACTTGGAGTATCTGGTCAATATTTAACTAAAATGTCTCAAAATGTAGATGCTTTGATTGCTATTAATGGTGGTGGCTTTAATGATCCAAACTTTAATAGTACAGGTGGTTCTCCATTAGGAATTACAGTTTCAAATCAAGTTTATGTTACAACAGCTTCTTATGCAGGATCTGGTGGAATTATAGGATTCACACAAGATGATAAACTATACTTAGGAAAATGTTCTTTAAGTGAAGCTAAGAAAATGGGAATAAGAGATGCGTGTACATTTGGACCATTCTTAATAGTAAATGGAAAACCTTCAAAGATTGTTGGTAATGGTGGATGGGGACAAGCTCCAAGAACTGTTATCGGACAAAGAGAAGATGGTATAGTATTATTCTTAGTACTAGATGGAAGAAAAGCTACAAAGATTGGTGCTGATATGGATGACTTAATTGAAATCATGCAAAATTATGGAGCTATAAATGCTGCTAACCTTGATGGAGGAACTTCAAGTGTATTGGTTGTTAATGATGTAATAGTTAATGACCCAATAGATAGTACAGGAGCTCATAAAACAAGACCAATTGCTACAGGATTCTACGTAGCTAAGGATGAAAGTGATGATAGTGATCACAAAATAGTTCAAGAAAAAATACAATAAAAAGACTATAAAAAATAACCTCTAGAATTAAAACTAGGGGTTACTTTTTTGACTAAAAATATTGATTTATGAGCGATTATACAATATAATGTCATTTGTATAATAATGTGTAAAAATAGATTTTTTTGAGGAAAAAATGCAACTAAACGAGATTACAAATGATATAAATGATTTAAGGATTTTAAAAGAAATGAAACGTGGAAATGTAGGAATAACATTTTTATTTTTAGTAGTTGTAGTAATAGTGCTACTTTTTTGTGGCATTATGTTGTTTTACGTTCATTTGCAAGAAAGTGACAAGATACCAGAAGGAGTTTTTATCAAGGAAGTTAATGTTTCTGGCTTAACGAGAGAAGAAGCAATACAAAGAGTTAGTAGTGCTCTTGAAATGCAAATGAATAAAACAATACAGTTAAGATACAAAAATGAAGTTTATTATGTCGAAATAGAACAAATTGAAGCTAGATTTGATATCGAAGCTTCTGTTGATTATGCATTGAAAATAGGAAAGTCAGGCAATATATTTAAAGATTT
>Ga0247610_10004313_pt1 | contig 15256 bp, 14 predicted proteins | sample 174DNAGHGhighgp2_FD_193483 | JGI IMG/M metagenome (GOLD analysis project Ga0247610, IMG submission 193483) | Sheep rumen microbial communities from Palmerston North, Manawatu-Wanganui, New Zealand - 1742 DNA GHGhigh gp2 | ecosystem: Host-associated > Mammals > Digestive system > Stomach > Rumen... | reverse complement strand
CCAGTTATTTAGGCATTTTGCACATATTTTAACAACCACATTTATGCAACTTTCTGATAACTTTATATTGACAACTAACTCATTTTTTGGTATAGTAAAATCAAGGGAAGATATGCGGTTTGGTTGACCAAGATCGTTTGGTTGACCAATTCATTGCTTTTGCTTTGTTTTGGTGGTTTGGTGGTTCTTGGTTGACCAACTGCATTTCAGATCCCGCCAATTTTTTTCACTTTACTTTTTGCTCACTATATAATATATGAAAGGAGCTTGGTTGACCAATGGCAAACAATCCGAATTATCACTTTTTGGAAATACCACAAAACATTGTGTCCTATATTACGGACAAATCAAAATCATCAAAAGCGTATTTCAAATATCTTCTTTCACGTACACAGATGATGTTTAAGTACACCAATTTACCGGAGACTATTGATCCGATTCTTCTTGAGCGTATGCTACAGATCAACGGAGTTGCTTGTATAACCAAAGCACCAAATGATTCTGAAGATTCAGCTCTTTATGCTTTTTCAGGATCTTTTGGTGGTGAACTCGATATTTATTATCGTCCCACTAAATTCGTTGTTGCAAATCCTCATCTTGGAAAAGAAGGATTTTCTAAAGAAGTCATAGTTAATGGTACAGAGCCTCATACTGGTGTAATTCTATACAATGACTCTGAATGGCAAGGTCTTACACCATTGATTGCAAGGTATGCATCTTTGATGACAGAAAATGTTTTAACAACTCGCATCGCTGACATAATGCTTCGTAAGATGGACATTATTATAGCTGGTACAGATAAAGCTAAAAAGTCATCCGACCTCTTTTTGAAACAACTTGAAGATGGCAAGTTGGCGTCATTAGCTGACTCCACATTTTTTGAGTCGATTCGCACTCTTCCTGTTTCTAACTATAACGGTTCCTACCTGATCCAGTTCATTGAACTACAGCAATACCTCAAGGGATCATTTTACAATGAACTTGGTTTGCGTGCTAATTACAATATGAAGCGTGAAGCAATTGGTGAAGGTGAGTCAACTCTTGATGCTGACTCTGTTCTTCCGTTATGTGAAAATATGTTGAATTCACGTCGTAAATGTATTGCATTGGTTAACCAACTGTTTGATACCAACATTTCTGTAGACTATAACTCTGCTTGGCTTGAGAATCATATTGATTCTTATCTGTCAATCTATAATAAGATTGCAGAGTCAGTTAATACAATGCACGCACAGGAACAGCCTCAATTCGCTGTACCTGGCACACCCGGTGATCCTATTGGTCAACCAATGCAAGGAGAAGAAAATGGAAATGGAAATGGAAATAGAAATGACAATACCAAGGAAGCTGTTGAAACAAGCGTTCAAAACTCCGAGGAATCTGCAAAAGTTAACAAAACAGATACGGAAGGAAATAAAGAGGAAACAACGTCAAGCGATCCTGGAGAACAACGATTCGATTCTGAACCAGAATCTGGCGTTGGAAGAGAGCTTGAAGGAACCGGACAGGACGAAGAACTCATTGAACTCGAAGAAGTAGTTGAGAAACTAATTGATAACGTCTATGACGATGTTGTTGGTCAACCAACTGATGACGACTCGCGGCAAGTTGCGGGCGAGTCGGGGACGAGTTTGGGGTCGGAAGTCGGGGACGAGTCGGGGGCAAGTCGTGGGCGAGTTGGTGGCGACTCGGGTGCGAATGTAAAAGAGGAGTCAACGAATAAAAAAGAAAAGGAAGAAGGTGAGAATGATGAATGATAGGGAGTTGTTTGATTGGGATTATGATCCTGAAAGATATCAACGAATGGGTCAGTTACTGAAAAAGAAAAGGGAAAGTTCAGATGATGCTGGGTTCTTTGAAATTATTGAGAATCTGTTTAGCGTTGATTATCTTGGTGTAGCAGGACAGTTAATTGATAGAATGCTTTGGTCACGAATTGCATTGAGAAGTCCTAGCCCTATTGTTGTTCATACTCACGATCAAGATGAAGGTGAACGGCTTACGTTAAACGAGAGAACAGAACTTGCCCGTATGATGTATAGTTATTATAAGGTCAAATGGGATAAGCAAAAAGCAGTTGTTGCTATTGAGTATGATCCTATTCATAACTATTTGGATGAATGGTCTGATACTGCTGAAGGTGAAGATAGCAAGAGTGGTACAAGCAGTGGAAGTAGAACTGATACTCCTAATGTTCTGGTTACAAAAAGTAGTACAAGAACTGATAATTTGTTGGAAACTGAAACGTTAAATACAACTCAGCGCAGAACTGACGATATTACAAAGACTACTACTTTTGGAAAAACTGAAACTACAACTCACGATACCACTGACACACATAGTTATGATGTTGATGAGACTGAAAGTTATAACAACTATAAGGAAGAAACAAATTATAACAGTCAGGATCAGAGAACGGATAATTTGAGTGAAACAAAAGATTATGGAAAGACAAGTACAAGAACTGATAATTTGACGGAGACGAAGAATTATGGAAAAACGAATACGAGAACAGATAATCTCACCGAGACGGATGGCGGTGATAATGGCACTAAAGAGATGCAGATATATGCTTTCAATAGTGTCAGCTATCAGCCGTCAGAAAAAGAAATCCATAATAATTGGGGTGGTAATACACGTCATAATACCGGCACACAGGATATGGTTGATGGTGGTACAGATACTAAATTGGATACTGGCACACAAGGAACTGTTGAAGGTGGGCAGGATGAAACGACTAATACTGGCACGCAAACGAACACAAAGAGCGGCAAAGATTGGTTAACCAAGAGCGGTGAAATTGAAAGAAGTAAAGATGGTACCGAGACTATTGAAAAAGATGGTACTGTTGAAGTCGCTCAAGGTGGAACTGAATCAGTTGCAGATACCGGGACGCAGACTGTTGCTAATACAGGCACTGACTCGGTTGCAAATACAGGTACCCAAGCTAGTCAAGGAACAGAAGCAACAACTGGTACAACACAGAGAGTTGAGTCTGGTACAGAGACAGTTACAGGTACTTCAACAAGAGATCGCAGTGGAGTGCACAGCGGAAACATAGGCAACCTCACATCGCAGAAGCAGATAGGAGAGGAAATTGCACTGTGGAAATGGAATTTTATTGAAGAGATTCTTGCTGATGCAACTGACTTTCTCACGTTACAAGTTTATTGTTAACCAATAAAGTGAAATGCGGTTGGTTAACCAAACACAAAGAAAAGGAGAATATGAGTTATGGAAATGACACAGATCGCTGAAATCGTAAATGAGACGACAGCACAGGTAACTGGTAGTGAACCGCTTGATGGCGTTGATTTGAATAAGATCGTTGACGCCGGTGCAGAGGTTCTGGATACTGACAAGGTTGACCATTATGTACAGTCATTGATCGACAGAATTGGTAAGGTTGTCTTTGTGAACAGACCGTATACCGGAAGTACACCGTCTGTAATGATGAACAGTTGGGAGTATGGCGCTGTACTTGAGAAAATTCAGTATGAGGGTATTCCGGAAGCTGAAGATAATGACACTTGGGATTTGGAAGACGGGAAAAGTTATGATCCGAACATCTTCTATAAACCGACTGTCAGTGCGAAGTTTTTCAGTGAGAGAAGAACTTTTGACATTCCTATGTCATTTGCACAGAGACAGGTTAAGAGTGCATTCACTTCTGCTGGACAGGTTCAGGCTTTGTTCAGTATGATTGAGACGGCTATTTCCAATGGTATGACTGTCAAGATGGACTCTCTTGTTCAGGCTACGATCAATAACTTCATTGCTACTACTGTAAGTAATGCAGGAGTTGGAACATCTCCGAGAGTATGTCGGCTGCTTACTGATTACACTGCATTCACTGGAAAGACAGCGCCGGCTGCTGCAAATGCATTGAGTGATCCCGAGTTTGTACGTTTTATGGCATTTGCTATGAAGCGTAAAGCAAGTCAGATGGAGAAGTTTGGCGTTGTATTCAATGAAGGTGGTAAGTACAGACACACACCTAAGGACAGACTGCACGTTGTTCTGCACTCTGATGCGGCTGCTGCGGCTGATGCATATCTCCAGAGTGACACCTATCATAATGAATTTGTGAAGTTGCCTAATGCTGAAAAGGTTGCTTTCTGGCAGGGATCTGGTACTGGTTTTGACTTTGCTGATACTAGCAGCATTGTTGTTACTCCTAGAGGTGCAGAGAGCGAGATCGAAATCAGCAATATCATTGGTGTTATGTTTGATCGTGATGCTCTTGGTGTAAGTAACCTTGACAGAAGAGTTACGACCAACTGGAACCCGAAAGCAGAGTTCACCAACAACTGGTACAAGTTTGATGCAGGTTACTTCAACGACTTCAACGAGAACGGTGTAATCTTCCTGTTGGCATAAGTACAGTTGTGAGAGTTACCCCGTTGGTTAACCAATGGGGTAATTCAGAAAGGAGACAATATGGATGGTACAATTCTGAATAAGAAGTATGATTTGGCTGAAAGGGTTAAAGCTCTTGAAGAAGGCGGTGGTGGTTACGTTTTGCCCGTTGCAAGTGCTGAAACGTTGGGCGGTGTAAAGGTTGGAAGCGGGCTATCTATTGCCGACGGCGTGCTATCTGTAACAGGTGGCGGTAGTAGCGCGTTTTATGACGGTGAGAAAGTACCCACTAATCTTGACTTGCCAAGTGGTGCGACCATAATCGGACTTGTTTATGATAAGTACGCAATCTACTATACAACGGGCGCGGGCGATATTTGGCGTGTAGCGGTTTCCAAAACCGCTATTGATTTCACTGATATTGAAACGGTGCACATTTCTGGTCAATGGAAATCAAAAGATATAACGGGTGGATTTATTGTTGATCTTGATGCGAGTGAAATAACGGGGGAAAAATATTTTTCAATCGGCTATTTTTCCACACAATACGGTAACGGTATTGGGTGCGCGTTTACCGATACCGCCGTTAGCACAATATCAGATAAAGTTGATGTTATAACGGGCACTGGGTCAAGCGACATTGCACTTGTAACCGCTATCAAGTTATCATAAGAAAGAGAGTGGGGCTTGTCCCCACTCTTTTAGAAAGGAGAAAAATATGAATATTGCATTGGCATATACAACCGATGATGAACATAAGGTGCATAAATACTTGAATCAGTTGGGTGGTTATAGTGGAACATTAAGGGATGAAATGAGCGTAATGACTCCTGTTGTGCAAGTACAAGTTCCAGAGACTACTGCTACACAGGCTAATTATTGTGCTATGCCTGATATAAATGGACAAAGAACGTTCTATTATTTCATTAGGGATATTGTTTTTATAAGAAGTGGAATCGTAGAATTGCATTTGGAATTAGATCCGCTTATGACGTATGAGAATGAAATAAGACGACTTGATTGTACTATTAGAAAAAATGAAAATGTTGGCAATGCTTTTCTTATGGATAGTGAGTATCAGATATTAGCATATGAAAATATAGTAACAAAAGAGTTTCCAATTGGATTTAGTGATGAAAGTATGATTTTAATTACTGTTGGTTAACTAACGAAAGGAGACAATATGGGTGTTATAAGCGATGCTGGAAAATTTAAAGAATTTGTAACAAGTGAAAAACCTGTAATTGGTTATTTACAGGGTAAAGATTTTAGAGGAACTCATTTAACAGGTGGTGATGTTGAAGATTTTTTATTACCACTTAAAAGTCAGATAAGCGATAATTTTACTTGTGCCACTAGAGTTCACGGATCTGAAAGTAGTAATAATCCTTCAATTTTACAAAGAATGACAGGTTATAAAATGGAATCTGCTGAGCTTGTTCAAATGATTGAAAGCACTTTAAGTGATACAAATATTCTTATTGCAGGATGGTTATTTGGTCAACCAACTGATAATCCTAGAGAGTATTTGTGTATTGAAGTAACTGCTTGGAATCAGACTATTGATCATCAATATAAATTTGTATACCCAGGTATTGAATTCACAAAACGAGTTTATACAGATATACCTGGTGGCGGAAGTACATTTACTAGAGAAGTTTTATGCAGCGGTAGAACAAGAATTGATTTGGAAGGTTTTAGTTGGACTCCGTCTTATCTTGTTTTTACGATTTGTCCGTCTACCCAAAGTAATACAGCCGGAACTATCACTAAAGAATTATTAACAGTTGGTTTTGTCAATGTTGATGCAAATGCTTATTTTAGTACACAGGATGGCTCAATAGCAAGCTTTTCAACATCTTGGCTTGTAACTACCAAAATGGATGGTAAGGAAAAGTATAATCCGGATAAGACTCCAAAAAGTCCATCATTTGGACCTTCTTCAACTCCTAATGGTTATGGATTAACAGACCCTATATCAGGAACTCCTAGACAAGGTACTTTTGATGATACAAGTGATATAATTAGACCAAGTGATGCTCCAATAACAAGTCCGTTAGATGCTGGTTTTATAAACGCTTATAAGGTTGATTATACTGATCTTGCCCATTTTTCACAGGCAATTTTTCCTAAACCTATAAGTCAAGCTGGAAGTATGGATGAAGAAATTGCATTATTGGTAAATGCACTCATTGAAAATAAAAGAATAGACTATATTCTTGACTTGTTGATAATACCAGTTGCTGTCAATCATCTTCAAGTTAAAAGTCATATAAGCGCTGGTGGTAGACCATTACAATGGGTTAACCCTGATGATCCTGAAGGCGGTTATTATGTAGATGGATATAAGATTGAGGATGGATATGTTGACTTTAGTTGTGGTAGTTTAGGAATTGAAGAATACTGGGCTAACTTCTTGGACTATAGCGGAACTAAAGTTAAATTATTCTTACCTTATGTAGGATATGTTGATATTCAGCCTGAATATATAATTCACGGTACTATTGGAGTTGATTACAGATTTAATATTTTTGATGGTTCGTTTATGTGTTTTGTAACAAGTACAAGTGGACTGTCTGAATTGGAAACAACATTGATAGCCCAGTTTGCTGGTGTTGCTGCTATGCACATTCCTTTACAATCTAATGATTATAGTAATAAAATCAGTGGATTGATTTCAGCCATTGGTACTGTAGCTGCTGGTGTTGCTACCGGTGGAGTCGCAGCTGTTACGGGTGGAATTAGTGCTGCAGCTAGTTTGGCTAATACTTTGATACAAAAGCCAGGTACTTCTCACGCTAATGGTTATAATGCAAGCAGCAGTTTCTTAAGCCACAGAAAACCGTATTTGCTTATTGAACGGCAGTGTGCTCAATTTAGTGAGAAGAGACAATCTGAAGTTGGTATTCCATTAAATGTAGCTGGAAATTTGAGCGAATGTACAGGATTTACAGTAGCAGATACTGCACATTTGGATACAATTCCTGCCATTATCGAAGTCAAGGAACGCATTGGTCAGTTACTTGCACAAGGAATTATACTTTGATTGGTTAACCAAGAAAGGAGTTCATAATGGGAAGTAAAAATCAGTTTGATGAACTCGGGGATCTCATTGAAGATACCCCCGAGGTCTCAAAAGAAGAAGAGTATTATTCACTCGACAGAATTAAAGAATTTCACGCACAGTATAATTTAATATTTGGTAAAAGAAGTAATGGTAAAACCTATGCTGTGTTGTATGAAATTTTGAAGAATTACGTGCAAAAAGGAAAACAGGGTGCGTATATACGAAGATATAGAGAAGACTTCATTGGAAAACGTGGACAGACACTGTTTAATTCACTTGCGGCTAGTGGAGCTATTAAGGAGTTAACTGATGGCAAGTGGGAAATGGTTAAGTACAGTAGCAGTCAATGGTTTTTGGCAAAGAAAAGTAAAAAAGATGATAAGATAGTTACAGATGCCGTTCCATTTTGTTATGGTTTTTCTTTAGCATCGATGGAACACGACAAATCAACAAGTTACCCGGATATTACTACGATTGTATTTGACGAGTTCATAAGTAGAATTGGATATTTACCTAATGAATTTGTCACATATATGAACGTATTGAGTACAATAATAAGGCAGAGAGATGATGTTAAAATATATATGCTTGGGAATACTGTTAATAAGTATTGTCCATATTTTGCTGAAATGGGCTTGGGACATATAGAAGAAATGGAAGCCGGTAAGATTGATTTATATAGTTATGGAAACAGTAAATTGAAAGTTGCTGTTGAAAGAACTAAAAATCATAATATCGAGGGTAGAAAATCAGAAGTATATTTTGCTTTTGATAATCCAAATCTTGAGATGATAACAGGTGGTGCTTGGGAAATTGATTTACACCCTCATTGCCCGAAGGAATTTACTAGTGATGACATTGTATTTAAGTTCTTCCTTAAATTTAATGACCAGATATTGCAAGGTGAGGTTGTTGAACTTGATGATAGTTGTTTCATTTATTTTCATAAGAAAACAACACCAATCAAACATCCTGACGAAGATTTAATTTTAAGTGAAGAATATGATCCCCGTCCAAATTATATAAGAAATATCAGAAAGAATACATTGGAAATAGCTGGAAAGATTTGGGAATTCTTCAGAAATGAGAATGTTTTTTATCAGGATAATGATACTGGTGAGATTGTACGAAATTATTTGATATTTTGTGGTACTGAAGTATAATACACTTGGTTAACCAAAAGCCCCGTCTAAATGACAGGGCTTTTTGAGTTATTCGATGATGCAAATTCTTCCAAACAGCAGATAATCAGCAAATGCTTCAGCTATTGAGAAATCGTAACCAGCTTGCTCAAGATGAACACAAGATTTCTCGTGACAAAGAACTCTATTTCCTTGAGTATCTGTAATAAAAGCACTCATATCATCATCAATATAAGTATGAGTCATTTTACCAGAATGCTCTGGTGGAATTGTTAATGCAACAGAGAATGCTTTAAAAGCTGGAGTGTAATCAATATTTTGGTTAACCAACTTTTTCATTGCTTCTTTTGATTCTTCTTCAAGGTTGGGATTATTAGAATATGCCAATTTGGCTAATTCTAAATCTACTCCGCAATATTTGTTCAGAATATATGGAACTGCTTCATTTTTATTGACCCCGGCTACCGTCCAATTGAATTCTCCATTTGCGTGAACATAGCAGTATCTTTTTGCACCCATAGTTTTGAATAACAGATAGTCTTCTTCTCGTTCCCATACTCCTATTGGTTTTCTAACTCCCTTTTTAGTTTTTGGCATAGTTTTTGCAATAGGAATTTGGTAGTAAAGGCACATATTTGAGAGTTTTAGGCGTTGTTTGCGGTTGTATTCTTCAAAGAATGGCATATGCTTTTCGAAATTTAGACCCTTGATAGAGTCAGTATCAGAATAAACATAATCTTCGCCAAACTCAAATATTGCTTCCCATAAAGTGTGCCTTGCGTGAGCTGTTACCCATACACCCCAAGGGTAGAATAAGAAACGGTTGTAAGAGTTGTTGTAGTTTTCTAGTTGCTCGATTGGTTGACCATCAATTGTTTCCCAACCATCTGCTCCATAAATTGTTTCCGGTCGAATTATGTCAGTTACCATCATTCCATAGGTTGAATTGAGCATATTTTTAGAAACCATATACTCTGTTTCACGACCCTCTACGCCTTTAAGAGATGTCTTCTTTTCATAAAGTTCAAGAATGGCAAGAATTAGATCTCTAGGAAGATAACCCCTCTTATACAAATACATAGAATGAACTTCATAATCATCAGCATCGTAGACTTTTGAAATGATTTCAAAGTCTAATTCGGTTACTATCAAAGATATGCTTGATGCACTCATAACTCGACCGTTGTTTATAACAGCGTCTTTTGAAAGCTCAATACAACGAGAAGAAGAAATATAACCATCATAATCGAAATCAGGAACGAGGTTGTAAAATTTAACATAAAATAAACAACAAAATTCTTTTAGATATGACTGGAACTCTTCTTCTGTTGGTTGACCAACAAACATAGCAGATGACATCGGGAAATAATTGGACACACATTGTCCAGGATAATCTGATGCCAGGTCGCCAGAACCTAGGTTTTTGAGAATCTCATCAACCCATAAAGCGTTTGCGTGAGTGTAACCACCACAAAATGCTGACTTGAGCATATCATATTCCATTGTGCTTGTTATCTGAAGGTGTGACATAAGGTCGTAATAGTTTGCTGCAACAATTTTACGCTCTTCTTCAGATGAACAGTATGAACCAAAGACAAAGTTACGAGTAAACTCACGTACTCTACCTGTATTGGTTAACGGAAGTTTTCCAATTTCTCCATAGTTCTCAATTTCTTCTTGAATGTAAGCCATTACAACTTGAACATCTGATACGCAATATCCGATTTCTTCGGCTGTTAATTTAGTTTTTGAGTTTCTAGGTGTTGAGTAGTCCAAATCACCTACCTTTTTATCAATTTTATACTTGAGCAGAATTTTAGCCCCTATGTATGCCAGTTTATAATTGGATAACATATAAGAACATCTAAACTCAATACCATAATGACTTAAAGCATAAATTGGCTTACGTTCTTTGAGAGAAAAAATTATATCATCTCCGTTAATATCTTTCTCCCACTTAACCCAATTTCGGAAAAATTGGAACTCGTAGGATAGGTTGTGGACAAATAGAATAAGTCGGTGACGACGATCCAAATTGAATACAGATTGTATATACGATAAGCAGCGAATAAACTCATTCCAAGTTCGACCAACAATTGTAGAACCGTTAATACCTAACTGCCATATATACATATTTGCAAACTTATGACCGTGATAGTAAGATGAATATGTCTCAATATCAAATGAAGCTGGGATGTTGAGATATTCAACTCTACCTTTTTGAGAAATAGGTTGGTCAACCAAGTCTAATGACTCCATTACTTCTTTTATAAAATCTTCAAAACCATATTCCAATTGAAAATCAAAAGCGTGCCAAAAATTTTTATACCCAGCCCACATTTTATCTTGCATATCTTCCTCTCCTTTTCTTTTTTAATTTTCCAAGATTTACATCAGAAGACGCAAAATTGCCCCGGATTAACTTTTTCTCAAACATCTTAATAATGCCTTCACCGTAATCTTTGATACTATCAATGAAGTCACTTTTCTGTTGATCAGTCATAAACGGACTTTGACCCTTCATAATATCATTTACTTTATCGTACATAATATTTATCATAGTTGAAGATTCAAAACCTTTTTGACCACCTAATAAATGCGGATATATTTCAGCCAAATTACGATACGCAGCTGCTGCTAATGATAAGTAGTCAGAACGTGCCCTAGTTTCATCAACACGATCAGTTAACCCTTTTGCAAAAAATGCCCCACCCCACTTTTCATTTGCTTTCATAGCATTTGCTTCAACTTTTGCGGCTTCAGGAGTTGATGTTGTATCTCCAAGAAAAGCAAGAAGTCTCCCTTTTTCTTTATTAAGCTGTTTACGGTTAGTCATTCCCTCTATTGAAAAGAGCAACTCACCATCTTCACCGTATTTAACACCTTTTGCTGTTGAACGTGTCTTGATAGCATTATGAACTGCAAATGATTCTTCAAAAGCACCAGCTTCTTTAAGAGCCGCTATCTTTTTGTTTGCTCTGGTTATCAGACCTTTTATGTAAGCTCTTGTACCTTTTAAGCTTTTTGCCAATTTTATCACCCCCTTATTTGGTTAACCAAGTTATCGTATGCCTCTGCTATCCTAACTGGTCTAGCATTAGCAAGACAAGATGTGTGAAAGAAATTGTAGAGCTTGGATTTGGAGATGCGAATCGAGATGTACTCGAATGATTCGTGTTCTTCAATACGTTTTCCGCAAATCATACAAATACCCTCACGCTTGAAACGAAGTTGAGTATATTTACTTGCTTCTTTGTATAACATTTTTAATCACCGCCTTTCATACAGCGACAATAGCAGTTGGTTGACCAAGCCGAATATCAGCAAAAGATTTTGCAACTTCTGCACTTTTACGAGTGAAAAATGCGTCTATCACCTTATATGAGCCGTCACGATTATATTGCCGAAGTTCATACATCGTCGAAGAGATATTGCTCATATGCTTTAAGGCATAACGATAAGACAACTCTGGTGTTAACATTTTTGCTGCACTAGAATCTTCATAAAATGGTCTCATAATTTATTCTCCTTTCAATATTTTGAGAGTATCCGTAAAAAACTTATGATTCTTACACCAATCATAACAATCCCATTTAGATTTTGGATTTTTAAGGAAGACTAATAACTCCTGTTGATTATTTCTATAAATAACCGCCCACCATTTTACTTCGTGATATTGGCAACCATAATAAACTGAATGCGAAGGATACTCACTACGAACAATATCATCTCCCTCTTGAATTTTATGAATTCTTTTAATATCAGAATGTGAGCTTTGTAAAAAATTATCAAAATTTAATTTCATAAATTAAACTCCTTTCTTATTAAAAAACCCCCACCTGTTGGCAGGGGTCTTTCCGTGAATTAAACAAAGAGTAGCGTCAGTTGGTTGACCAATTACATATCACCAGCTACATCAGTCCATATAGCTTTATAGTTGGTTCCAAAAGAGTTCTCATACTCTTCGATGTAGAAACCGGCACGACCATTACGAATCATATCAATTGCCGCAGCATTTTCCAACATATCCTTGATTTCCGGAATCTGGAAAGATGGAATTGTTACATAACGATCGTCAATTGCAACTGCCGCGCTTTCATCTGTTACTGCCTTGCTTGGTTCACCATTTCTGTTGAAAGCCTTTGCCTTGAGATCATTGATGTATGCTCCACGAATGACATAAACCTTATCAGGTCCATTCATCTCATACATATCTTTGCAAGACCAGTACATATTGTTCTCTTTCACATTACCCTTACTATCATAAGTTGTGTGAGTAACAAAGTTGGTGTTGTCTACATCGAACAGTCTTGCCTTGTTGAAAGAACCAAATGAAAATCCCATAATCTTAATCTCCTTTTCTTGTGTTGGTTGACCAATCGGTCAAATGTTAGTTATGTAGTGATTTGAAATTAAATCCAAACTCCAAATTTTATACCCCCATCGAAATTAAATCCAAAGTGCAAATTTTATACCCCCGCCTTTCCGGATTTCAATTTATAATTTCGCTGTTGGTTAACCAAATAATTTGAAGTTTAGTATTTGCTCAAGCGAGAACGAAAAAGATTTGGTGTTTTGAGTGGGAATTTGAGAAAGAACTTGAGCAAACACTAAACCTCAAAGATTTGGTTGACCAAACGAAAAGGAAAGTTAGATGCAACTAACCAAAGTTCGAAAAAACGAACCAAAGTTCGGCAGAGCGAACTAAAGTTAGAAACAGTGAACTAAAGTTAGGAGAACATACGTTTGTTAGTTATAACTAACCGTCTGGCAAAAGGTTGGTTGACCAAACCGGTCAACTTTCCCTTTTTATCAATTAGATATTATCAATCAAAAATGTTTTTGTTGTCCTCATCATATACACACCCCGTAGCGTATGTTCGCATAAGTGCTATATCATAATCAAACATATTTTCGATTGTATTTTTTGTCATCGGACCGATCTCTATACCGATCTCTTCAATTTTACGCTCTACGCATTTGAGTTCTGTTCTCATTGCTATAAGCACTTTATCTTTTTGCATTTTGGTTTTGCACTTATATAAACGATATTGATTAGCACGAAAATTGCGGAAAGTCTCCTGTAATTCCTCTACGCATTGTTCTGTTTTTTCTTTTGCCATTTTCTTAAACTCTTCTAATTCTTTTAAGTATTGTTCCCTAGTCATTTTTTCGTTCTCCTTTTCGTTTGGTTGTATATATGCGCTTTGTTGGTGGTGTTGGTGGTTTGTTGGTTAGTGGTGTTGGTTAGTGGTGTTGGTTAGTGTTTTACTTTTCCGGTGTTTCCGGAATTGTTTCGATAAATGATAATAAGTCGTTTACCTTATCCAACAATTCTTTGTTGGTGTTGTCGCTATCCTTGTAACGTGTAAGCGCATTTACAAGTCCGTCAAAAGGGTTTAATGTTTTTTCGTTCTCTTTTTCGCTATCTTTAGCTTTGCCCTTTTCCTTGCTTTTGCTTTTTGCCGTTTTTCCGTTCAATGCTCTAATTTCTTCCCGCAACTTATCAAGCGTAGCCTCAAGATGAAGTTTTGCGTTGTCTCCTGTGCAATATTCATCTATGAAAGAAGAAACATAGTCTCTATAATCGCTTGCACCGTCTATTTCTGTATTGTCGGCATATGACCTAAATGTGGAAAGTATAGCGTCAAGGTTAGTAACCGAAACACCGTGTTTGTCGTTCATACTTGCCAAACGATCGTCAACCCAAACAACAGGACTGTCGGCATTTTCAAGCGGTTTGAAAAAACACTTGCCTATATTAGCGTACTTTTGAATAGTGTTATCTGATAACTTGCCTTTTGTAACGCCTTTAGCGTATGCCTTAAACGTAACACCCTTGTTTTCGTAGGTCTTTTTACTTTCCATAAATGCCAAAAGTGCGCATTGTCTAGGAATAGAAAATGTTGCGATATTCTGATAAAGATAAATTTCGTCTATTGCACGCTTTTCGCTATCGCTTGCGGTGACTGACAAGTTGACCTTTTCGCCGTCTACGTTCTTTTCACAATCAAAAGTGTAGTTGTCGGTCTTAAGCATTTCATAACCCAAACTTGAAAGCTGATTTTCAATTACTTTCAAACCATTATCAGCTATAATAGAGGTGTTAGCGGTTGCGGTTGTGATTGCTGTATTTTCGTTCATTGTCTTATTCTCCTTATTTGTCGTTGTGGTGTTAGCGGTTGCATTTTCTTTTTTCTGATTAGCCATAGTGATTATCCCCTTTTCGTTTGGTTGACCAACACCACCAACAAAGCGCATATATGATACTTTACTGTATTTCCGTTCACATTACTATTACACGTTTGGTTGACCAACTACAGAACGTAGCAAGTAAGCATAGATTGCAAAGTGTGCAAGTAACACGGTATTCATTTGTCAATGTGGTGTTGGTTGACCAACTAAATCGAACAGACGTTCGAACGGTCAACACCTAGGCATAGCAAGCCCTATTCTAATATTCTATCTTATCTTTCATTATACACATTATACTAATATAGTATGAACTAGGTATGTCCAAATTGTAAATATATTAGTACATAAGTTTGAACAAATTATGAACAATAGAACGGGTGTTTGGTAAAGTACAATAAAATGTACGAACAAATGTTTGTGTACGATCAAATGGACAAAACAAATGTTCGAATTTAAATCGCTTGAACATATGAACAATCCCTCATATATCAGG
>Ga0247610_10004312_pt1 | contig 15257 bp, 11 predicted proteins | sample 174DNAGHGhighgp2_FD_193483 | JGI IMG/M metagenome (GOLD analysis project Ga0247610, IMG submission 193483) | Sheep rumen microbial communities from Palmerston North, Manawatu-Wanganui, New Zealand - 1742 DNA GHGhigh gp2 | ecosystem: Host-associated > Mammals > Digestive system > Stomach > Rumen... | reverse complement strand
AACCTGTATAGGTGAGGCCCGCAAGGAGGATATCGTATATCGCAGCGGTGCCAAAGATACTGACCTGGTATGCGTGAGTGGCGACCTGGGTGCTGCATATATGGGACTGCAGTTGCTAGAGCGCGAGAAGAGTGTGTACTACCAGCAGGTGGAAGAGGCCCGCAAAAAGAACGATAAGCGCGCCCTGGAAGAACTGTCGCACTTTCAGCCCGACTTCAGCGGTAAGGAGTATCTGTTGCAACGTCAGTTACAGACCGAGGCTCGTGGTGACATCATAGAGAAATTGCGTGAGGCTGGCATACGTCCTACTGCGATGATGGACATAAGCGATGGACTGTCGAGCGAGCTGATGCATATCTGTAAACAGAGTGGTGTGGGCTGTCGTATCTACGAGAAAAACATCCCTATCGACTATCAAACAGCCGTGATGGCCGAAGAAATGAATATGAACGTAACGACATGTGCGCTGAATGGTGGTGAAGATTACGAACTGTTGTTCACTGTGCCAATAGGCGATCATGAGAAAATTGAGCATGTTGACGGTGTAAAGCTAATCGGCCACATAACCGATGCAAAATTTGGTCAAGTGCTCGTAACCCGTGATAATCAGGAGTTTACGTTAAAAGCACAGGGGTGGAACCCACTTTCGTAAAAAATAATTTGTAAAAAAGTGCTAAAAAGTTTGGTGGGTTCAAAAAATAGTCGTACCTTTGCACCCGCAAAACAACGAAAGGATGTTTGCAAAACGAAATTGAAATGTTGGTGCCTTAGCTCAGTTGGTAGAGCATCGGACTGAAAATCCGTGTGTCCCCGGTTCGATTCCTGGAGGTACCACTCCTCCTTTCATTAGCCCGGTCTTGCAGCAATGCAGCCGGGTTTTTTCGTATATATATTACTGCTTATGGGAATAGTTATTGGTATCGATGTTGGTATTTCAACAACCAAGATTGTTGGAATCAAGAATGGTAAGGTGTCGGCCCCTATCAGTATCACTGCTGCCGATCCTGTCACATCGCTTTTTGGTGCCTTCGGCAAGTATCTGCACGATAATGATATCGATCTGAAGGATGTAGAGCAGGTGATGCTTACCGGTGTAGGCTCAGCCTATATCGATCAGCCCATCTACGGTCTGCCCACAGCCAAGAGTCAGGAGTTTGTGGCCGATGGACTGGGAGCCCGTTTCGAGTCGAAGCTTGACCACACGATTGTGGTGTCGATGGGTACAGGTACATCGTTTGTGAAGTGCGACGGCAACGATATGCGCCACATTGGCGGTATAGGCGTGGGGGGCGGTACGCTGGCCGGACTGGCCAGACTGTTGCTGAACACCAGTGATATTAAGCAGGTGGCTACGATGGCTAAGCACGGTAATATACGCAATATCGACCTGACAATCGGTGATATAAGCGCTGTGCCTGTGCCAGGACTTACGATGGACACTACGGCCAGTAACTTTGCCAATGCGCAGAGTGATGCCTCGAAGGAGGATATTGCTGCAGGACTGATACACATGGTGTTGCAGAGCATAGGTTCGGCAGCGTGGCTGGCATCGCTGGGCAGCGATATACGCGACTTTGTGCTTATCGGCAATCTGTCGCTGTTGCCACAGTGCAAGGAGGTATTCCCGGCACTGGAGACACTGTACAACATTCGTTTCCATATACCTAAATACTCACAGTACTGCACCGCTATCGGCGCAGCACTGGATTATACTACGAATAAGAAATAGGGATTTCAGCGCTTGTAGGCTGCCAACTTATCGAGGCAGTACTGGCGGAAGTCCGACCAATGATAGTAGGGGGCACAGTCTGTCTGTATGGGCAGTGTGGCCTCTTCTTCGTTTAACAGCACCTTGAACAGTATGTCCTTGTCCTTGATGTTGCTGCGATAGAATATAAACTGAAGGTTGGATGCCATAGGGAATACGCTGCTGCACCACCATCCTTTAGCTTCGAGCTCGTCGAGGTTGTCGGTGGCAAGGTCGTAGCCGTTTACGCCTATCAGGCATACCAGAGGCAGCAGTACCGTATCGTGACCGAAACGCAGTTGTGCACCGGGTTTATCCAGCTGGATACAGCTGTCGGCATCGGCAATGAGCTGGCGCAGCAGGTAGCGCTGGCTATAGGGCTGGTTGCCGCCATTAAGCTTGCACGCGCCGTGCTGTATGTACCACAGCACATTGTCGACCTGCCACATGCGGTAGAACTCGTCGGTATTGAACAGCTCTATCAGGCGAGGATTGCGGTTGTAGCTGATGTTCTGCTGGAACAGGGCCATCTTCATCAGATAATAGGTGAAGTATTCCTCATCTACAAACTCCTCTACGATATCAGGATTCTTGAATATCTCCTCCATCAGTCGGCTGTTGCCAAGACGTGGCTTTGCGTAGGCATCGTAGGCTTTCTTAGCTTCGGGTGTCATATACTTCTTGCGCAGCTTGTTGTCCTGGTAGTTCATATACCACTGTGTGCGCTTAGATGCCTGCATGGTGATATTAAGCTTAGGACACGCCTGTAGCATCTCCAGTGCGTATGATCCCATCGACTCGATACAGCGTGGCACAACGGTGCTGATGCACTTAACGTTGGCGCCTGGGCATAGCACTTCGGGGAATCGTTCTACCATACGTCGGCCGATGTTCTGCAACTGTCGCTTGCCGTATCCGGTAAGTTCGCCCCAGCGGTCCTCGGTGTCGTGCATGATAGATTTCATCTCATGCATCACCTTTTGACCAACGGTTGTGAGTTCATCAAGGCTGTCGGCGTGCACCATCATGATGTATGGCGTATCGTATCCATTGCGGTTGCTGATGTAGCGAGAGCCGTGGCGGCCATAGTGCGAGATATAGAATGGTTTCTTGCCCTTGGGCGAAGGGGTTAACTTTGCCGTGATAGAGTCGGGGTAAGTGTGATAGTTGCACGAGGCATACGATGGTGTCTGCCTGATAAGGTCGATGACACTCTGGGCATAGGCAGAGTGGATGGCGACCAGTAATGCTGTGATGAATAATATCTTGAGTTTCATATCACTTGCTCTTTTTTATGTTTGCTCTGCGGTTCTCGTATCTGTACAGCTTGCGCAGATAGTATCGTTTTACGTCCCTCCAGTGGTAGTAGGGGGCGCAGTCGGTCTGTATGGGCAGTCGTGCCTCCTCACCGTTAAGCAGTACCTTTACCAATACATCGTTATCGTTGCGGTCGGTGCGATAGTGTAGCATCATGATACTGCCGCCAAGTGGAGCTATGCGGTAGTTGGCCCATCCGTAGTCTTCGAGCGAGTCGAGATTGGCGGTGTGGAGTCCATATCCGTTGATATCCATCAGGCAAGCCAGACTCATAATGACCTGACTGGTGGTGTAGCGCAGGTGCATCAGTGGGTTGTTGCGCTTGAGCACGCTGTCGCCCATGTGTATCATATTGCGCAGTGTGGAGCGCTGCAGATAGGCCTGATAGCCGCCGTTGAGAGTGCATCCGCCGTAGTTGATATAGTGCCATGCATTTTGCTTTCGCCAGTGTAGGTGCAGCTCATCGGGAGTAAAAATGTCGAAGAGCGTTATCTTGTCGGCAATCTCAGAGTGCTGAACGTTGCCTGCAAGTAGAAACAGGCGTTTGGCAAGTTTGCCTGCATCTATATTATGCAGCACGTAGTTCTGGTCGTTGAACAGCGACTGCATCAGACGTGCGTCGTTAGAGTTGAGTAAAGTGAAACGGTCGTAGCTGATTCTGGTAAGCGAGTCGAGGCGCTGGTTGGTAAGCTGCTTGTCGATAGGATCCATGAACTTTCTCTCTTGGAGCGATGCCTTGCTGCGTGCTACAATCGGTTGCAGCATGGCCGATAGTTGCAGTAGGCCTTCCTCCATAGTCATGATGGAGCGGTTGTCTACAGTGCTGCGTACGCTATAGTATCCCTGTGGTGTAAACATATCGGGGAAACGCTTTATCATCTGTTTTACCAATGTTCGGCTCTGCTGGGCTCCACGGGCTGTAAGTTCGCCATCACGGTTGTATGCATCATCCCTGAGCATGGTTACTCTGCGAAGCACATCCTTGCCAAGTGGGGTTAGCTTGCCTAGCGTGTCGGCCTTGGACAGTATAGCGTAGGTCTCGGTGTAATACTCCGATTTGTCGAGGTAGAACGGACCGGGACAGCCATAGTGGTTGATGTAGAATGGCTTTTTGCCTTTTGGGGCGGGAGTGTCTTTGGGTACCTTGGCTGTGTTGCGGGCATAGAACATGCCTGCGGCACGATTGATGTCGGCCTTGATCTCTTTCTCTATCAAAGAAGATTCACTGGTATTTTGTGCATTGGCGCACAAAGATACCGATGCGACCACAGCTATTGTTAAGAGCAATTTCTTCATCCGAGTTGACAATAAACAGATTGTTGGTTGCAAAAGTACAACTTTTTTCTGAAAGAAAAAACTTTTTAGTATCAAAATAGTAAAAAAATAAAAGGAGAAGGCATTGTCTCTCGACAGACCTTCCCCTTGGGGAACTTATATAATAATACACGTATGCGCACAACTAGCGCTGAGTCAGAAAACTCTTTCGAGAAAAACAAATGTATCGCCTAGTGCCCTTACATCGAGAGCTTTCGGCATTTTTTACCATTAAAAGGCTGGTCTTCAGACTTTCCTCCACTCCCAAGCGCCTTCTCGTCCAAACGGGCAATGGCGTTGATGCTTAGGAGCCATAATGGAGTTCACTGCTGCGGGACAGTCGGAGATTCACACTCACATTCCCAATTAAGCACAGTTAAGTGCACCTTTATGGGCATCACATTGCTGTTATGCGCTGCAAAGATACAATTAAAAAAGAAATCTCCCCGAAAATTGGGGAGATTTGCTTTGTTTTTATTACTTTTTAACTTTATAGAGTCTGAATGACAATGCTGGGATATCATCGAGTAGCAGTGATGCACTCTTGCCGGCATCAACCTTGCATGTGCCTGGACGAGGTATGATCTTCTCAGGATTGTCGAGAGTGTTCTCATCGTCCATACCGCTGTGACTCAGTGTGATGGTCTGTGCGGTGCGGGCTCCCTTCATGCCCTGCAACTGGATGCTTACTGGCTGAGTCTTATCAGATGTGTTGACTACCTTGATGATAACCTCGCCTGTGTTGGCATCCCATACAGACGATGCGAAGAGACCGTCCTGACCTGGCTGACCGGCAACGGGCTTCTTGTCCATGGTGAGCTGCAGCACGTTGGTACCCTTGTTCATGGCATAGAGCTGCTGAACATAGTAGCTGACAGACTTGAACATGCGCAGATTGTCGTACCAGATTGCATCGGGACGCCACTGCCAACCCTCAACGTGGGCAAAGAGTGGGGCGTAGGTGGCCATGTGAACGATATCAGCATTACGCTCGATACCTGTCATGTGGGCAGCCTCTAACAGAGAGGTATAGTAGTGGTTCCACTTGTGCTTGTTGCTGCCGTGGCATGCATACTCGCCGGCAAACACCTTTGGACCCTTGCGGTCGTAAGAGTCGTAGCGCAGGCCGTGGGTGAGGAACCACTGCTCGTTGCGATAGTAGTGCTCGTCGTACAGGTCGACCTTGAGCTCCTTCATGCGTGGTTGGAGCAGGTCGAAGTCCCATCCCTCAGAGTTAGGCCCTGTGGTACCGATGAGCTTGATGTCAGGATACTTCTTGCGGATAGCATCGCTGAACTTCTTGAGACGTGAGGTGAATACAGGGCCGAATCCGCCGTGCTGCTCATCGTAGTCCCACTGCTCATTACCAACACCCAGGAACTTCAGGTTGAATGGAGCGGGGTGCCCCATATCGGCACGCACCTTACCCCACTTGGTATTTACATCTCCATTGGCAAACTCGATGAGGTCGAGAGCATCCTGGATGTAAGGCTCAAGATCCTCGAGTGCAACATGCACGCCTGGCTTGGTGGGATCAGGGTTCTGGAACTGGCAAGAGAGTCCGCAAGAGATAACAGGCAGAGCCTCAGAGCCGAAGTCCTCGCAGAGCTGGAAGAACTCGAAGAATCCAAGTCCGTAGCTCTGGAAATAGTCGGGGAAGTAACGGTTGGTGAATGTGTAGTGCCAACGGTTCTCGTTGAGTGGACGGTTCTCTACTGGACCCACTGTGTTCTTCCACTGATAACGGGTTTCTAGGTCGGTGCCCTCAACGATACATCCGCCAGGGAAGCGGAAAACGCCTGGGTGCATATCAAACAGAGCCTGGGCCAGATCTTTACGCATGCCGTTTTCGCGTCCTTTCCAAGTGTCGACAGGGAAGAGTGATACGTGCTCCAGGTCGGTTGTTACCTTACTATCCCCCCACACGCGCAGGTGCGCCTTGGCGCATGTGCGCTTGGGCTTAATGATGGCTGTATATTTCTTCCAATCCTTACTAGAAACCTCTATTCCGGCATTGCCTAACTTCTGGTCGTCGTCCATGGTGGCATTCTCTACCAAGTCTATCCACAGCTTGGCTTTGCCACCATCTGGTACGCGAGCCCATACAGAGAAGCGGTACTCCTGACCACCCTTAACACCCATGCCGAAGAATCCGTGGTTCTCGATCATAGTGTGCTTGTCGCTGTGACCAGAAGGCTCCAGACGTACGTAATGAGGATTCTTGTCGAAAGGACCGTCATTTTTAAGTGTTACTTTGCCTGAGATGTCCCAACCTGTGAAAGCATTGGGGAACTCGAACGAGCGGTTCTTGACCATTTCGGCATAAAGACCACCGTCGGCAGCATAGTTGATATCCTCGAAGAAGATGCCGTACATCGTGGGCTGTACGGGAGCCCCAAGTTTCTTAGTGTTCACGTCGAGAACGTGAGTCTGAGCTCCAGAGTTAAGACTGGCAGCCAGAAGTAGTAGTGTTGATAAATGTTTCATATCTCGTTTGTAATTAGTCGTTATCGGGCACAAAAATACATAAAAATTCCGAAAGTGGTGTAGTTTATACAAAAAATAACGTTTTAACGGGAAAAAAGTTTGGCGAATTCAAAGAAATACGTTACTTTTGCAGAGGATTTTAGTAAAAGCCAACAATAAATGATGATTAACCATTGGAATAAATACATGCTCGGTCTTGCGGCTCTGCTGGTTACACCCCAGATAGAGGCGCAGAATGAACATTGCAGAGATACGATACTGCACCATAAACTGCATAATGAAATGTGGGCGACATGCTCGCAGGAAGACCCCAAGTTGGTATATGCTGCCTGTTGGGCATATCAGAGTCATGCTATCGAGGATAAGGATAATGAAGCGTACTACGAGTCGTGGACGTGTGGAGTGATGTATAATCTGGACAGAATGAATATTCGCGATGCCTACCACATTGCAAACACGATGAAGGACGATCTGATACGAAGGAAATGGGAAGCTAAGGATGAACAGTATATGGCACCGAAAATGCTTGGACATGTGTACAATGCCTGTGGAAACATTCCTGGAGCTGTGCGCGAACTGCAGAATGCCATAGCGCTTATAAAAGGTACGCGATACGAAGAAGATGGTCTGAGTTTCCTCTATCTGGCGATGGCGCACATACAGCTTAACAACGATCTCCAGGAAACCCTGAAGTGGCTGGAAGAGGATCTGAAGGAACTGGAGAAGCATAAGAATCAGACGGGCTATTGGCGCGGAAAGGCCAGTGCATATGCTGTGAAGGCTATCGTGAAGTTTAAGCAGAAGGACTATAAAGGATTCTACGAGAATTTTGCTTTGGCCGAAAGAGCCGAGAGTATGAATGGTAGTCCTTCGGCAGACATATTTGTACCGTACGCGCGCGTATACAAGACACTGCTTGATGGTAATGCTGAGAAGGCTCTGGCGGAAGTAGAGACTCTGCCCAATATAAAGGAACGCTATCTGCTACGTTGCGACATCTATCGCTATCAGGGATTTGATGACAAGGCATTTATGACTCAGCGCGATCTGATGCACATGCGCGATTCTATCACAGGTGTGATGATAGCCGAGAACATACAGAAGCAGGAAGAGGAGATGGTGCTGCTACGCAACGGACAGAAGGCTGCACGCGTAATGAACATAGTGTTGGTGATAGCAATGGTGCTGGCACTGATGCTGATTATCGGTCTGGCTATGACCATCTATGGAAAGCGCAGATATCAGGATATGCTGCTGAAGAAGAACAAGGAGCTTAAGTCGGCCTACAAGCACGTGGCTGCTGCCGACGAGATGAAGACGGAGTTCATACGTAGCGTAAGTCACGAGATACGTACACCGCTTAATATCATAAATGGGTTTACACAGGTGCTTACAGAAGAAGGCTCAGAGTTTGAACCTGCCGAACGTAAGGATATCGCCGAAACCATCAGCAAGAATACCCGTCATATCACATCGCTTGTAAACAAGATGCTGGCGCTGGCCAACGAGCATACTAAGGATCTGATGAAGGATGCTGAGGATACTGACGCTCTTGACATCTGCAGACGCGCGATTAGTGCGATGCCTGATGTTGACACGACGCGTATCAGTGTGGAACTGGTAGACCTGACAGGAAGTGACGACAAGATACTTACTACCAATAGCGACAGTCTGCTACAGATGCTGGGTAACATCCTGGAGAATGCAGCGAAGTTTACCGATCAAGGATACATCCGACTGACGCTGAAGAAGGTTAAGGAATACTTTAACTTTACCATCGAAGATACGGGATGCGGTATACCTTCGGATAAGATAGGTACTATATTCAACCGATTCACTAAGGTGGATGAGTTCAAGGAAGGACTGGGACTGGGCTTGGCCTATTGTCATGAGACGGTTGCAAAACTGGGTGGAACCCTTAAGCTTGATAAAACATCGGCCGAGGGCACCTCATTTACACTTAGCTTGCCAATTAAACTTAAAACAAACAAATAATTATGATGAATCAACAAACAGAACAAGGTAGCAAGGCCTACCTGATTTCAATTGTAATGGTCGCAGTACTTGGCGGTCTGCTGTTCGGATACGACACTGCTGTCATATCTGGTGCAGAAAAGGGATTACAAGCTTTCTTTATGGAGTCGAAGGATTTTGCCTATACCGATGGCTGGCATGGCTTTACATCGGCTAGTGCGCTGATAGGCTGTATCATCGGCTCGGCTCTGTCAGGATTCCTGGCTACTAACCTGGGTCGTAAAAAGTCGCTGATCATTGCCGGTTTGCTGTTCTTTATCTCAGCACTCGGATCAATGGAGCCTGAATTCTTGTTCTTCGAGCATGGCACACCTACTTATTCGCTGCTTATCATGTTTAATATCTATCGTGTGATAGGTGGTATCGGCGTAGGACTGGCTTCGGCCATCTGCCCAATGTATATCGGTGAGGTGGCTCCTTCTAATATCCGTGGTATGCTGGTTTCTTGGAACCAGTTTGCTATCATCTTCGGTCAGTTGGTAGTTTACTTCGTCAACTTCTTCATCCTTGGCGATCACATCCAGCCACTGGTTGAGGAGATGGGTAAGGGTCTGGCTGCTATCAATCCTGCAGCACAGTGGACCGTTACTACTGGTTGGCGTTATATGTTCGGTAGCGAGGCTGTGCCAGCAGGTCTGTTTGCACTGCTCATCTGCTTTGTGCCAGAGACACCACGTTATCTTGTATCTATCGGACAGGATCAGAAGGCCGAGGGTATCCTGGCTAAGATCAACGGTAGCCTGAAGGCTAAGCAGATTCTGCAGGATATTAAGGATACAATGGTGGTAAAGACCGAGAAACTGATGACCTATGGTGCTTTGTGTATCTTTGTAGGTATCATGCTGTCGGTATTCCAGCAGGCTGTAGGTATCAATGCTGTACTTTACTATGCTCCACGTATCTTTGGCGATATGGGTATGGACGACCCGATGATGCTGACTGTATTCATGGGTATCATCAATATCTCGTTCACTCTGGTGGCAGTGTTCACTGTCGAGAAGTGGGGACGCAAGCCTCTGCTCATCTCTGGTTCGCTGGGTATGGCTCTGGGTGCATTCGGTGTAGCCGTTACATTCGGTAACGATAGTCTTGCACTTGTCACAGCTGCATCGCTGCTTATCTATTCTGCATCGTTTATGTTCTCGTGGGGCCCAATCACATGGGTGCTCATTGCCGAGATATTCCCAAATACCATCCGTGGCGGTGCTGTTGCTATCGCAGTAGCATTCCAGTGGATATCAAACTTCATCGTAAGTTCTTCGTTCGTGCCAATGTTCAACATGCACCTGAGCGAGGGCGATGACTTCGGCCACTGGTTCACTTATGGTCTCTATGGTGTCATCTGCGTCGTAGCAGCCGTATTTGTATGGCGACTCGTGCCTGAGACTAAGGGTAAGACCCTGGAGGACATGAGCAAGATGTGGAAAGATAGACTTGCAAAGTAAAACTAATAATATAAAATGGAACAATTATGAAAAAGATTCTAGTAGCAGAAGACAATGACAGCAACTACGTACTGATGACGTACCTGCTGAAGAAGGACTTTGAGTTCGATCGTGCCAAGAATGGTCAGATCGCTGTAGAGATGGTCGAGGCCAACAACTACGACCTGGTGCTGATGGACATCAAGATGCCTATCATGGACGGACTCGAGGCAACCAGGCAAATTAAGGAGAAGCATCCTGACCTGCCAGTTGTTGCGCTGACTGCAAATGCTTTTGACAGCGACCGTACAGCTGCCGAGAAGGCTGGCTGCAATGGATTCCTGTCGAAGCCTGTTAATCGTGACGAGTGTATCTCACTGCTCAAGAAGATTCTTGGGGAGTAATAACCCGGAAAAGAAATTGGCTTGGGTCTTTGCGACTCAAGCCAATTCCAAATCGAATGCCTGCTGTAGCTTTGTTACAGCAGGATTCTTTTCTGCCATCTCTTCGTATTGCTCTCGGCGACTTTTTATCGTCGGTCGCTCTGTCTGTTCGCTAACGCTTACTTCAATATGCAACTGATTGTTGTGCAGATAAATCTGTAGCGTCTTGGTTATGCTACCCTTGATATCCTCGATTTCCTGTTTTATCAGATCGTTGTCTACCATAATCTCTATGGCGGGGAAATCGGTTATTGTCGGGTTCATATTCTTCATACGCGTGGCTATACCGCTAAGCTTCTGTGGCATGCGGTTGCACATCGACATCCACTGGAATTCCAGATCGGTCTGCGAGAATTGGGCATCGTTAGTATGGTCCTGTCCTGTGGGCAGATTGATTGAGCCTGGTATAATCTGCATACCGCCCTTCTTCGGGGTGTCCTTCTGGCCAATCTTGTTCCAAGAGAATCCTATGCCGCTGATAGAGCGGGTGTTGGGCGTAGCATTACCAGTAGTCCTGGTGTTGCTAGCTGATTCTGCGGGCTGGTTGGCGATAGCGCCGGTCTTTGCGGTCGGATTGGCCGCTGGGGTAGATACAGCACGTTCAGCCGCGGCTACCTGCGGGGCCGTGGTCTTCTTGGGCTGAGACTGCTGAATCAGGTTCTTAAACAGGGATTTCAGTCTTCGGGGCTTACGCCCCGCACTGGCGCCATCCTCCGCAGGCTGGGTGATCTGTGCCACCTGTATCAGTGTGAGTTCTACCAGTAGTCGCTTGTTGCTCGACTGGCGGTAGTTGATGTCGCACTGGTTCATCAGCTTCAGTGCGTCATACAGGAATGGTATCTGGCAGCGCTTGGCCTGTTCCTCATATCGCTGGCGCATCTGGTCGCTCACCTCGAGCAGGGGTAGAGTCTGCGGGTCGCGTGCCATCAGCACATTGCGCACGTGCTTGGCCAGACCTTGGATGAGCAAGCCTCCATCGAATCCTTTGTTGATGACCGAATTGAGCAGAACCATAATCTCGCTCACCTTATTATTAATAGAGAGGTCTACTATCTTGAAGTAGTTCTCGGCATCCAGCACGTTCAGGTCTTCTATCACCTTGTCGTAGGTGATATTGCCCTGACAGAATGATGCTGCCTGGTCGAATATCGACAGCGCGTCGCGCATACCGCCATCAGCCTTTTCGGCGATTACGGCCAGAGCCTGTTCCTCGTATTTTATGCCCTCCTGTTCGGCCACATGCTTCAGGTGGTCGATGGTGTTGCGTATGGTCATACGCTCAAAGTCGTATATCTGGCAACGGCTCAGGATGGTGGGCAGTATCTTATGCTTCTCGGTGGTGGCCAGGATGAAAATCACGTGTGCGGGTGGCTCCTCCAGTGTCTTCAGAAATGCGTTGAAGGCCGCTGTAGAGAGCATGTGCACCTCGTCGATGATAAACACCTTGTACTTGCCAAGCTGGGGCGGGATGCGTGTCTGCTCCATCAGTGTCTTGATGTGCTCAACCGAGTTGTTCGAAGCGGCATCGAGCTCAAAGATGTTGAGCGATCGCTGCTCGTTGAACGACTGGCACGATTCACACTCGTTACAGGCCTCGCCCTCGGCAGTGGGGTTCTGGCAGTTTATGGCCTTTGCAAAGATACGTGCACAGGTGGTTTTACCCACTCCACGCGGTCCGCAAAACAGGTAGGCATGAGCCAGCTTACCGCTCTTCACGGCGTTCTTCAGCGTGGTGGTAAGGGCTGCCTGTCCCACCACCGTGTCGAAACTCAACGGACGGTACTTTCTGGCCGAAACGATATATTCCATATTGCTAAATTTAATTTCGTGGTGCAAAGATACAAAAAAAAAGTCTAAATCGCGTAATTCGTGCCAAAAATTATGTAACTTTGCAGCCAAATTGATGAATTTATGAAAGTTTTGATTAGTATTAAGGCTTACGTTCTTCGCGTGTTGCGTTCGGTATATTTCAAATATGCTGTCGTTTGCGTTGTCGGTGTACTGCTTGTTGGCTTCCTCGATGAAAATAGTATATGGAGCCATTTCATGAACACCAAGCATATCGAGGAGCTTAGTCGCGAAAAGGATAAGTACAACGAGATCTTTGAGCGCGATCAGGCCCAGATAAGGGAACTGAACAAGAATCCCAAAGCAATGGAGAAGATTGCCCGCGAGCGCTATTACATGAAAGCCGACGATGAAGATATATTCGTGCTTAGCGATGATGAGCGCGAAGCAAAACCACTTGAGACAAATGAGAGAGTTGAATAAGATACAGACCGCCATATTCCTGTTTGGCGGCATACTGATGGCAGTTGGTGCAGGAACCACACTGCTGGGTTGGGCCAGTGCCCCATATATTTATGCCCTGGGAGCCCTGGGTTTTGCCTCTATGCAGATGCTGCAGCGCTACGAGGGTAGTAACTTCACAATCCGTCGTCTGCGCCGCATGATGCTTATCAGCGATGTGCTGTTTCTGTTAGCAGCAGTGCTGATGTTTGCCAACAAGAGCAATATCTTGGGTTTGAGCTACATTACTTATATAGAATATGTGTACAACAAGTGGGTAGTAGTGCTGCTCATTGCAGCCCTTCTCCAATTGTATTCTATGCACAGAATTGGCAGCGAACTCGAAAAAGAGGCAAAAAAATAATTAAAAGATTGCGCATTTGTTTTAAAATGCGCAAAATTATTTTCATACCTCAATATATAGTTGTAATTTCGCGGCCGAAAACAATAGATTATGAACAAGATATTCTACGCATTACTAACAGCAGTAACATTTGTATCGTGCGCTGAGTCATATAGCATCCAGGGTACCACTTCGGTGTCGGCCCTCGATGGCAGCAAACTGTACCTTAAAACCATGGTAAACGATGAGCTAAAGAATCTGGACTCGTGCGATGTTGTACATGGAAAATTCAAATTTGCAGGTCTGCTTGATACTGTCAAGATGGCAAGTCTGTATATGGATGATGAACCATTGATGACGCCCGTAGTAATCGAAGCAGGCGATATCGAGATACATATTGATAACTCTAGCCGAACTGTTAAAGGTTCGCCTCTTAACGAGAAACTCTATGAGTTTATGAAGCGTCACGACCAGCTGGGCAACGAGCTCAACGAGCTGTCGCACAAGCAGAGCCAGATGCTGCTTGAGGGTATCGAAGAGGATGTAATCAACCGCAAGCTTTCTATCGAGGCACAGCGCATAGCTATGCAGGAAGACTCGCTGGTAACCAACTTTATCGTGGAGAACTGCGACAATGTGCTTGGTCCTGGTGTGTTTATGATGGTTACCAGTGGTTATCAGTATCCTATCCTTACACCTCAGATTGAGGATATCATGAGCAAGGCAACCAAGAAGTTCAAGGCCGATCCTTACGTTAAGCAGTACTATCAGATTGCCAACGAGATTCAGGCCCGTCAGAACGGACTTGTAGAAGATGTACCACAAACACCAGCCACAACAGCTCCAGCCAATGAAACTCCTGATTCAACACGGAACGATCGTTAATGAGAACAACATATTCGACGGTACTGTCATCGTCGAAGATTCTAAGATAACTAAGATTGTAGAAGGAAACACCGTCCCGAACGCATCTTTTGACGACGTCATCGATGCTTCGGGATGTTTTGTTTTACCTGGTCTGATAGATGATCATGTGCACTTCCGTGAGCCTGGACTCACTGAGAAGGCTGATATCGACAGCGAGAGCAGTGCTGCCGCAGCTGGTGGCATCACTACCTATTTTGATATGCCTAACACAGTGCCTCAGACTACCACACTCGAGGCACTCGAAGATAAGTTTAAGATTGCTGCACAGAAGAGTCACGTAAACTACAGCTTCTTCTTTGGAGCAACTAATGATAATGTAGAGCTTTTCTCTAAGCTCGATCCTCACCGCATACCTGGCATCAAGCTTTTTATGGGCAGTTCTACCGGCAATATGCTGGTTGATCGTCGTGAGGCGCTCGAGAAGATTTTCTCTACAGCACAGATGCCTATTATGGTGCATTGCGAGGATACCGATATCATCAATCGCAATATGGCTGAGGCTAAGCTGAAGTATGGCGACGACCCAAAGGTGAGTCATCACCCCGAGATACGCAGCACAGAGGCTTGCTACCAGAGCACTAAGCTGGCTGTAGAACTAGCCACTAAGCATCATGCCCGCTTGCATATTGCTCACCTTACTACAGCCAAGGAGTTAGAACTGCTTGCTGATGGCATTACTGCCGAGGTTACGCCCTCGCATCTCTACTTCTGCGATCGCGATTACACATCGCTGAGCACTCGCATAAAATGCAATCCTGCCATCAAGTCGCAGACTGATCGCGATGCACTGCGCCAGGCTGTGGCCGATGGACGTATAGCTGTGATAGGTACTGACCACGCACCACATCTGCTTAGTCAGAAAGAGGGTGGATGTGCTAAGGCTGCCAGTGGTATGCCGATGATTCAGTTCTCGCTGGTAACTATGCTCGAAC
>Ga0247610_10004311_pt1 | contig 15259 bp, 18 predicted proteins | sample 174DNAGHGhighgp2_FD_193483 | JGI IMG/M metagenome (GOLD analysis project Ga0247610, IMG submission 193483) | Sheep rumen microbial communities from Palmerston North, Manawatu-Wanganui, New Zealand - 1742 DNA GHGhigh gp2 | ecosystem: Host-associated > Mammals > Digestive system > Stomach > Rumen... | reverse complement strand
TAACAACAACCCATCGACCAACAAGAAGAGGTAGTAGGATATGGCTAAGGAACAGTTTCCGAGAATCAGAAAGGATGAGTTTACCTATGCTGGCATGTTCCATATCCCTATGGTACAGAATGGCCGCCTTGACCGTGTGATTGGTGACTTGTACGGCACTCCTCAGATGTACAAGGCGTTCGCTGCGGTCAACCATATGCGGAATCCGATGGCGTTACGAGGGACAGTCCGGCCAGTCGACGAGGCGATACGTAATGAGCTAATTTTGAAGGGGTACTCCGGCAATGAGCTCGAACAAGAGTTCAAGAAGGCCAAGGAAGCCGTTGTCCTTGGAGATAACGACTGGATGGGCTACAGCGAGCCGTTCAGCGGCGTTATTACAGAAGCCGCTGGCGACATGAACTATCTGTTGCCTTCCCCAGACAGCGTTGTCAACTGGTATAAGGAATACAACGAGCTGAAAGAGGTTGAGGATAATTAATGGCTAACCGTTTAGGAACTTGCTTTAGCGTTGCGCTTACAATCAAAGACCGTGCGTTCGATGCGTCCACGGTCAATGACCTTGATATGGTCATTCCGATGAACGGACTGCCTCGCGGCAAGTTCTCCGTGATGGTTACCGATTTGTCCGATTACAAGGTAGAGAGTGGTTGCTATGGCCAGTTCATGTTTCTTAATACTGGCTATCCGAATCTGGACGGAAAGGGATTTTCGTTCTTTGTCCGTAAGGCTTACCAGACCGCTGTCAACGAGGCTACTACGAAGCTTACTGTCGAATGGCAGTGCGGTACGCCGGACACTCTTGCTCGTAAGTCCATGGCGATTACTGGAACGAGTCTCGACTCGATGATCGACGTGATGAAGTCATACAAGGAGCCGGTGCCGTACGGTAACAGAGTAATGGACAATGCATCAAGTCTTGTGGATACGATGACTTGGCGTTACGTGCAATCCAATCTTGAGGAAATGCTGGTATTTACCGTCAACCATTCATCTATGAATGGCGATTATCTGTACTGGTATTATGACGAGGTCGAACAGCAGATCGTATTCTCGTCGCTCGGTGTATCCAGCAAGTCCACCGAAAAACAAGCTTTGATTTATTCGCAGAACGCACTGGCATCGACGAACAACGTGATGTATACCGATCCGAATAGCAGCAGTACGGTGTGGCTGTATGCGTACGAGGAACGTTCCAATTCGCAAGGTGAACACCTTGGCGAAATGTTCCCTAACATGGTGTTTTCCGATATCAAGTCCGACGGTAAGGCTGACGTGTCAAACTGTAACGGCGAGTGCTTCGACAATGTCGTCACTCATTACGGCGCAAAGTCTAGCGAGCAAGCAAGACAAGAATTTAACGTGACAGACAAGAACGCTACTTATGGCGACTTGACTATCATCAACAATTTCCCGTTGAATACTCACAAGTCGTATCCGATTGCCGGTATGCTGCGTGACCGTATCATTTCCGAGTACAGCAAGATGATGACTATCGGTATCTATAACTCGATAGGCCCTGCGGTAGGTAGCCGTGTGTACGTGCGTGCGCTCAAGGTCACGAAGAACGGCAGCAACGGCGGTACTGACATGAACTATACCGACGAGTATATAGTGCTTGGCAAGAAGATCCGTAAGGAAGGCACTATGCAGACAGGTGCTCTCGGCAACTTGACGTCGAACCAGTCGGCTGAATACGTCACATATCTCATACTTGGCTCGAAGTCTCACGACGTTGACAACTATGAGCCTACTATGAAGGAACTCGACAACATTGCCAAGGCATGTAAGGTCGAACTGGAGAAAAAGGCATGATAGAACGTCGCTTACCAAATCAGGACTACATCGGTGTAGTCGTAGGTGGAAGTAACGATATTTCCCATCGTGGCGCAGTCCGTGCGAAGATTCTCGGAGTGACCGAAGAATTCGAGGACGAGGAACAGCCATACGTATATCCAGCAATCACTACTGGCATCCAGCAAGTTCCGCAAGTTGGCTACTATCTCCGTATCCGTTTCATGGACGGCGATATCCACTGCGGTTACTATTACGGAATGTCCCAGACCCCGGACGTTAACCCGGCTGCGTTTACCGAGTTCTATCCGGACGCTGCCGTGGCGAACTTGGGTGAGGACGGCTTCTTCTACACGCACAATAGGCAGACTCACATGACCGAGATCGTGAATCCGGGAAACAATTCCAGACTTACTTGGGACGCTTCCGGTTTCGTGACCTATGAGTCGAGTACGGCACATTCCCAAGCTGGAATGGGCGCAAAGTCCGGTAGCGGTGAGAATCTGCAGCATGTTCTGACCGAAGGGACTATCGACATCTTTACTTGTATGCCGGTAGGTCACAATCGAGCAAATAGCGGCCTTGGACAAGGTAGCGAATACTTGACAGTGTCGCACGTTTCACAAGCTACTATCGATGCGTTCCACGGACAGACTACTCCTCCGAACATTGAGCTGTCTCCGGCTAATCCGATTACTGATGCTGACTTGCCGAAGATGGACATTATCAATAAGTCTGGCGAAGTTGTCGCTACTGTTCCGATGGAACGTACTGACAAGATGATCAAGCGTAACGGCAAGGAAATCAGTCATATCTTGGTGTGCCATTCCGAAGGTGAGTGCTTCCCGGTCATGGCTTCCAAGTTCCTTACCAGTAACAGTAACGCTCATTACTTGGTCGGTAAGGTCGAGGGTGAGCCGGAAATCCTTTCCGATACTGGCGATAAGGGCTCTTTGAAGAACAGCGGATTCTACCAGTTCATTGACTTGGAAGACGACGGCGGCGTGTACAGCGGCTCTACGATCGATGGCGACAAGGCCAACGTGGACGCTGTCATTATCATGCTGATCGGTTCCGCTACCGAGGAAGTGACATCGTACCAGAAGAGTGTGCTGGATAAACTTGTTGTGCATATTAGGGCAAAGGCGAAGAATGACGATCTTCCGGTGCTTACACCGAACGATTTCGATTTGCCGAAGCCTACTGCGCTTATGTTGAACTTTGATGGCGGTGAGTGGTAATTATGGCTGTTAAGGACGGTTGTGCGAAAATAGACAATATTGCCGAGCAAGGCAGCGGTAACAACGGTGCGGTCATCTCCGAGAAGACTGCGTCCAATTCGTCTACTCTGTCGACGCCTAAGCCGTCGTTCTTGACAAGTATCGACGGTGCTGTAAACACGTTCACCAATGCTGTTGAACAGGTGTCCGCCGCTTACGATGTCGGCACGAGGCAGCTCAATGCCGTCGACTGTTCCGATATGCTGTTCGACTTCATCAAGGAGAACGTACCTCTGTTCGGCACTGCAATGTGGGGCTTGGACAAGGTCACCAATGCGATGAACGGTCTGTCCAGCGGTGCTTCCATTAGCAAGCTGATTCAGCAGCCGGACTTCGTCAAGAACATCTGTAACTTTATCGAGAACTGGGGCGGCATGATTGACGGCTGGCTGGACGTGTTCATCAAGACTGCATTCGCCTTGTTCGACAAGATCGACGCTGCTCGTACTCGTTTTGAGAACGCTACTTTGTCATTGACAGAAGCTGTGCGTCACTGTATATTGGACGTGTTCAATGCCATTCGTGACAAGATCATGAAGACCATCAACTTGAGCATATCCATCAACTGGGACGACTTGCTCCGTCATATGCACGACTGTCCTTGCCTATGTAAGATCATCGCAAATCTGACTGGCTGTACCGAGGACGAGTACGGACGTGACATTACTACGAATGCCGCAGCCGTCAAGTATTGCCTTGAACAGAAGTTCTCGATTATGACTCCGGTCGGATTGAGCCTTGCGGTAGACAACCTTCTGACGAAGTACGTGCGTAAGTATATCGACATGGTGTTCAACTATCTGGAATCATGGATCGTATACGTGTTCAATTTCCTCATCAAGCCGTTCCGTGCGCTGATGAAGAAGTATGTGGAGCTTCTGCGTGCAAAGATGAATGTCGACGTGTTCATCAAGGGATTGGGCCCGTTCGAATGTTTGTTCGTGTACAGTACCGAGACCAGTCACGGAGTTGAATACTACGGAATGTCCATCATCGACATGGTGAACACATATCGTGGATGGATCAAGTGTCTGGAAATGGCTTGCCCGGCATTGTCCGAGAAGATCAAGAACCGTGTCAAGCAGCTCTACAAGGACTTGCGCCTTGACGACAAGTACTGGCGTCGTGCTATGGAAGCGGACATCTACACTTGCTGCCTTGCCATCGATCTGTCTGGTATGACTCCTCGTGAGAGCGTGCTGCGTAAGCTGTACAGCGAGTCTCCGTGGGATATTTTGATGTCCTTGTTTAAGAAGAGTAAGAACAAGGACGACGATACGTCAGCCGAGGACGAAGAGCGTGAGCAGTACGAGATTGACCGTCCGGTTACTGCAGCAGACTTGATGCCGACCGACAATAACCAAGAGCCGAGTGCGATTTCCCAGGCTGTCAACTTCATATATGCTCCAGAAACCGAGAACGGCGTTAATGTGGGTATAAAGCCTATTTCTACAAGCGACGAGAATACATTGATGACTATTGGCGACAGCATGGTCGCTGGCAGCAAGGACGATGCATATTACGTCGAGAAGTATTACCAGCTCATTCGCTTTACGAACAAGTATGCGACTACCAAGAACTTCGTGAACCACATGTCGGCCAATATGGACAACATCGAGGCTCCTAGTGCCGACTTTAGCAGCAACAACGTAGTCGCTCGTGAAGATAACAACATCGGTAGAAATCCGGACTTGCCAGACGTTACAGAAGGCGAGACAGTCTATCCGACTTATTCGATTCCTAACGATTTCGACAAGGAACGTACCGAGAAGATATCGAATTACAGATTCACGGCACGTCTCCCAGAGGAACCGCTTGACGTGTATTATGCACGAATGTATATGGCTGCGTTGGCCTAGGAGGCTGTATGGCAAGGCATAACTACTATACAGACTGTCATAAAGGCAAGTATACGCTCATTCACCCGGAAAAGTACATGCCGAATCATCCGGCTCCTTACTACAAGTCCGACTGGGAACGAAAGTTCTTCTTCGTGTGCGACATGAATCCCAATATCACTTTCTGGGCGTATGAACCAAAGATTTTCGAGATTCCGTACATGTCCCCTAAATATGGACGTGTCTCTATCTATCATCCGGATATCTATCTGGAGTGCAATCTGGAAGGCCAGCCGAGGAAATCACGCTGGCTCATAGAGGTCAAGCCGACTTCGTACTCTATCCAGCCGAAGATGCCGCAGCCGCCTAAACCGGGCTCCGACGCGAAGGCTTTCGAGAAGTACCAGAAGCGAAAGGCCAACTATGACCAGAAGGTAATGGACGTTATCGTGAACCTGGCGAAGTGGGAAGCTGCCGCCGAATGGTGCAAGCGTCACGGCGTGAACTGGTTCATCGCCAACGAAAAGAACACTGGAAAGCTGTTCGATTCGTCCACGATCATAAAAATGTAATTTAAGAGTTAACTTCGAAAGGCAAACCAATGTCAGTCTGTTGCAGTGACGGCGTGTTCATCAGCGGAGAGTACAAGCCACTCAGCCAGCGTCTGCTGGATTACGGTATGGAAGCGTACCAGGACGTAAAGAAGCGTCAGCGTGTGGTCATGTGGGTTTTCCTGTTCTACGATGAACAGAAGCTGTGTCCGACATGCAAGCAGAGTTTCAGCGACATGTTCGCTTGGTTCAACAAGTACAATCTGTTCGACGATCCGGTTCGCTGCGTGCGTACAGTGATCGAGCCGGAACCTCTAAAGAACCTCATCTATACTGACTTGGGTATGAATAAGCTGCCAGCCGTGGTGTTCGCCGACGAAAAATGCCGTATCCTCGACATCCTGTTCGAGTTCCCAGGTGCCCGCTGGCTTGACGAGTACATATTGCCCTTCATTCAGAATGACGGTAAGTTGGCATGACGAACGAAACATACATAATTGGCTATAGCCTTGATTCGGTTATTGAGGCTGTGCGCCGTAAGCTCAACGGTGAAACTGTCCACTTCCTTGCGACGGCAAAGCTGGGCGAGCCTTTGGACACGTACCGTGACATGGTCAGTGCGTCTACGGTCGAGATGTTGCGGATTTTGACTCCGATCGACCTTGAGTTCGAGAAGTATCACAACCCTCGTCACTTGTACATTCCATATGACAAGGTGAAGATCAAGAATACGAAGAACGGCGTTATCGCCTTCCCGTTGAACAAGAATTCCTTTGAGGACGAGGATGAATGGAAGGCTGTCTGCGAATCGTTCAAGCAAGATGCGATTGCGAAGCTTTACGCCGACAAGGGCAATACGCCGTCCAAGCTGATTACTGCAATGAAGAACAACATGCCGAAGGGTTTCGTCGATACGTTCGGCAAGGCGTTGAGTACGACCCGCTGGCGTGGCATCAACGTGTCCAAGCTGACTATGATCGGCTACGGTTACGAGTATGCGTTCGATCTGCTGGCACGAGACTTCGTGGAGACTTTCTACAAGCCAAAGAAGACCTTCGAGACAATCTGTACGGAAATGCTTGCTGCTGCCGATATCGATGTTACCGAAGTGTCCGGCAAGGTGTGCGGCAAGATTATCATGGATAAGGAATTTACCGACGCGCTTGTCGTCATGGACAACCGTATCGACTCCTACATGAATTACATTTGCGGTATGTTCGACCGTGTGAAGATGGAAGTAGACCCGGTCAAGATTCCGTCCGCAATTTCAGCAGCTGGTGACGGAATTTTTTATACGCCTCTGGTAGAAGAGTTCTGGGGAGTCAATGTAATCGGTGATCTTGCATACAAGCTGCGTGCCGTACATCTGAACACCATTTACAACAACTTCGTGTCCGAACTGCCGTTGACCCGCACCAACGCCAAGATGTACAATACATACGCCGATATGATTAAGTTCTACGGCAAAAACAAAACGCTGGATATTAACCAGCGTGTTGTTACCATGATCAAGTAGTTAGTTAGATTTCGTCGAGAAGTATCGATTTCCGTAATCGGAATAGTATTCCTTCTCGTTGAACGCTTCGTAAATGCCCGGATTTTTCTTAAGTGTTCCGTAGTCGTCTTCAAAGAATCGTTTACGGATCATTTTGTTTTTCGCATCAACTGCTGTCACGTCAGTGCCGTCGCAAGTATTGTCGCGTAGATACCTCAGCTGTTGCTTGAACGAACCCTGGAATGCGTTCGGATACTGGAACTTCAGATCGAACGTATAGGCGTTGCCGTCTTCGTAACTCATCTTGATGCTTGGTGCAGATTCCAATACTGCAGAATTGAATTCGAACATCTGTGCTAGTCCAATGTCAGTAATGTACGGTGACTGCTCGGTAGCGTACTGGCCGTTGCTGCTTCGAGTCAGCGTGCCAGCTTCGGAATACAAGTCGATAGCGATATTGATCTTGTGGAACGTGCTGCGAGCCTTGAGTACGAGCGGACTGAACTGTGCATTGAACAGTGCGTTGAAGAACTGGTACCACATCATGTACGGATCGTCGACGACCGTGATGCTGAGGGACTTCGGGCCGTCATCTCCACGCACCAGAGGATATCTCATTCCCTTCGTAGTGTCTATTGACGTCTTCGGTTCTATCTTCGCCTTGGCCTCTCCGACCTTGACCGATTTGGCAGCCCAGTACATGTTGAGCACCTTGGTATCACGGTCATAGAATAGGTCTGCCCACTGGTTGAACGCAGTCTTTAAGTAACAGTCCGTTGTGTTCTGGAATGTCTTGACATTCGTCAAGTTGTACTTGTCTGCAAAAGAGTTTCTGTCCATGATACGGAGAGCTTCCGAAACGTATTCGCCCCAGAAACCGACATGGTACTTGTTGACAAGATGCCCACGAGCAGCCGCATAGAACTTCTCCATGTAGTATGCGAGCATTGCGTCATGGGACGAATCGATCCCAGAAGTAGTGCCTTGCTGGTAGTTTTTGTTCTTGTCATCCATGGATCACCTCTAGTAGTAGGAGTCAGCGCCTTCTGCAATACAGATTGCGTTCATCAGTTCGTTAGGGTCGGGCATACGGATGATGCGACGGATTTCGTAGTTGATCGTCAAGTTGAACGAAGCTGGCTCGATTGTACCCGGCTTGAGCGACATTGCGCTAAGTGCGGCGAATCTGCAGCGTTCAAGGCGGACAACCATGTACTCTTGGGCAACGTCGTCAGCGAAGTGCATGTCGATCCATTGGATGTAAGTGAGGCGGTTGCGGTATCTGTGGTCGATGCCGTAGATACGGTGACGCACGTCCCTGACCGGGTCGGCGTCTGTCTGGCCGCTCTGCACCACGTCCATGTATCGGTTGATTGCCCAGTAGTTTTCCCATCTGTTGTCGGCCAGCATGTTCACCGTGATGGTGTCGTCATACTGGTTGTCCTCTTGGGTGGGAATCCTAGTGACGAACTTGTAGTGGCCTTCCTTGGCCAGTGAGCAGCTAAGTCCGGGACATACCCAGTCCTTGATGTTCGCATTGATCGTCTCTTGGGCATCGGTTGTATACGGCTCGGTCACCGACTTACGACGCTCCTGGTAGTTGACCGGAAGCTCGGAAATGCGAAGGCGGAGAAACCCCTGATGAACAGGGACTGGGTTTCTCATCAACCTTCTGGCATATTCGTCGTAGTAAGGATCGGTCTTCGCCATATTAAGCACGCTTTGCTGTTACGAGTCCCTTCTGCTTAACGACGCCAGTCTTGTCCGGAGTCATGGCAGTGGCGGTCTTCTTGTTCGCTCCAGTCACTGCGGAACCGTCGACACGAGTGTCCTTCTTGAACGGTGCGGTAGGAACCTTCTGTCCGTTCTTGACAGTCACGTATTGCGGCTTGGTGTTGTTGTCGTAGAGCTCAGGCTTCTCGGCACCCTTGATGCCGTTGATGCCCTTGATGCCGACAGCCGGTTTCACCTTCACTGCACCAGTCTTGTCTGGTGTCATCTTGTTGACGAACTGCTTGATGGCCGGGATAACGTTCTTCACTTCGACAGTTGCGCTTGCGTCGATGTCGAACTTCGGCTTCTTGGCGATCTTGCCGAGGTCAGTCTTCGGCTTCACGATACCAACGAGCTTGTCCTTGTTCGGTTCTGCTGCATTGGACTTTACAAGTTCCTTGAACAAGCCGAGTTCTTCGGTCGTTGACTTTGTCTTGCCGGACATGTCGGTGACTTGTGTTTCCTTGAGAGCCTTCACCTTGCCGATGAGGTCATCCGGCTTCGGAACGGACTTGCCGTTGTTGACAACGACGGTTCCGAAGCTGCCAGAATCCTTGGTAGCATTGGTGGTCTTCTTAGGAAGCTTGTCGAGGAAGTCTTTCCATGCGGTTGCAGTGTCGATTGCCTTGAAGTCGGCTGGCTTCACCTTGACAGCGCCAGTCTTGTCCGGTGACACTACGTTCTTCTTTGCGGAACCGGGAGGTTCCCAGAACGGGAAGATAGTCTTGGTGTCAACTGCATTGGTCTCGCTCTTGGCCTTCTTTGCGCCTTCGAGCATGATCTGTGCGAGTTCCTTCTCGTTGGGTAAATCGAATAGTTCAAACATGAGGTACCTATATTAATGAACTTTACACATAGTTTATCGGTTTTCGAATAAATAAAACGGATAAACTGATGTCATAGCGAGGTTATTGCATGAAAGCGAAGAAACTTGCGGGAATCCGTCTTATCAACTATGTCAATGCTGGTATAACGTGGGATGCGCACAAGGACATCATCCTGGACTTCTGGATTATGAACAAGTGCCGCAACGACGGTTTCAACCCGCATGACTTCGATAAGTATTCTCGTGTCATCGAGCTTCCTACCGCCGCTCAAAAGAAGTACGCAGAATGGTTCGGCAAGTTCGACTTCCAGTGCGAGGACGAGGACTGGATCAACTTTGTGAACGGTACGCTCAACCTTTTCTATCACACTAAAGACCCTATCGAGGAACCGGAAGATGTCTGGTATATCGAACTGATGCAGTCCGAACTTGACGCTCGCACTATCTGTGAAACACAAGTGTATCACGGTCTGCCGAACATCAATACGTTCTGGAAGGTCGACACCAACTCAAAGACAGAAGAAGTGGGTGGCCGTCGTAACGGCTACATCTATACGGTCAAGCTTGCTGAACTGCAGCCGCACGATACGAAGGACTACTACTGGGGCGTGGTGTTCCAGTGCAAGGAAACCGTCAGCCTCGGATATTCAGACCACGGCGTGCAGAAGCGTAAGTGCATCAACTGGGCTGCAAATGCGGAACACATGACTCTTGTACAAGTCAATGCCGACGGTCGACTCAAGATCGTCCCAGTACACGTCGAGGGAAAGTCTTGGAAGGCCGACCGCTGGGTTCCGGAAGGACAAGTCAACCAGTCGCCGATGTCTCCGGCTGGACTGAACGCCTACATCAAGGGACACTTCGACAGCCTATACGGAATATGGGATCGTATTGACGCTACCGTGAAGACGGCCCGTGAAAACACGACCGCACGTATCAACGCATTGAACGTGATGAACGACGAAGAAATCAAGGTGTCCAAGGTTATCGGAAACATTGGAAAGTTCATCAAGGAAGGTAACGTATCTCCGAAACGTCTCGAATACAACAAGGACGTTCGTAAGGCTCTCATGAAGCGAATCCATAACCGTGAGAAGGAGGCCGAGGACGAAGTACGAGCAATCGTCAAGGCCGAGAAGCGAAAGGAAAAGGCCAAGCACGCAAAGTATCACGTGCAGATATAAGAAAGGCGACCGTTCGGTCGCTTTCTTGTTATCCTTCTGGCGGAGTTTCCGTTGCTGCCGGATCGTCGTCCATTTCGCCTAGGCCATCCGTCTCTGGTATGTCAATGTCGTCTGGCGGAGGCGGCGGTGGGTTATTGTCTATATTTTCTTGAGTAGCGTCGAAATCTGGAATGTCGTTGGATAATTCTTCACCGCCCATGCCGTCATCCATTGCTTCAGGGCCTCCGTTATCCGGCAAGTTGGGAAGATTTTCTTCGGTAGGCAAGTCCGGCAAGTCCACGTTCTGCGCCATGTCGTTGTTGACCGAGTTGACGATCTGATCCATCTCGTTTGGAAGCGGTTCGTCGCCCATTCCGGCTTGTGCGGCAAGTCCTACAATTTGCGTACCGTCCTTGGTCTTGTTGACGTTCTCGCCGACCTTGTTCTGCAGCATTTCAACTGCGTCGTGTGAGTTGACTGATACCGGCCCGGCGGCTTCGAACAGCGAATTGAACAGTGCTTCAACGGCTCCGTTGAATGCAGATGAGTGTGATTCTAGTAGTTGTTTTACCAAGTCGGCCATGTAAATATCCTCGTACTTGCAAGTTTATCATGTAATTGCTATATTATGCTGAAAATTGAGGATAATACTATGTCAAAACTGTCATTCTCGCTTAACGGCATCATCATGAAGCACTCCACCGAAGTGCGCAAGGGCTTAATATTCAAGCGTATGAACATCAAGTGCAGCAACACTGATGAAATCAACGATATCTTCGAAGCCCTTGCAAGCTGGGGAAAGGCGACTGATCCCATTTCCAATATCCAAGTTCTCCGCAACGTTGCCGACGACCCGAACACGAAGCGCTTCCATGCGCTCGACGAGTACGGCATCTGCATGAACCTCAAGATCTACGACGACGTGGTTCCGGTGCATTTCAAGTCCATCGGTGCCAACATCAAGTCGAAGAAGCTGAAGGATCCGATCACTGGCGAAAAGTATATGGAAAAGTACCTTGAGGCAAATCTCGTGTTCGAGAAGCAGCCTCTTGACGGCGACAAGCGTTTCGACGACTTGTACCTCAAGCATACCGAACCGGATGAAGATGGAAAGGAAGTGATCACTCCGCTAGAAATCTCGCTAGACCAGATCGAGTACTTCAACCTGTACGGCGACCAAGTAAAAGAAGAACAAGAAAATGCCGCCGATAATAATGACGACGGCGAAGTTATTCCGCAAGTCTTTCAGAATAGCTAAATAAAGCGCTGAATAGACGGATCCATGCAAATGATGGCGGCGGAAAGCTTTTTCGTCGCCTTTTTTCGGATTCTGATACGCTTCTTGGGCGTAGACGGCTTCGGAGCTTCCGGTACTGGGGATTCCTTGGGCTTGACTACCTCAGCTGCCTTCACTTCCGGTTCAACTGACGGAATTTCGGTTTCTACTTGCTCTTCGAGCTCGTTCTGTGTCTGTTTCTTTTTTGCCATAGCTAATGTAGTTTATATAAATACGAAAAAAGGATAAAATTTATGATTACTATTGATGGAAAGTATTGCTCGGCTGACGTGTATGTGGCCGGATATGATAAGTTGGACAGTGCGTCCTATGGGCAGATTGTTCAGTTGTTGTCGGTGCCGTGCATGAAGGGTAGCAAGATTGCTATCATGCCCGACGTACATGCCGGAGTTGGGTGCGTGGTAGGTTACACACAGACTGTGACCGATACGATCGTGCCGAACTTGGTCGGTGTTGACGTGGCTTGCGGTATGCTGGTATGCAAGGTATCTCAAGATTACAACTTCAACTACGAGCGACTGGACAAGCTCATTCGATTGAACATTCCGTCTGGAATGAACCATCGTAAGACCTTGCACAAGTTTGCGAAGAACGTTGATCTGTCTGGCTTGATTGCTGATACAGACCGTAACAAGCTGTTGTACAGCGTAGGTTCACTTGGCGGCGGGAACCACTTCATCGAGGTGGATGTCGACGAGGCTGGCGACCACTACATCGTGATTCATTCTGGTTCTCGCTACTTGGGACAGGTCGTGTGCAAGTTCCACCAGCAGCGAGCTATCGACCGCTACTTGCGCAACCGCAAGGAGACTGGCGACGAGACCCAGTATCCGTCCAACCTCGCTTGGCTGGAAGGTTCCGATACCGATGACTACTTGAACGACATGAACATCTGTGCCGAGTTTTCCTACTGGAGCCGCAAGGCGATGCTCCAGGAAATCTTGGACGGAATGGACATCAAGCGCCGTTACATCATGGAAGAGTTCACGACGTTGCACAATTACGTCGACGTGGAGCACAAGATTATCAGAAAGGGCGCTATCTCGTTGCAAGACGGCGAGCGTGCTATCATTCCGATGAATATGCGAGACGGTTCATTGATCGTTACTGGCAAGGGCAACGCTGCAGCGAACTTCTCCGGGCCGCACGGTGCTGGTCGAGTACTGAGCCGTGGCGATGCGAAGGCGAAGCTGTCCATGGAAGACTTCAAGGCCGCCATGGAAGGCATCTATTCGACATCGGTACGTACTAGCACGATCGACGAGAGTCCGATGGCGTACAAGCCGGTGCAAGCGATTCTTGACAACATCGGCGACCTCTGCACGGTAGACACTGTCATCAAGCCGGAATACAACTTCAAGGCGTCCTAGTTCCGTTTTGCGCTAATGTGATATAATTTTATTACCGTTAGCGCTAAATTAAAAGGAGTCAAAAATGACATTTGCTATCGCTGCGGTCGTTGTGACCATCATCGTGTTCGTGATCTGGATTGCTTGCTTGCGCAAGTCCAAGAAGGAAGAAGCGGACATTTCTGCCGTGTGGGCTGAAACCGAAAAGTCCGAGGTACCCTTGAAAGACCCGGACGTTCCTGTGACTGAAATCGACAAGGAAACTACGATCGTCGAAGACGAGCCGAAGCTTGTTGAACCGCCTTCTCTAGTGATGACCGATACCAACACGGTTGCCGTGGAACCAATCGAAAATCCGTGGGCTAACTGCAAGACGGTCGAATGCGAATCCAAGCCGATTGCCGAGCTCGAAGCTGCCCAGGAAGTCAAGGAAACTAAGGAAGCTCCCAAGGCTAAGAAGGAACGCAAGCCTCGCAAGAGCCAGCTCGAACGTACCGAGGAAGCCATCGCCAAGCTCGAAGGCCAGATCGGTCGTCGTTCCACCTTGCTCAAGCAGCTCAAGAAGCCCGTGACCAAGGACGAACGCCTCAATAAGTGGAAGGCTTCCCTCAAGGAACTCAAGGCTGCTCGTAAGGAGCTTTTGAAGGCTGCTAAGAAAGAAGCGGACAAGAAGGCTCTCTTTGACCGTTTTGGCATTCCGCAGCCAAGCAAGGCCAGTACTAAGTAACGCTTAGTATAAAACGAAATTACGCCGTACCAGAGTCTGGTGCGGCCTTTTTCGTATGTACACAAATTTTATTTGTATCTGTAGATGATACGACCCCTATCTAGGTCGTATGGAGAGATCTCGACGATTACTCGGTCGTCGGTAAGTACACGGATGAAGTTGCGCTTTTCCATCTTTCCACACAGTCTCGCAACGACTTCGTGACCGTTGTCAAGCACCACAGTAAAGAATCCGTTTCCACGTTCCTCTGTTACGGTGCCTTCGACACTAATGCATTGTTCCTTCGCCATTCAGTTCCTTCAAAAGTTGGTTGATGTGGTCTTCGATATAGACATATTCATAATTCACACTCACTACGTTATCGTGTTTCACTGCCAGCACCATCATGCTAGACCTGTTGCGATAGATGCTGAAGTCACGGCGGTCGACGCTTGCGTCTATGGTCACGGTGAAGTCTGCGTAGACCCTTCGGTTCTTTCCGTTGACCTTCTTGACGTGGGTCAGTTTGTTTACAGCCTCTACGGCTAGTTTCCTGAAGTTTTCCTGGTCGATATTCAGTACCAGTCTATCGTGTATGTCTAGTGGTGATGCCATCGTTTCGCAGTTTATATTGGTTTGCATTTCAAATTACAATTATGTATATTTATTTTCAGCTTTTCATCGGGACTTAGATGAAAACCCATGAAGAAGACCGTAGTACACGTCTGCTCATAGAGGAGACCAAGAAATTCAAGATTCTCGGACGTGAAGCTGAGCGCAAGCTGTTCGAGGAGTTCCACCGAATCAATGACGCACGTCGCAAACAGGACATAAAGGTGGCCATCATCCAGTCCTACTTGCGGTTCGTGCTTGCTGTCGCCAAGTCGTACAAGAAGCAGAACGGCTTGCCGATAAATGATTTCTACGCCGAGGGCAAGCTTGCCTTGCTCGAAGCCTTCGAGAAATACGATTACAAGACCGGAACCAAGTTCGGCTCGTTCGCCGCATACGAGGTCAAGCGGCACATGAACATGATCGTGAACAACTGCGACATGGTTCGTGTCCCAGTCAAGACACGTCACGACGTTCTCGACGCAAAGAAGAACGGAGAGGCAGTGGACAAGTTCAAGTACGGTGTCCTTGCCGACAACGCTATCCGTGAGACCACATCGTTCTCATCAGCGGTA